>OIWM01002222.1_pt1 | contig 16669 bp, 9 predicted proteins | sample 1587451 | NCBI WGS metagenome assembly OIWM01 (sample SAMEA3888907, study PRJEB22519) | human gut metagenome | biome: human gut; feature: human-associated habitat; material: faeces | place: Denmark | collected 2011
GGGCGTGTGGTGGGCAACGAGCAGTTCGTCGGCCGCCGCCTTGACATCTTCGGTAAAGGTCGGCCAGGGTTTCTCGAAGCGGGGTTTGCCGCTTTCGCCGTAGCCGTATCGCTCCTCGTCGGCGACATATTGCGCCCAGCGGTCGTACTCCCGGCGGCCGATACAGGCGATCGTGATGGCGTCGATGCAGTGGTGGACGTGGTTCGTGCGCTCCTTGCGGGCATACTCCTCCTGCAGTCCCCACATCTTGCGGAACGCGGCGGTCGTGGAACCTTTGACCGTATAGATTCGGTCAAAAACCGTCTTCAGATAGAGCCGTGCATATTTGCCGATGATGCCGATGTCGACTCCCTGCCGATTGCTGAATCCTTCGGGAATCTCGGCCATGGTGAAGCGTTCGTATTTCCCGCGCCAGTAGTCGAGTTGCATCTGCAAATAGTGACGGCGCTGAATGGCGTCGTCCTTTTCGGATTTAATCGCTGCGCTTTTGCTCCTGCGAACCTGGGCTTCAATCTGCTTTTGCAGACTCTCCATTTTTTCCCGCCAACCAAACGATTCGATCCGCTCCATGATCTCGACATGGTTGGACAACTCGGCCGGCAGTTTCGCCCGTTTTGTCTCCCGGTTGAACCGGTTTTCGCAGAGCGTCTTGTTCATCTGCGAGTCATCGCCGCCGCGAGCCTGCGGGAGCGTGTGCTCGATGTCGAAATCCGGAGCCGACCCGACGAAGTCCGAAATGCGGATTTGCCGCCCGGTATAGGGACAGACGTGCTGCTGTTCTTCCCACAGCCGGTATTTCAGCACTTCGTCGTCCGAGGGTTTTATCTCGCGGCCGGTTTCGGCGGCATACTGGCTGTGGATCTCTTCGGCATATTTCCGATTCTCAACCTCCCGTTCCCGCTGATACTGCTCGATGGCCTTCCGCCTGTTCGCATCATTGAGTCCGCGGGCGAATTCAATCCGGATCTTCGTGTCTCGGTCGATCCTGCCTTCGCGTAACAGCGTGTTTATCAGGTTGCGCAATCGGAACAGGGCCCGCATGGCCATCGGGTTGCGAATGGTCGCAGTACGTGGAGAGCCGAGTTGCAGAATGCCATTTGCCTTGGGTTGCGCATCCGGATAGGTCTCGATTTTCGAGGGATGATAAAGACGGATCAGACGAGAGGCATCCAATCCATGATCGCTGAAATAGTCGGCAATGCGGTGCTCCTTTGAATCGAACTTGTTATACGGATTTCGCTTGTAGTCAAGCAGCAGCGAGGCGATGTCCTGTTCGATTTCATGCCGACGGCTTTCGTCGGCATAGACCTCCTTCGGAAGTGCCGCCCGCAGGTTGGCCAGGAATACCGCCTCGTCGTACCGATAGCCACAGCGCAGATAGACCAGAATCTTGCCGATGGCATTTAGGCTCAACGCCGCGTAATCCTGCGGGAGTTTGATGGCTGCAAACGCTTTGGCTTGTTCATCCGTGAGTTGCAATTTTTCGCAGGCCCAGCTACGCAGCCGACCTTCGTCGTTGAACGAAAAGAGGGCGTGCCATACGTCATTCAACATCTGGTCCTCGTTTTTTCCTGCTCCAAGCAGGTAAAGGCTGCGAATCTCCGTAATCCAGTCGTCTCCGAAGATCGCTTGCAGCGATGCCGTGACGGGGCATCCCGATACGGTGGCCGTGCGGGCGAAATTGAAACGATAAGGAGCTTCTGTACGCTCCTCTTTGCAGGCATATTTCCCTTTGCCGGCGATTCTGCGGGCGATCTCTTCGAAATCGAAATAAGGCTTGCTTTTCCGGAAGAAGAGCGAACGAATCGTCTCGAACTCTTCCTGTGTCAAAGGTCGTGGAGCATTGTCGCCCGGTCCTGTAATCCGGATGTTGTTGACGAACGACAGCATCCGGAACTCCTCAAAACGGGGATGCGAAACGGGGCACCGACTCTTCGTCGGCTCGAAGGTGCATCGGCCGACTGACCCCTTCTGCGATTTGAGGTCGCGCTGGAAAAAGATTGCCCGATGCAGCGCCTTACGCCATTCGTCGGGCAATTGCTGCCGGTCGCAGATGGCATTGAACTCGGCCAGGTAGTGTTCGTTGCGCGAGGTGTATTTGTCGCGGATTCGTTCCTTGTGTTGGTACAGTCCGTAGAAATATTCTCCGAGGTACCGACACCCTGCCGCTGCTATTTCAGCCGACAGATTTTTGATACACTCCTTGACCGTGCCGTCTTCTTTCTCATTTCCTGCTTCCTTGCGATTGCTGAGGAATCCGCGTCGCTGTGCCAAATGATAAAGCGCCCGGCCAAGCAGCCAGCGCTGTGTGCGATTCCCGAGATCGAGCCGCTCGGACAGGGCTACATAACGATCGTGGTAAGGATTTCGATCCCCATTGTCGTCGGTTCGCTGCCAACGGAGGAATTCATTGTCCTGCGGGTAACGTTTCTCTTTTTGCCAGGCGGTCAACAGCTCCTCGGGCAACGGCGGGCAAAGGTCGTAACGGATGAGTATTTTGAGCAGTTCGATTTTTCGCAGACGCCGCCGGAAATAGTGGCGGCGCAGTGCCCGGGCGCTCGTCCGATCCTGAACGGCAGGTTTTTCATTGTTTTTGTCGCGGGCAACTCCCTCCTGGAAAATGTCTACACCTTTGTCAATCAGCGTATATTCGTTCTCCGATTCATCGACAAGGGCCCATCCCAGTGAGTTGGTGCCAAGGTCCAAACCCAATACTTTTGCCATATGAAGAAAGTGTTTTCTGTAAAATTAAATAAAAAATTGCAGAAATTCATCTTTTTTTACTATATTTGTGGTGTAAGAATTCTACATCTTATCACAATAAGGCTATATGCCGAAGGTTTTCAACCTATTGTCTCCGCGTACTCCGTGGAGACTTTTTTTATATTTCGTGAATAATTTAAAAACCGTCGGTTGCTATTGCGGAGTGTGCCGGCGCTGTGGCTTTTTGCCTTCGGGAGTTCATGGTGCCGAAAACAGAAGGTCGCATGTCGGACCGTCCGCCACTCGCCGTGCGACGCACCGACATGAAGCATCTCCAATTGCAGCGTTCATCAAGGGCATATCGTTGGAATATGCAGGAATACTTTATATCGAGACTCTGAAACCGGGAAAACACGCGAATAGAAATTCAGCGACGCCTTCTGTTTCCGGGCGCATTCGTGCACGAGGCTCTGCCGCGGGCGGACGATGACGAACCGGATAAAAAGCGCACCCCGAAATCCCTTTCCGGATTTTCGGGGTGCGCTTCATTCGGGCGGGCGGCTGTCCGGCGCGTTATCGGGCGGGATGTTCCGGGCGTTTGCTGAAAATGGCCTTGATCCGGTCCATGTCGAACTTGGCCGAGCGGTCGTAGCAATAGATGCCGTTCTGTTCCTGTTCCACGTCCGTGAGCTGGGTGTAGCAATAGCCCCACACCTGTCCGGAGAGCGAGAGCAGCGCGTCTACCTGGCCTTCGAGCCGCGTGTAGAACTCTTCGAGCGTACGGGGCGCCTGTCCGTAACCCCACGATTCGGTCTGGGAATCCGTGGTCTGCTTCTCCTGGTCCTTCACCCATTTGATGCCGCCGAATTCATCGACCAGGTAGGGGCACGAGCCATCGTACTGCGGCCAGGCGTAGTTTGCGGTCGCCTTCACCTCGTTGAATCCGATGTTGCGCGTCTGGTCGCGGGTCGTCCGCAGGCGGGGATGGAAGAACGTGCCGTCGCTGAAGATTTTCTCTTTCAGTTTGGCCGGGTTCTGCTCGTAATTGTGGACGGCCCAGATGTCGGTCCTGACGACGGCGCCGCCGCTGACGGTGTTGACGGGGCGCGTCGGGTCGAGGCGTCCCGTCAGGTCGTAGACGTCGGAGGCGAAGCGCGGGAACTGCGTGTTGTCGGGCCACCACTCCTCGTTCATCGGCGTCCACGTCAGCAGCGAGGGGTGGTTCCGGTCGCGGACCACGCATTCGGCCCATTCGGAGAGGAAGTTGCGGGCCGTCTCCACGTCGTTGGCATCCATTCCCCAGCTGGGGCTTTCGCCCCAGGTGATGTAGCCGAGTCTGTCGGCCCAGTAATAGTAGCGTTCCTCGAAAACCTTCTGATGCAGGCGTGCGCCGTTGAACCCGGCGGCCAGTCCCAGCTCGATGTCGCGGCGCAGGGCGTCGTCCGACGGGGCGGTCCAGATACCGTCGGGGTAGAAACCCTGGTCGAGCACCAGCCGCTGGTAATAGGGTTCGTTGTTGAGGTAGATTTTGTTGCCTTCGATGTGGACCTTGCGCATCCCGACATAGGATTTCACGGCGTCGAGCACCTGGCCGTCGGGGGCGACCACCTCGTAGGTCAGGTCGTAGAGGAACGGGTCTTCGGGACTCCAGAGCCGGGCCTTTTTGACCGGGATGACGACGACGCTGCTGTTCGACGCCCGGACCTGCCGCGTGCCGACGACCTTGCCGCCGTCCCGAAGGGTCACCCGGAGCGTGTTCGGGCTTTCCCGGAAGAACTGCGGGGCGACGATCAGCTGCTGCTGGTCGATGTCGGTCGTCATTTGGACGCGTGCGAGGGCCTCGGGAGCCACGGCCTCCATCCACACCGTCTGCCAGATGCCTGTCGTGCGGGTGTAGTCGCAACTGTGCGAGGCGTATTGCAGCGACTGTTTGCCGGCAGTCTGTTTGCCGCTGCGCAGGTCGCTCGTGGCGAAGACGACCAGACTGTGGCTGCCGCCCGGCTTCACGAATGCGGTGATGTCGTAGGAGAACGACGTGCTGCCTCCGAAGTGGCGGCCGACGAAGCGGCCGTCGACATACACCTCGGAGGTGTAGTACACGGCTCCGAAGTTGAGCATCACGTTGCGTCCCGACCAGTCTGCCGGAATGTCGATCGTACGCTGGTACCAGATGCGGCCGATGAAGTCCGTGTGGCCGACGCCCGAGAGCTTGCTCTCCGGGGCGAACGGCACGATGATTTTGCCGTCGAATCCCTTCGAGCCGGCGTAGCCGCGTTCCAGGCCGCTTGCGCCGAAATCGAACGTGTAGGTCCATTCGCCGTTCAGGTTGATCCAGTCCGTCCGCTCGAACTGCGGGCGGGGATATTCCGGGCGGGGGATCTGCGAAAACAGACACGCGGCCTGAAGCAGGAAAAAGAGGGTGATTGCGGTTTTCTTCATGGTTGTTTTTGGTTGGTTTGCTTGTTTTCGGGGTGGTTATTCCGGTGCGATGTCGAACCGGTCGGGCGGCTCCGTGCGCTGCGCCCCGGCGAGCGGCGGCAGCATGCCGCAAGGGAGCAGCAGCAGGATGTGCGCATGTTTCATGGCTTCGTCTATGGGTTTGCTGTGCCGAAGTTACGAAACTTTTTCGGAATACGGAGCGGGTCAGAGGTTAATTTTGCAGGGGGACAGGCTGAAGACCCGAAAAAAATAGACTATATTCGTACGATCAAAACTGCCCGACTGATAGGAAAAAGAGACTCTTGCACTGTTGGGGACCCTGCACCTTCGTCGGAGCGCAGGTCCCGTGGCCGACGCTTTTCAACGGCCGGAACCTGAAAGGCTGGAAGACGGTCGGCGGGACGGAATCGTTTTTGTGTTATATTTACGGATAAAACGAATGCGGTTATGGAACGGGAGAACGTCTTTCATATCAAAAACATGGTTTGCAACCGCTGCATTCTGGTCGTCACCCGGCTGCTCGAAAAAGCGGGGTTCACGCCCCTCGATGTCGGACTGGGAACGGTCGTCGTGCAGGAGAAGCCCGGCCGGGAGCAGCGGGAGGCGTTCCGCAAACTGCTCGAAGCCTACGGGTTCGAACTGATCGACGACAGCCGGATGCGCCTCATCGAGCAGATCCGGACGGCCGTGATCGAATTGGTGCATTACAGCGAAGATGCCTCGAAAGTCAACCTGTCGGATTACCTGCGCGAACGCTGCCACCGTGATTACAGTGCGTTGAGCAAGCTCTTTTCGGAGGTCAACGGCATCAGCATCGAGAAATACTTCCTCGCCCAGCGGATCGAGCGGGTCAAGGAACTGCTGGCCTACGGCGACCTGACCGTCAGCGAGATCGCCGACAAACTCCGTTATTCGAGCGTGGCGCACCTCAGCGCCCAGTTCCGCGCCCAGACCGGGATGTCGCCCACTGAATTCCGCCGGCTGAAAGGACGCGGCCTGAAACCGCTGGATGAAGTGTAGGTATAAATCATATCCATAATTCTGTAACACCCGGAGCGTGTCGGGACCTTACCTTTGTTCCCATGGAAAAGAGTAAGATCATCACGAATACGTTCCCGGTCGCAGGCATGAGCTGCGCTTCGTGCGCAGTCCGGGTCGATAAGGCGCTCAACGGCCTGCCGGGCGTCGAGTCTGCGCATGTGAACTACGCTTCCGCTACGGCGCGGGTGGACTACCGTCCGGGGGAGTGCTCTCCCGGGGTGCTGAAGCGGGCCGTGCAGGCGGCCGGTTACGACCTGCTGACCGACGCGGAAGGCCCGGCGGAGGACGAGGCGGCGCACGTCCGTGCGGCGCATTACCGGGCGCTCAAACGGCGGACTCTTTGGGCGGCGGGGCTTTGTCTTCCGATCGTGGCCGGAGGCATGCTGTTCATGGACGCTCCGGCCGTGAAATACGCCGTGTGGGCGCTCTCCACCCCGGTCGTTTTCGGACTGGGACGGGAGTTCTTCGTCAACGCCTGGAAACAGCTCCGCCACGGGGCGGCCAACATGGATACGCTGGTTGCCGTCAGTACCGGAATCGCCTATCTGGTCAGCCTTTTCAACCTGTTTTTCCCGGAATTCTGGCTGTCGAGGGGCATCGAGCCGCACGTCTATTTCGAGTCGGCAGCCGTCATCGTCGCCTTCATCCTGCTGGGGCGGCTGCTTGAGGAGCGGGCGAAACGCGGCACGACGACGGCCATCGCGAAACTGATGGGCCTGCAACCGAAAACCGTCACGGTGATCACCCCTTCGGGCGAACGCTCCGTGCCCGTTGCGGAGCTTCGCGCCGGGGATCTGGTCGCCGTGCATCCCGGCGAACGCATCGCCGTGGACGGCACGGTGGCCGAAGGCGCGTCGTATGTCGACGAGAGCATGCTCAGCGGGGAACCGCTCCCCGTCTGCAAACAGGAGGGTGCGGCGGTGTTCGCCGGAACGATGAATGGCAACGGTGCGTTCCGTTTCCGGGCCGACAGGGTGGGGCAGGACACGGTGCTGGCCCGGATCATCCGCATGGTGCGGGATGCGCAGGGCAGCAAGGCCCCCGTGCAGCGGACCGTCGACCGGATCGCCGGCGTTTTCGTTCCCGCCATCATCGTCCTCGCCGTGCTGACCTTCGCGGCGTGGATGCTTTTCGCGCCGGAGGAGGGCTTCACCCGCGGGCTGCTGGCGCTGGTGACCGTGCTGATCATCGCGTGCCCCTGTGCGCTGGGGCTGGCTACGCCCACGGCCCTCATGGTCGGGATCGGCAAGGGCGCCGGACAGGGCATCCTCGTCAAGGACGCTGCGAGCCTGGAGGTGGCCCGGAAGGTCGACGCCGTGGTGCTGGACAAGACCGGAACGCTCACCGAAGGCCGTCCGTTGGTCGTGGACGCTGCGTGGGCCGAAGGGTCGGAGACGGCGCGGCGGATTCTGTTCAGCCTCGAAAAACGCTCGGGGCATCCGCTTTCGCAGGCTGTCGTCGAATCGCTCGGCGGGGAGCGGGACGTTCCCGTGACCGGGTTCGAAAGCATTCCCGGGCAGGGTGTCCGGGGCGTCGCGGAGGGGCGGACCTGGTATGCCGGGAACGACGCGCTGCTGTCCCGCCACGGCATCGTGCCCGACGCCCGCCTGCAACGGCTGGCCGAAGGGTGGGTGCAGGAGGCGAAGACCGTGGTTTGGTTCGCCGACGAGGAGCGGACGCTCGCCGTGCTCGCCCTTGCCGATGCGCTGAAACCCTCGTCGGCCGGGGCCGTCGCCCGGCTGCACGCGCTGGGAATCACGGTCTGGATGCTGACGGGCGACAACGCCGGTTCGGCGCGTGAAACGGCCCGGAAAGCCGGGATCACCCGTTTCCGGGCGGGCGTCCTGCCGCACGAAAAGGCCGGATTCGTCCGGCAGTTGCAGTCCGAAGGCCGGACGGTGGCCATGGCCGGCGACGGGATCAACGACAGCGCGGCTCTCGCGCAGGCCGATTTGAGCGTCGCCATGGGGCAGGGGAGCGACATTGCGATGGATACCGCGATGGTGACGATCCTCTCGTCGGACCTCCGGAAAATCCCGGAGATGATCCGGCTGTCGCAACTCACCGTGCGGACGATTCGCCAGAACCTCTTCTGGGCCTTCATTTACAACCTCGTCGCCATTCCCGTAGCGGCCGGGGCGCTCTATCCCCTCTGGGGGTTTCTGCTCGACCCGATGATCGGCGGGGCGGCCATGGCCTTGAGCAGCGTGAGCGTCGTGGCCAACAGCTTGCGGCTGAAACGCCGGCGGATCGGCGATGAGTGTGAACATGACGAACCGGTTGAAACCGAAGAAAAGATGAAAAAGGAATTTATCGTGGACGGCATGACGTGCAATCATTGCCGGATGCATGTGGAACATGCGCTGAACGCCCTCGACGGCGTGAAGGCGGTCGTGACGCTGGACCCTCCGGTGGCCGCCGTGGAGTTCTCCGGGCCGGAAATCGGCCTCGGGGAGTTGCAGAAGGCCGTTACGGAGCGGGCCGGGGAGTATACCCTGCGGGCGCGGTGACGACGGACGCCCCTGCGCAGGCGGGGCGTTTTTTTCGTGCCGCGCCGTATCTTTCCGGCGAATGTCCGGCGGAAAATGCGTTTTAGCATTAACTTTGCTGTCGGATCGTGTAAAGTATGCTGATGGAGACTATTTCCCGTTGGATCGGCGGCGTGAACGACGTGCTGTGGACCTATGTGCTGGTCGCGGCGCTCTTGGGGTGTGCCGTGTGGTTCACCCTGCGCACGCGGGGCGTGCAGTTCCGCCTGCTGGGCGAGATGATGCGCGTGCTGGGCGAGTCGGCCGGAAGCGGCCCGGAGGGCGAGCGGCACGTCTCGTCGTTCCAGGCTTTCGCCGTGTCGCTGGCCAGCCGCGTCGGCACGGGGAATCTCGCGGGCGTCGCCACGGCCATCGTCGTCGGGGGACCCGGCGCGGTCTTCTGGATGTGGGTCATCGCCCTTGTGGGCGCCGCGAGCGCTTTCGTCGAGTCGACCCTCGCGCAGCTTTACAAACGCCGCGGCAGGGACTCTTTCATCGGCGGCCCGGCCTACTACATGGAACGCGGTCTCGGGCGGAGGTGGATGGGCGTGCTGTTCGCCGTGCTGATCTCCGTGACCTTCGGATTCGCCTTCAACTCGGTGCAGAGCAACACGATCTGCGCCGCGTGGGAGGGAGCTTTCGGCGCCGATCGTGTGTGGGCGGGCGTCGTGCTCACGGCGCTGACGCTGCTCATCATCTTCGGCGGCATACGGCGCATTGCGCGTGTCAGCGGCGTGATCGTCCCGATTATGGCGCTGGGGTACATCGTGCTGGCGCTGGGCGTCGTGCTGTTCAACCTCGGGCGGCTGCCCGAAGTGCTGGAGCTGATCGTCGCCGACGCTTTCGGCTGGGAGCAGACGCTGGGAGGCGCGGTCGGCGCGGCGTTGATGCAGGGCATCAAGCGGGGACTTTTCAGCAACGAGGCCGGTATGGGTTCGGCTCCGAACGTCGCCGCCACGGCCCACGTTTCGCATCCCGTGAAGCAGGGGCTTATCCAGACCTTCGGGGTCTTCACCGATACGCTCGTCATCTGCACCTGCACGGCCTTCATCATCCTGTTCGGGGGCGTTCCCGACGCTTCGCTCAACGGCATTCAGCTGACGCAGGCGGCTCTGGAGAGCGAGATCGGTCCTGCGGGCGGGGGGTTCGTCGCCGTGGCGATCTTCCTGTTCGCCTTTTCGTCGATCATCGGCAATTATTACTACGGCGAAGCCAACATCCGCTTCATCACTCCGCGGCCGTGGGCGCTGACGCTCTACCGGCTGCTGGTCGGCGCGATGGTGCTCTTCGGATCCGTGGCGACGCTCGATCTGGCATGGAGCCTGGCCGATGTGACGATGGCGCTGATGACGCTGTGCAATCTGGCGGCGATCGTGCTGCTGGGCCGTCAGGCCTTCCTGCTGCTGGCCGACTACACGGCCCAGAAGCGGCAGGGCATCAAAAATCCGGTCTTCACGAAAGACCGGATTCCCGAATTGAAAGACAAGGCCGAGTGCTGGTAGCGCATTACTCCACCAGCCGGCGCGTCACGCTCCACCGCTGCATCAGCCGCACCACCGCCCAGCTCACGGCGAAGGCCCCGCAGGCGATCAGCGCGATGCGCGCCAGCGCGGGAAGTCCCGGAATCCGCTGCACGAGGTCGTAGCCGGCCTGCACGAAGATGAAGTGGCAGAGGTAGATGCCGAACGTGGCGCCCGCCAGCCGCGAAAGCCATGCGCGGGGCCTTGCGGCGGCTTTCTGCACGAGGATAAAGACCGGGGCGGTCATCAGAAAGACGTTGATGCCGGCGAAATACCAGACGATTTCGAGGTAGGCGTAGTTGCCCGGGAAATGTTTCTGCATCACCACGTAGCCCAGCCCCGTGGCGAGGTATCCGGCGAGGAAGGTCGGGATGCAGATGCCCAATGTCCTGCGCCAGTTCCATGCGGGCGGGAATTTCACGAGGTAGAAGGCCAGCACGAGGTAACCGGCGAAGCCCGAGACGTAGTGGAACGTGCCGAACTCGTTCCAGTCGCAGACGCCGTAAAGCCCCGTGTTGCCGTAATTGCCCGTGTAGCCCAGCGCCGGGGCCAGCATCTTCACGTAGGGCAGCAGCAGCGTCAGGCCCCAGATCGCGAGGACGCTCTGCAACTCGCGCCGCGAGGCCCGTTCGAGCCACGGGCTGATCAGCGGCATGATCAGATAAAGTCCTATCAGCATATAGAGATACCAGAGCGGCGTGGTGTCGTAGCAGAAGTTGAAGACGAAGGTCCACATCTTGTGCAGCGTCGCTTCGCCGGTGAACAGCGCGGGGTCGATCGACGGGCTGGAGGTCCCGACGTAGCGCATATACAGGTAGTAGAGCACGGGCAGCGTCAGCGACCAGAAGACCAGCGCCAGGAGGACGCGGCCGATGCGCTTGCGGTAGAAAGCCCCCGTTCCGGTCCGCACGGGCAGCAGCAGCACGCCCGACATCATCACGAACAGCGGCACGCAGGCCCGGACGAAACTGCCTGCCAACGCTCCTTGCAGGAAGGTGGCGCGGTCGCTGTCGAACACGGCGACGAAGGCGTCGCAGCTGTGGGAGAAGACCACCAGGAAGCAGGCGATCACGCGCAGGAGGTCCCCCCAGCCGATGCGTTCGCGGGCCGGGACGTTCAGGTCGGGAAGTCGGTTCTTCATTGTCGCAGAAATGGATTTCCGGCGAAGGTACGAAAAAAATCCGGGACCGCCGTGCGTTTTCGCCGCGGCGTCCCGGATTTTTGGTTGTCCGCACTCCCTCCGGCGGACGTCCCCTTCGGGTCAGTTGACCACCACCGTCGGGAAGTATTCGCGCAGCAGGGCCGCGGCGCGGTCGAGCTGTTCGGGGGTGTTCTCCCGCACGTCGCGGAGTTTGTACTCCAGCCCCATCGCCTCGTACTTATGCACTCCGAGGGTGTGGTAGGGGAGCAGTTCGACCCGCTCGACCGACTTGTAGCCGCCGAGGCGTTCGCCCAGCGCACGGATGTCGGCTTCGGCGTCGCTGATGCCCGGAACCAGCACGTAGCGTAGCCAGAAGGGTTTTCCGTGGGCTTCGAGCCAGGCGGCCGTGCGGAGCGTCTGCGCGTTTTCGCGTCCGGTGAGGGCGCGGTGGCGTTCGGGATCGGCCTGCTTCACGTCCAGCAGCACCAGGTCGACCAGCCCCAGCAGCTCCTCGACGGCCGGGTTCCACACCCCGCCGTTCGAGTCGATGCAGACGTGGATGCCGGCCTCCTTCAACGACTTTACGAGCGGAACAAGTTCCGCGGCCTGGAAGGTGGGTTCCCCGCCCGAGAAGGTCACGCCGCCGCGCCGCCCGAAGAAGGGCTTCTGGTCGACGGCCATGCGCAGGATCTCCGCAGGGTCGGTCAATGTGCCCGCTCCGGCCTCGATCGTGTCGGGGTTGGCGCAGTAGAGACAGCGGAAATTGCAGCCTTGGAGGAAAACGACGAGCCGGAGTCCCGGCCCGTCGAATGTTCCCATGGATTCGTAAGAATGTACACGAAGCATGATTGTTCCTTGTTTTTGAATAAGGGGGTTCGGGCGCAAACCGGGTTCCGGTATGCAAATCCTGCGCCCGCCCCTAAAAGCGGCTTTTCAAGCCGTTACATCCTTTCGTGGAAGCTGCGGCTGATGACTTCGAGCTGGTGTTCGCGGCTCAACTTGGTGAAGTTCACGGCGTAGCCCGAGACGCGGATCGTCAGCTGCGGATATTTCTCGGGGTGCTCCATGGCGTCTTCGAGCATCTCGCGGTTCAGCACGTTGACGTTCAGGTGGTGTGCGCCCTTGGTGAAATAGCCGTCGAGCATCGTCACGAGGTTCTCGATACGCTCTCCGGCCGTCGGGCCGAGCGATTTGGGCACGATCGAGAAGGTGTTCGAAATACCGTCCTGCGAGTCGCGGTAACGCATCTTGGCCACCGAGGCGAGCGAAGCGATGGCGCCGCTCTTGTCGCGGCCGTGCATCGGGTTGGCTCCCGGGGCGAAGGCCACGCCCTTGAGGCGTCCGTCGGGCGTCGCGCCGGTCTTCTTGCCGTACATCACGTTCGAGGTGATCGTGAGCAGCGACAGCGTCGGGCGGGCGTTCTTGTAGACGGGCAGCTTCTTCAGCTCCTCGCTGAAGTAGTAGACGAGGTCCACGCCCAGGTGGTCGACACGGTCGTCGTTGTTGCCGTAGCAGGGGAATTCACCCTCGATGTCGAAGGCTTCGGTGAGACCCTCGGCGTTGCGGCGGGGCGTCACGCGGGCGTATTTGATGGCCGAGAGCGAGTCGAGGGCGATCGAGAGACCGGCCACGCCGTAGGCGAGATTGATGCGGGGATCGGTGTCGACGAATGCCATCTGGGCCTTCTCGTAGTAGTACTTGTCGTGCATGTAGTGGATGATGTTCATCGCCTCGTTGTAGACGCGGGCGATCTCCTTGAGCACCATCTTGTAGTTGCGCATCACCTCCTCGAAGCGCAGCGGACCCTCCGACAGCGCCGGAATGCCCTTGACCATCAGCGTGCCGGTGTTCTCGCAGCGACCTTCGTTAATGGCCAGCAGCAGGGCCTTGGCCAGGTTGGTGCGGGCGCCGAAGAACTGGATCTGGCGGCCGATGTCCTGGAACGAGACGCAGCAGGCGATGCCGTAGTCGTCCGAGTGGCGCACTTCGCGCATCAGCTCGTCGTTTTCGTATTGGATCGAACTGGTGTCGGCCGAAACCTTGGCGCAGAAATCCTTGAATCCCTGCGGCAGGTCGGGGCTCCACAGAATCGTGAGGTTGGGTTCGGGCGACGGACCGAGGTTGTAGAGCGTCTGCAGGAAACGGAACGAGGTCTTGGTCACCTTCGTGCGGCCGTCGTTGAAGCGTCCGCCGATGGCCTCGGTCACCCACGTCGGGTCGCCGGCGAAGATGTCGTTGTAGGACTGCATGCGCAGGTGGCGCACCATGCGCAGCTTGATGACGAACTGGTCGATCAGCTCCTGGGCGAACGACTCGTCGATCGTCCCGTGCGCGAGGTCGTATTCGATGAAGATGTCGAGGAACGACGATACGTTGCCCAGCGACATGGCGGCTCCGTCCTGCTCCTTGACGGCGGCCAGGTAGGCCATGTAGACCCACTGCACGGCCTCCTGCGCCGAATGCGCCGGACGGCTGAGGTCCAGTCCGTAGTATTCGCCCATCGTGCGGATGTCCTTCAGGGCCTTGATCTGCTCGGCGACCTCTTCGCGCAGGCGGATGCGGGCGTCGGTCATCGGGCCGGTGAGGTTGCGGAGGTCCTCCTGCTTGGCCTCGATCAGGCGGTCGGTTCCGTAGAGGGCCAGACGGCGGTAGTCGCCGATGATGCGGCCGCGGGCGTAGTTGTCGGGCAGACCCGTCAGGAAGCCCAGCGAACGGAACGAGCGGATCTCCTCGGTGTAGACGTCGAACACGCCGTCGTTGTGCGTCTTGCGGTAGTGGGTGAAGATGTCCTTCACCTTCTCGTCGACCTCCACGCCGTTCTCCTTGCAGGCGCGCGATACGACATTGATGCCGCCGAAAGGTTTGATGGCGCGCTTGAGCAGTTCGTCGGTTTGAAGGCCCACGATCAGCTCGTTTTCGCGGTCGATGTAGCCGGCCTTGTGCGAGGTGACGGTCGAAACGGTCTTGTTGTCCAGCGCGCGGACGCCGTTATGCTGACGCTCCTCTTCGAGGGCCTTGAGGCAGAGGTTCCAGATGTGCTTCGTTCGCTCGGTAGGTCCTGCGAGGAACGAGGCGTCGCCCAGGTAGGGGGTGATGTTTGTCTGTACGAAGCTCGTCACGTTGATCTCTTTGCTCCAAAGCCCGTCGATAAAGGTTTTGTTCAGTTCCATAGATGATATTGTTCGTTTTGAGATGATAATTGTCCTATTTCGGTCGGCAAAGATACGTTATTTTTTTCACACCGGCCAAAGAGCGGTTACAATTTTTTATAAAAATTTAAAAAATACCTACGATCAGGTATTGACGGCGCCTTCCGGGACATGCAATAGTTACAGGAAGGCGTTGCGGCGTTTGTGGCCCTGCTTTTGCAGGGGCGGGAGTGTATAAATACGAAAAACGATGAAAAGATTCTGGATTGCCCTGCTGGGTGCGGGGCTTTTTGCGACGGCGGCGGTCGCCGGCGGTGACGAAGTTCCGGTCAGGATGCACGAACTGCCCGATGCGGCGAAGACGTTGGTGAAAAAGTATTTTCACGACATCGAGGTGGTTTCCGCCACGATGGAGAAGGGCGTGGCCCCGAGCTATGAGGTGAAGTTGGCCGACGGTACGGAGATCGACTTCGACGCCCGCGGCGAGTGGACCGATGTCGAGCGGCCGGGGGGTGTCGTGCCGGACGGGCTGATTCCGCAGCCGATCCTGAAATTCGTGGCTGCGAACTATCCGGGGCGGCACGTCCGGGGTGTCGAACGCGACGGCCGCAACCATGAGGTCTCCCTCGACAACGGACTGGAACTGAAATTCAACCGCCGTTTCCGGCTGGTGGAGACCGATCACTGACGGCCGACGATTGGTGCGGCGGATTACGGCCCGGGGGTTTGAGTTGCGCATCCGGCCCCCGGGTCCCGCCGCTTTGTAAGGTGAAAGGTGTAAGATGAAAGGTGAATTTTTCATTTACAACCTTTCACCTTCGGCTTTGATAAAAAGCGTATCTTTGCAGCGTAAATCCCGATAACGATGGAAGAACTCTCGCTTACGACCCCCGCCCTGCTGTTTTCGGCCGTGTCGCTGATTCTGCTGGCCTACACCAACCGGTTTCTGTCCTATGCGCAATTGGTGCGCACGCTCAAGGAGCAGCATTTGCAGCACCCTTCGAAGGTGACGCGCGCGCAGATCGACAACCTCCGCCGGCGGCTCCACCTCACGCGCACGATGCAGTTGCTGGGCGTCACGAGCCTGTTCCTGTGCGTGGTGACGATGTTTCTGATCTACGTGGGGCTGATGCTGCTTTCGGCTTATGTCTTCGGTGCGGCGTTGCTGCTGCTGGTCGGTTCGCTGGGCGTTTCGATCTGGGAGATTCAGATCTCGGTCCGGGCGCTGGAGATTCACCTCAAGGATATGGAGAACCCGCTTGACAAGCGGGATTCGGAATAATTGTCCGGTCGTGTTCAAGCCGCCCTTTTTTAAGTTTAAGGGTGATTTAGCGAAGCGGCATCTTTTGACAAAAACGAAGATGCCGCGACGTCGCGTCACTGCATCTCCCACTAACCTACTTATGTAACCTAAAACCAACTTGTGAATCCGGTTCTCCGGTTTTCACAGTGCAAAGATACGGGTCCGTCGTTTCGCTGAAATGACGGACCCGTTGCATTTTCGTTACACGGCGCTTTTTGAAGCTCTCCTTTTCAAAGGAGGGTTTGGGTGGATTGTCTGCACGATGGCGTATCGGCATTATTTTTTGGCCTCCAGAAAATATTGCTGCGATTTGAGCAGGTTGCGCGACTGGAGCATCATCGTCTTCGTCTCGTTGAGGATCGTGAGGTAGAGCACCCCGGCGCGGGTGCTGCCCGACGGGACGTCGTTGATGCGCCGCAGCTGGCTCTTGATCGCCTCGACGATCGTGTCGAAGAGCTTGTCGCGCATTTCGAGCACCAGATCGAGGTCCGAGAAATCCTTCGTCGCCAGCATGTCGTTGATCTTGTCGAAAATCGCCTCCACCTGGTCGTTCACGCGCATCAGGTCGACGATCTGCTCCTTCGACATGCCCTCGTGGTTGTTGTCGATGTGTTCGAATGCCGGGCGCGTGATGTGGATCAGGGCCTTGGTCACCTCCGAAAGGTAGTCCGTGACCTGCACGTAGAAGTGCCCCGTGTCGATGTCGCACCGTTGCAGGCGGCGCAGCGTCGGCATGACGTTGTATTTGCGGATGCGGGCCTCCTCGAAAAGACGGTTCGAGTCGCGCACCATCTCCTTGAGCACCTTGCGGTTCTCCTTGAAGACGGCTACCAGCGTGCGGTTGT
>OIWM01002227.1_pt1 | contig 16651 bp, 14 predicted proteins | sample 1587451 | NCBI WGS metagenome assembly OIWM01 (sample SAMEA3888907, study PRJEB22519) | human gut metagenome | biome: human gut; feature: human-associated habitat; material: faeces | place: Denmark | collected 2011
TCGCCAAGTGCTACGGCGGCGACATCACGCGCAAGAAGAAGCTGCTCGAAAAGCAGAAGGAAGGCAAAAAGAAAATGCGCCAGCTCGGCACGGTGCAGATCCCGACGGAGGCCTTCCTCGCGGTGCTCAAGCTGGACGAATAAGTCCCTATCAAAGGAGAAGCGCTTTGATCCTGTTAAAAGAAATAACGAACGCCAACATCTGGAAGGTCTGCGCTCTGGAGCCGTTTGAGGAACAGAAGGATTTCGTGGCCGAAAACATACAGAGTCTGGCGGAGGCCTATGCGACGAGAAACGAGGGCGGCAACGCCCTGCCTCTGGCCGTTTATGACGACGCCGAGCTGATCGGATTCGTCATGATCGGCAAAGGGACCGTCGGCAACGAGGACGAAAGCGAGCTGATCCGGGAAAATTATTCTATCTGGCGGCTGATGATCGACAAACGGTTTCAGGGACAGGGATTCGGCAGGCAGACGCTGGACGCGGCAATGGAACGCATCCGCGCATTTCCCTACGGAGAAGCAAAAAAGGTATGGCTGTCCTACGAGCCGGAGAACACGCGCGCCAGAGAGATTTACCGGAAGTACGGCTTCGTGGAAAACGGAGAGATGTGCGGCGGCGAGATCGTGGCGGAAATGGATCTTTAACGTGAAACGAGAGAGCGTCTCAGATATCTGAGACGCCTTTTTATAAATGCATTGGTATTTTAAGGTATCGAACTCCACAAACAGCGTCCAATCATCGAAAAGAGCCTGTAGACGGTGATCAGATTTCTCTGAAATGACTCGTCGAAACCTACAGGCGCAAATCGATTGACCACATAATTCAACAAGGCGCAGCCCACGCTTTGCGACGGGCTGCGCCTTGTTTTCTTTTACTTTACGATATAGCAGTAATTTTCCTTGCGGGGCTTTGCCTCCGGGTCAGGGGCGGCGGGGTGGCCGACCGCCACGGAGCCGACGCCGCGCCAGTCGCCCTCCACGCCCCAGCGACGGAGCATTTCGCGGCCCTCGTTCGTTTCAAACATGAACTGCGGCCGGTTGATCCAGCAGGACGCGAGCCCGGCAGCGTATGCGCCGTTGCACAGGTTCGTGAGCACTGCCGCGCCGTCCAGATCGCCGAGCGGAAAGGTGCGCGGCACGAGCACGAGCAGAATGGTGGGCGCGCCGTAGTAGGGGTTGGCGTTCGGGGTGAACTTCGCGTTGAGCGCGTTGACCGCGGCGACCTCGTCGGGATTCTGCACCGCGATGATGATCGGGCTCTGGCCGTTTTTGGCGGTCGGCGCGTTCATACCGGCGGCGAGCACCTTGTGCAGCTCCTCGTCGGTGATCTGCTCGGGCGCGAACGCTCGGTTCGAGCGGCGGGAAGTAAGTCCGCGCAGCATTTCCTCATTCATGGGTTTGCCCTCCTTGTATATTTTTATATTTTTGAAATCAGCCCTGTACGGCCTTTTTCAGTTCCTCGGTGCGGTCGGTCTTTTCCCAGGCGACGCCGAGATCCTCGCGTCCCATGTGACCGTAGGCGGCGAGATGGCGGTAGATGGGCTTGCGCAGGTCAAGATCGCGGATGATGGCGGTCGGGCGCAGGTCAAAGACCTTCTTCACGGCCTTTTCGAGCGTCTCGTCGGACACCGTGCCGGTGCCGAACGTCGTGACGTTCACGCTCACGGGCTCGGCCACACCGATGGCGTAAGCGAGCTGCACCTGGCAGCGATGGGCAAGACCGGCGGCAACGATGTTCTTCGCCACATAGCGCGCGGCGTACGCGGCGCTGCGGTCCACCTTCGTCGGGTCCTTGCCGGAGAAGGCGCCGCCGCCGTGGGGAGCACTGCCGCCGTAGGTATCAACGATGATCTTGCGGCCGGTGAGACCGCTGTCACCCTGCGGGCCGCCGATGACAAAGCGGCCGGTGGGGTTGATGAAGAAGCGGATATCGCCCTTATTGAGCTCGGCGGGGATCACGGGCAGTGCGACCTCGCGGATAAGATCCTCGCGGATCTGCTCAAGAGAGACCTCCGGCGCGTGCTGGGAGGAGATGACGACCGTGTCGATGCGCACGGGGCGGTTGTCCTTGTCGTACTCCACAGTGACCTGGGTCTTGCCGTCCGGACGGAGATAGTGGAGCGTGCCGTTCTTGCGCACCTCGGTCAGACGGCGCGCCATTTTATGCGCGAGAGAGATGGGCAGCGGCATGAGCTCGCTCGTTTCGTCGCAGGCGTAGCCGAACATCATGCCCTGGTCGCCGGCGCCGTTGGTGAGATCGTCGCCCTCGCCGCCCTGCTTGCGCTCGAGCGATTCGTTGACGCCCATTGCGATATCGGCGGACTGCTCGTGGATGGACGTGAGCACCGCGCAGGTCTCGCAGTCAAAGCCGAACTTCGCGCGGTCGTAGCCGATGTCGCGCACGACGTCGCGCACGATCTTCGGGATATCAACGTAGCAGCTCGTGGTGATCTCGCCCATGACGAGAACAAGGCCGGTCGTGGCAGTGCACTCACACGCAACGTGGCCGTCGGGGTCCTTTTCGAGAATGGCGTCGAGCACCGCGTCGGAGATCTGATCGCAGATCTTATCGGGATGGCCTTCGGTGACGCTTTCGGATGTGAAGAGATAGTTTGCCATGGTTTCCTCCTGATGTAAAAAAATATCGCCGCGCCTCTGGCCGGGATGATCCCGTGCTTACGGCGGAGCGATAAAAAATCTTATCTTTCGACTTCCGCCGACGGATTTGGCACCTTATGCTCACGCACAGGTTGTCGGGCTTCACAGGGCCGTTCCCTCCACCACTCTTGATAAGCCGTATTTGGTTTGGCGATTCAAGAATTCTGCCGGTTTACCCGGCGTCTATTGTTCTACCACGTTTTTCGCGCCTTGTCAACGCCGCGGGGCGTACAAAATCCGTGGTTTTGTACGCTCTGCGGCGAAATTCGCATTATGTATAGGATTTATCGATCTGGATGATGCACCGGCAGTCCGGGTGGCGCTCCTCCACGGCGGCGCGGACGGCTTTGCGCACGTCCTCGTCCGAGAGCTTATACCCGAACGGCACGAGCACGTCAAAGACGAGATTCGTCCGGTGCTTTCCCGGCACCATGCGGAAATCGTGCAGGCTGAGCACGGGATCGATGCTCCGCAGAAGCTGCACCGTTTCCTCGCGCATCTCCGCCAGCCGCTCGTTTTTCGTGTCCACGGGGTCCATGTGGATGACGGAAAAGCAGCCGAGCTTGTGGTCCAGCTCGCTCATTGCGCGGTCGATCGCCTCGTGCAGCTCATAAATGTTCCCCTCGCCGTCCACCTCCGCATGGAGGGAGACGTGGCAGCGGCCGGGGCCGTAGTCATGGATAACGAGATCGTGGATAGCGAGAACTTCCGGGTACGACAGCACGATCTGTCGCACCTTTTCCGCGAGCTCCGCGCTCGGCCGCTGGCCGAGGAGCTGCCCGAGCGTTTCCTTTCCGCCCTCGTACCCGGTTTTGAGCAGCAGTACCGCCACGACGATACCGGCGTAAGCGTCAAGATCCAGCCCCGTAAATTTATAGACGAGCAGGCACACGAGCGTAAGCGCCGTGGAGATCGTATCGTTGAGCGCGTCCACGCCGGACATCTCCATGGCCGTCGAGCCGATCTTCCGCCCGATCCGCCGGTAGAACACCGACATATAAATTTTCACGAGAATGGAGAACACAAGCACCGCGACCGCCGCCCACGTGAACTCCATCGCCTCCGGGTGCAGCAGCTTGCCGGCAGCGCCGCGCAGCGCGTCGACGCCGGCATAGAGGATGAGCCCCGCGATGACGAGCCCCATCACATACTCGATCCGCCCGTGGCCGAACGGGTGCTCAAGATCGGGCTTTTTCCCCGACAGGCGGAAGCCGACGAGCGTGAGCGCGCCGCTGCCGACGTCGGAGAGGTTGTTCATTGCGTCCGCCGTGATCGAGACCGACCCGGCGAGCGTGCCGACGACGAATTTGGCCGCCGCCAACAGGATATTGAGCGTGATGGCGACCGCCGAGCAAAGCATGCCATAAGCGGTGCGGACGCGGGGATCGTCCGTATGGCGGCTGTTTCGGATGAACAGCCGCGCAAGAAGCTCGATCAAAGCGCGCTTCCTCCTTTGTTATTTCGATGCGCCGACGGTCGGGTCAAGGATCCACGAGCCGCCGCCGAACGTCCATGTCATCTGCGGCACGAAGCGCAGCGTACTGTCGATCTTCTTTTCGGTGAAGAGCGGCGCGTCGTCGCTGTAGGTCTCGGTCTCGATGACGAGCCGGTCGTAGACCTTGAGGAAATTATCCATCGACTGGCCGTTGTCGGTGCCGGTCGTGAGCACGTCGTGCGGCACACGCGCGCTCAGATGGACGTTTTTGTCCTTCATCGTCTTGTCGATCGCTTCGCGCACGGCGATGGAGAAATTCATGCAGAACGCCTCGCGGTTGAGACTGGAGGCAATTTCGCGCGTGTACATGACCTCGGCGAACGGATGCTCCACACGGGAGAGGATGATCTCATCCACACCCATCGCCATGAGGTCGGTGCAGAGCTCTTCGATATACGTGCGCACATCGCGGTTCCAGAGATCCACCCAGCCGCCGGACTCGTCCACATAGGGCGCGCCGGTGCGGTCGCGCAGCGCAACGTCCGGGTTGGCCGAGGCGAGCAGCGTGTCCACGGCGCAGCAGATCTCCGCCGTGATGGTCCACCCCTGCGCCTTGAGCTCGCTCAGATACGCCGTCGGGTCCCAGGTGCTGTTCGCGGCGTTGGACGACGCCGTCGCCACGCCGGACATCCATGCGAGCTTGCCGCTTTCGTCCTTCATTTCCAGCACAAGGCCCTTCACGCCGCTGCGTTCGGCTTCCTTGACCGCCGTTTCCAGCCCGTTGGCATTCACCTTGGAGAACGGGACATAGTATCCGGTCAGATACTGCAGTCCCGCGCTGCTTGCGAGCGAAACGTTGGTATAATCCGGCTCGGCGACCTGAATGGCGGCCGAAGCGTCGCCGGTATAGGGCACGGGGGCGGAAATGCCCTCCACGGTGTAACCCTTCCCATCCTCCTGCAGCATCGGCACGACCATCTCCACGCCGTCGCGGTGGTAGACAACGTATTCCGGCAGCAGCGAGAACGCGAGCAGCAGCCCAAGGAGCACGAGCACGAGGATCGTGAGCAGCAGCGGAGAGCCGCTGCGCCCCGCGCCGCGGCGGCCGCGGTATACGCGGTGGCCCTTAACGATCATGGTTTTCGAGCGCGGAGATCATATTCACGCGGTCAGCATGGCGTCCGCCGAGAAACTCCGTCGTGAGAAAGAGATCGACCATGCGCTTGGCAAGCTCGGGACCGGTGACACGCCCGCCGAGCGCGCACATGTTCGCGTTGTTGTGCGCGCGGCACATCTCCGCGCTGAAGCAGTCGGACAGCAGCGCGCAGCGGATGCCGGGGATCTTGTTCGCCGCGAGCGACATACCGATGCCCGTGCCGCAGACAAGGATACCCTTTTCGTACTTCCCTTCCGCAACGCCGCGCGCGGCGCGCTCGGCGTATTCGGGATAGTTGCAGCTCGCTTCGGAATAGGTGCCGATATCCTCAAACTCGACGCCCTTTTCCTTCAGGTGCGCCATCAGCTCCTGCTTGAGGGCGTAGCCGCCGTGGTCAGATGCAATAACGATCATGATGTTTATCTCCTTTGTTTATTCCAGCGATAGAAATGTGGGCTTTCTCTGTTCAAACACCGTGTAGTACCGAAAGCCGATCGTCCGCAGCAGCTCCGCGCCCTCGCGGATGCCGATGGAGGCATCCTCCGGCGTGTGGGCGTCGCTGCCGAGCGTGATGATCTCGCCGCCGAGATCGTAATAGAGCGCGAGCGCCGAGGCGTTCGGGTAGCTCGTGTGGCCGGTGCGCAGGCCGGATACGTTGATCTCAATGCCGCGTCCCTGCGCGATGAGCGCTTCGTATACCGCGGCGAGCTCGTTGCGGTATGCCTCCGCCGTGATCTCGGCGGAAAAGCCGTCGCGGTGCATATACCGGGAAGTATACCCGATGTGCGCCATGGTGTCAAAGTACGGAAACTCCGTCAGCTCCAGGAGCTCCGCGAGATACTCCCGGTTGAGCTGCGCGCACTGCGCCTCGGACGTGTACGGATACTCATAGAAATCCGGCTTTCCGCGCAGATTGTGCAGCGAGCCGAGAACAAAGTCCAGCCCCGGTTCGAGCGCGGCTTCCTTCGCCGCGGCAGGGTCATGGTTCGCCTCGCCGAGCTCAATGCCGCAGCGGACGGTGATACCCTCCACGGGGTTTGCCCGCACATCCGCCCATGCCGCGCGCAGGATGTCCTTCCGCGCCTCCCAGCGCAGATCGCCGAGATTGCCGAAGTCCATGTCGATATGGTCGGTGAAGCACACGGCGCTCATGCCGTGGTCTCGCGCCGCCGCTGCCATTTCGCGCAGCGGCGTGTGCGAATCCGGCGAGCATTGGCAATGAATGTGCTGATCGGTATAGATCATTTTTCTTTCTCCTTTTCCGGCGCGCGAAGCGCACGGGCAAGCGCGGCGCGTCCCGCCGCGAGCCGGTCGTTCCATATGGTTTCGTCCGGCGTTTCCGCCGTAAGCGCCTCTTCGAGCGCGGCGGCGATATCTCCGCATTCTTCCACGACGCGGTACGGTATGCCGCATTCTTTCGCAAACGCGGCGATGCGTCCGTCACCGTCGATGCCGAACGCCGGTGTTCCGGCAAGATACGAGAGTGTGAGCGCGTGCAGCCGCATCGATACCGTGAGCCGTACCGAGGCGAAAAGGCGCGTGAGCGCCGCTGTATCCTCCGGCGCGGCGGCGGCCTCCCCGCCGGTCTCCGAGACCAGCGCGCGGCAGAGCGGCAGATCCTGCCGGACGTTCATGGCGATATACCGCAGCTTCCAGCCGCGCTTTGCGGCGATCTCCGCGGCGGCGCGGGCATATTCCGCCGGAAACGGCGGCGCGCCGCGGCCCCGCCGGGGGCAGACAAGAAGGACGTTCTCCCGCGGCGCGGCGGTCACGGATGTTTCTGCCGCGCCGTCCGCGCCGAGAATGAGCTCCGGAGCGTTTATGCCGTGCTTCCTTGCCGCGGCAAGGCTTTCCCTCTCCCGAAAGACGATCGTATCGGCGCATTCGTTCAGCGCCGCCGTGCATTTGGCCCAGCCGCGCGGCGAGAGCGGTCCAAGCCCCGCGCCGTGCAGGAGCGTGCGGCAGCCGCTTTGCTTTCCCTTTCGCAGCAGCGCGAGATAATAGACAAGCGATCGGCGGGACGTCGCGTCCTGCAGCGGATTCCCGCCGCCGAAGACGAGCGCGCGGGCGCTCTTCATTCTTCGGCGTATCGCCGGAACGTTCAGATAATACAAACTGTCAACATCAAACCGGCGCGCCGTTTCCTTTGGCCGGTGCGAGAGCACCGTGACCGCGCATTCCGGCGCGGCGGCGCGCCCATCGCGCAGAAGATTTTCGAGCATCAGCTCATCGCCGCGGTTGCCGCAGCCGTAGGCCCCGGCGATCACGATCTCCCGCCGGGGCGAGAGAACAGCGCGGCAGATCTCTTTTTCGCGCAGCGCCATGGCGGAGAGGGAAAATTCCTTTGCCGTCCGGTCGCGGAGCGCTGTGCCGAGCTTTTCGCGCAGCGCCGGATCGCGCGAGAGCGTCAAAATATCCGATGCAAGCGCGGCGGTATCGCCGGGGGCGATGAGAAGGCCGTGAACGCCGTTTTCCACAAGCTCCGGCACGCCGCCGACGGCGGTCGCAATGACCGGCACGCGGTATTTTGCCGCGTCGGTGAGCGCATAGGGAAACGTCTCGGAAAGCGATGTGAGAAGGCAGATATCCAGGCTCGCGTAGAGAGCTTCCGTATCATCGAGCCAGCCGGTGAAATGGACGCGGTCGGAAACGCCGAGCTCTTTTGCCAGCGCGCGGAGCATTTCCTCCTCCGCGCCCGCTCCGGCGAGAATGAGACGGAGCTGCGGCTCCTCCTTTGCAGCGGCGGCAAAGCCGCGCAGCATCGTGGAAAGGTCTTTTACCGCATCAAACCGCGCGGCAGTTCCCGCGAGAATATCGCCCGGCGCGGCGGGGATGCCGTGCGCGGCGAGAAAAGCTTCCCGGTCCGTTTCCGACCGGGGCGACGCCATATCCACGCCGTTATAAATGGAAAAGAGCTTCCCGCGCCGGAAATTCCGGGCGGCATATTTCTCGCGCATTGCGCCCGACACGCACACGAGCGCGTCCATTTTCCGAAGCGCCAGAGCGTTGAGCGTGCCGTAAACGAGCCGGGCAGCGGGCCGGTGCAGATAGTCGAGCCGGTGATCGCTGTGGATCGTCGATACGACCGGCACGCCGAGAGACGGGCGGAGCAGCGCCGCCGTCAGATTGGCGCGGCTGCCGTGGCAGCGGACGAGATTGAACCCGCCGGAGCGGATGTATTGCTTTGCTGCGCAAAGCTGCGCAAAAAAACCGCCGGTGAGCGTTTCGCAGGGGATGCCGCGCTCGCGCACGTCGTCGGCGAGCACGCCGCCGCCCAGACACAGAAGCTGCGCCTGGCCGGTTTTGTTCAGCTCGCCGAGCAGCCGGAGCACATGGGTGCGCGCGCCCCCGGCGTCGCCGCCGCTGATGAGATGTACGGTTTTCACGGCGGTCCTCCCATGACCGCGGACAAATTCCGCAGCCTGTTGTCTTGCCCCGCAGGGGCGGACTGTGGTATACTTACATTGACTTGATATTATACCCCATTTCCGAAGGAGTGGCAATACATGACCCAAATATTCCTTGTCCGCCACGGGCAGTCCGAGGGCAACCTCTTCCGCCGCGTACAGGGGCAGACCGATGTGGAGCTCACCGCCGACGGCAAGGCGCAGCTTCCGTATCTCACGAAGCGCTTTGCCGAAACGCCGCTCGCCGCCGTATATACCAGCCCTCTCCGCCGCGCGGAGGAGACCGCCGCCGCCATCGTTGGCGGGCGGGACATCCCCGTTTTTGCGGACAAGCGGCTCATTGAAATGTGCTTCGGCGCGTGGGAAATGCGGCCCTGGGGCGAGGTGAATCTCGAATCACCGGAGCTAAAGCGCGCGTTTCTCCACGACCCCGACCGCTGGCATGTGCCGGGCAGCGAGGCGCACACCGCGGTGCAAAAGCGCATGCTTGCCGCCATGACGGACATTGCCCGCGCGAACGACGGAAAAACCGTCGCCGTCGCGTGCCACGGCATGGCGATCCGCGCTTTTTTGGCGCGCATTCTCGGCGTGCCGAGCGAGCGCATCTTCGAGGACGTCCCGCTCGTGAACAACACGTCCGTCACGCTGCTGCGCTTTGAAAACGACACGTTCTCCGTCCTCTATGTGAATGACACGACGCATCTCCCCGCGCCGCCGTATACGCCCTTCCGGGAAAACGGAAAGGCGGGCGGCCCGCGCTGCTATGATCTGCGCTACCGCCCGTTCGATCCTGATGCCGGGCAGGAGCGCTACATCGCCTGCTACCGCGACGCCTGGCGCGGCGCGCATGGCACGACCGAGGGGTTCAATGCCTCCGCGTGCTGGCTCAGTGCCCAGCTCCACAACGCCGAAGCGCCGGGGTGCATCACCGAGGCGCTGGTTGAAAATGAATTTGCCGGGATCCTCACGCTCGACGAGCGCCGGGGCCGCGAGCGCGGCATCGGCTGGATCGCGTTTTTGTACGTTGTGCCGGAGCTGCGCGGCCACCACTGCGGCATCCAGCTCGTCGGCACGGCGGCGATGCGCTTCCGCCAGCTTGGGCGGCGGGCCATGCGTCTCACCGTCGCGCCGGAAAACCCCGCGCTGGGCTTTTACGAAAAGGCGGGCTTTGTGCGCGTCGGCACGGAGGCGGGCGCTCTCGGCGACCTCTTGGTGATGGAATGGACTTTGTAACGCATTTTTACGATAATCCCGCTTACCCTAACAATACCTACACTGTTGCGCATCCGACGTTTGACGATCATTCGCGCATCATCGCCATATCGGACATCCACGGGAATCTCCCGTATTTCCGCGGTCTTGTGGAAAAGCTCCATCTGCGCGCGGACGACTCGCTCGTGCTGCTCGGCGATCTGGTGGAAAAGGGGCCGGAAAGCCTCGCCACGCTCCGGTACGCCATGGCGCTGCGGGAAAAGTGCCGGGTCTACCCGGTACTCGGCAACTGCGATTTCTGGCATCTCTGGGTGGACGGGTGCGACATGGAGTGGGACGTGCGGACGTTCGCCCATCTCCTGCGCCAGAAGGCGACGGCGCGAAGCGGCCTCATTCTCGAAATGTGCGCCGAGCTCGGCGAAGTGCTCTCTCCGGACACCGATCTCGCCGCGCTCAAGGCGCTGCTGCGCGAGGCGTTCGTGCCGGAGTTTGAATATCTCCGGGCCATGCCGTTCGCGCTCGAGAGCGATAAATACATCTTCGTCCACGGCGGCATTCCCCACGGCGAAACGCTCGAGAGCGCCGGGCCGTGGCGCTGCATGAAGATCAACAGCTTTTACGCCGCCCGCCCGCACTTTAAAAAATGGGTCATCACCGGCCACACGCCGGTGTGTCTCTATGGGACAAACACCATCTCCGCCGTGCCGGTCGTCGATCCGGCGTGCCGCGTTGCGAGCATCGACGGCGGGTGCGTCCTCAAGGACGACGGGCAGCTCAACGCGCTCATTCTCCGCCGCGGGAAATTCACGAGCGAGTGGTACGACCCGTTCCCGCTCGGCCGCGCGCTCGACGCGCAGAAAAAAAGCGCGCGCTCGGCCTACATCCGCTGGGGCGATAACGCCGTGGAGCCCATTGAGCTCGGGCGCGAATGGTGCCGCATCCGGCACATCCGCACGGGGTACGTCATGGACGTGCCGACGGACTTTCTCTATGAATCCAAAGGCGTGCTGCGTGTGAACGACGTGACCGACTACCGCCCCGCCATCGCGCCGGGCGAAACTCTCAGCATCGTGCGCGAGACCGACCGCGGATACTGGATCAAGAAAAACGGCGTTTCCGGCTGGTATTCCGGGCGCATCGAGCGCCTGTAAGCCCTATACGAAAGGAGTCTATATGTATCTTTCCGATTATCTTGTATTTATTCTCGCCCTGCTCGCGTGCATGGTGTTTTCGATGATCGCAGGCGGCAAAGTGAAGAGCGCGTACTCGGCGTACAGCCGCGTGCCCTGCCGCAGCGGGCTTTCCGGCCGCGAGACTGCCGAGCGGCTGCTGCGCATGAACGGCGTGTACGACATCGCTCTCGGCCGCGTTTCCGGCGAGCTGACCGACCACTATGCCCCGAACCAGAGCATCGTAAATCTCTCGACGGGCACCGCGGACAGCCGCTCCGTCGCCGCCGCAGCGGTCGCCGCGCATGAGATCGGCCACGTGATGCAGAACAAGGAGGGCTACGGCCCCTACCGCGTGCGCACGGCGCTCGTGCCGGTCGTGAATTTCGGCTCGCGGCTCGCCATGCCGCTCGTGCTCATCGGCATCCTGCTCGACACCTACGTCCGCACGGCGAACCCCGACACGGGCTTCTATGTCGCCATGGTCGGCGTCGTGCTCTACGGCGGATCGTTCCTCTTCTCGCTCGTCACGCTGCCCGTGGAGCTGGACGCCTCCCGCCGCGCGGGGGAGATGCTCCTCGCCGCGGGCGTGATCGCGGAGGACGAGCTGCCCGCGGCCAAAAAAGTCCTCTCCGCCGCGGCGCTCACCTATCTCGCGTCGCTGCTTACCTCGTTCGTGTATTTCCTCCGCTTTCTTCTGTACGTGCTCTCCGTTTTCGGCAAGCGCGACCGGCAGTGATCCGAACAGCAGATCGCCCCTCTTCCGTTTGGAAGAGGGGCGGTTTTTTTGCCCGCGGTTTCGTTCCGGGCACAGTTTCGATCTCCTGTAGGGGCGGGGCTCTGCTCCGCCCGCCGAGACAAATCTTTCCTCGTCAGACCGAACCCATGAAAAGAGCCTCTCTTGTATAAAGAGAGGCTCTTTCCTTATGCATTCTCGTCGAGATGCCGCTGGATGCGGCCTACGATGAGATCGAGCGCCACGGGGTTTTTGCCGCCCTGCGGTACGATGATGTCGGCGTTCTTCTTCGACGGCTCCACATACTTTTCGTGCATGGGCTTGACGGTGTTCTGCCATTGCTCCACAACGCTGCGCACCGTGCGGCCGCGCTTTTCGGTGTCGCGCAGCACGCGCCGGGCAAGACGCACGTCGGCGTCGGCATCCACAAACACGCGGATGTCCATGAGATCGGAGAGCGCAGGCTCGGCGAAGATCAGTATGCCCTCGACCAGAATGACCGGGCGCGGCTCGATCTCGATGGTCTCGCCGCTGCGGTTGTGCACCTTGAAGTCGTACACCGGGCAGTGGATCGAGCGTCCCTGCTTCAGAAGGCGCAGATGCTCGATCATCATTTCGGTCTCGAACGCCTCGGGGCAGTCGTAGTTGAGTCTGGTGCGCTCCTCGTAGGTGAGATCGTCGTGCGCGCGGTAGTAATTGTCGTGGTGGACGATGCACACCTTGTCGCCGAAGCGCCGGATGAGATTGCTCGTGAGCGTCGTTTTTCCGCCGCCGGAGCCGCCGGCAATGCCGACGACCAGAATGTCCGGCAGCGCGGCGCTGTTTGCTTTCTCCGCCATCAGCGCGTACCCTTGTCGTAGGGGATGCCCTCGGCCTTCGGGGCGCGGGAGCTCTTGGAGGTGAGCGCGAGCAGCCGGTAGAAGTGGCCGTTCAGGCCGATGGTGTTCAGCCAGTAGATGCCGTCGCCGTTGATGTCCAGCGTGGAGTACGACGCCGCGATGCACTTGAAGAGGCCGAACAGCAGCGCGCCGCCCGCAACGTTCAGCGGCTTCCAGTTGCCGAAGATCATAACCGCGAGCGCGAGGAAGCCGAAGCCCGCCACGTCGCCGTTGGCGCTGCAGTTGGCGGTCGTCATGGCGTAGACAAAGCCGCCCATGCCCGCGAGCGCGCCGGAGATCAGCACACCGGCGTAGCGCATTTTGATAACATTGATGCCGAGCGATGCCGCCGCCTGCGGGTTTTCGCCGCACGCGCGCAGCCGGAGACCAAAGCGCGTTTTATAGAGAATGACGGAGAGGATGACGAAGATCAGAATGCAGATATACGTTGCAAAATAGACCTTGTGCAGGAACGTCTCGCCGAGGAAGCCGATATCCGCGCCGCGGTCAAAGCCGAGCGTCGTTTTCTTGATCATAAACCAGCTCGCGCTGTCGCCGGAGAGCATCTGCAGCGTGTTCTGGTTGGCGATGACGCGGATGAGGAACAGCACCAGCGCGGGAGCGAGCATGTTCAGCGCCGTGCCGCCGATGGTCTGGTCGGCCCTGAGGTTGATCGCCGCGAACGCCAGCAGCAGCGAGAACACCGCGCCGAGCGCCGCCGCAACGAGCATCGTCAGGAACATGTAGCCCTGCAGCGCCATCCAGTCGCCCGCGGCCTTGGCCGCGTCAAAGCAGCCGGTGGCCTGCAGAATGCGCACGAACAGCACGCCGATGAACGCGCCGAAGATCATAATGCCTTCAAGCGCGAGGTTGATGATGCCGCTGCGCTCGGCAAAAATGCCCGCAAGCGCCACGATCATCAGGGGGATCGCATAAATGAGTGTCTGCCGAATGAGAAAAGACATTACTCCTGCGCCTCCTTTCCTTCCGCCGCCGGGAGGACTCCGGCGCCGGTCTCGTCCTGCGGTACTGCCGGTTCCGCCGTCGATTCAGCGGTCTCCGTGTGCGCCGGTTTTTTCTTTTTCCGTCCGCTGATCCACATCTTGATGACCAGTGAGAACGCCGCCATATACACGATCACGGCGATGATAACGTCGGTGATGTATTCGTTGTAGGCGGTCAGGTTCGTGATCTGCATACCGGCGATGTCCAGAATGGACATAAAGCAGCCGGTGAAGATCACGGCGATGGGGTTGTTCACGGCGAGCAGCGCCACGGCGATGCCGTTGAAGCCCGCGGCGGGAAGCGTCTGGTAGGTGTTCCAGTAGAACTCCGTGTTGCCCGCGAGGTAGTAGAGGGAACCGGCGGCGCCGGCAAGCGCGCCCGCGATCGCCATGGAGAGAACGATGTTGCGCTTGTCGTGGATACCGGCGTAGCGCGCCGCGTGGCGGTTGGCGCCGCAGGCGCGCAGCTCGTAGCCGAACGTCGTTTTTGTGAGAACGATGTAAATGACGATCGCCAGAGCGATGGCAATCAGAATACCGCCGCTGACCTGCGAACCGGGGAAGAGCTTGTCGAGTCCGAACTTGGATGTGGCAACGTTGTTGAACGTCGTCTTGTAAATATAGCCGGACTTCGTGTTCTCCACCATGTTTTTGAGATTGCTGATATCAAAGAGCCATGTGACGATGTTCGCCGCGATCCAGTTGGTCATAATGCAGGCGATGACCTCGTTGATGTTCAGCAGCGCTTTGAGCAGGCCGGGGATCGAGCCCCAGAGCGCGCCCGCCGCCATGCCGCCGAGGAACGCCAGCAGCCAGATGATCACGGGGGAAACCTGCTCGGACGGAATGCTCAGCGCGATGAAGAGCGTGGCGCACGTTCCGGCGAGATACTGTCCCGGCGCGCCGATGTTGAAAAGGCCGGTCTTGAACGCCGTCGCCACCGAGAGTCCCGTGAGGATCAGCGGCATGGCGCGGAAGAGCATGTTGCCCATGCTCGCGGGGTTAAAGCCGAACGTCAGTGCGCCGGTGGCGTCACGCCCGGTGCTGAAAAGGCCGAAGAATACGAGCCGGATGCCCTCCCATGCGCTCTGGAAGCCGAGGGACTTGTTCGTGCAGCCGACGATCAGAATGAGCAGCGTACCGGCCAGCAGGCCGATGAGGATGGAGAGCAGTGACGCGATGACCGAGCGCACGCTGTCCTTTTTCCAGAAGGAGGTTTTTTCTTCGTTCATTTCTTTCCCTCCGTATCCTGCCGCTTCGCGCCGGCCATATAAAGGCCGAGCTCTTCCACGGAAACTTTCTTCGGATCGAATTCGCCGACGATCTCGCCTTCATACATCACGAGGATGCGGTCGGAGAGGTTCATGACCTCGTCAAGCTCGAGCGATACGAGCAGGACGGCTTTCCCCTCGTCGCGCTCGTGGACGAGCTGGCGGTGGATGTACTCAATGGCGCCGACGTCAAGACCGCGCGTCGGCTGCACCGCAACGATCAGCGGCATCTCACGGTCGATCTCGCGGGCGACGATGGCCTTCTGCTGGTTGCCGCCGGACATGCTGCGCACGACCGTCACCGGGCCCTGACCGGAACGGATGTCGTATTCTTCGATCAGCTTGTCGGCGTATTTGCGCACCTCGTCAAAGCGGATAAAGCCGCCGTGCTGGAACTGCGGCTCAAAATAGCGCTGCAAAACAAGGTTCTGCTCGAGCGTATAGTCAAGCACCAGACCGTGCTTGTGGCGATCCTCCGGAATGTGGCTCATGCCCGTGAGCGAGCGCTGGCGGATGGAGGCGTGGGTGATGTCCTTGCCGCAGAGCGTGATCTTGCCGCCGGTCGCCTTTTCGAGACCGGTGAGCGCGTAGACAAACTCGCTCTGGCCGTTGCCGTCGATACCGGCGATGCAGACAATCTCGCCGCGACGCGCGGTGAGCGATACGTTCTTCACGGCGTCATTTTTGTGCAGCTGCGACGGTACGGTGAGATTCTCGACCTCCAGTACCGGCTCGCCGGGCTTGGCGGGCGTTTCGTCCACCACGAGCTGCACCGGGCGGCCGACCATCATGCGGGAGAGCTCTTCCTGCGTCGTTTCGCTCGTGTTGACGGTGCCGATATACTTGCCCTTGCGCAGAACGGTCACGCGGTCGGAGACCTCCATGATCTCGTTGAGCTTGTGGGAGATAAAGAGGATGCTCTTGCCCTCTTTCGTCAGCCCGCGCATGATCTGCATGAGCTCTTCGATCTCCTGCGGTGTGAGCACAGCGGTCGGCTCGTCGAAGATGAGGATCTCGTTGTCGCGGTAGAGCATTTTCAAAATCTCTACGCGCTGCTGCATGCCGACGGTGATGTCCTCGATCTTCGCGTCCAGGTCGACCTTCAGACCGTAGCGGTCGGAAAGCTCCTGCACCTTTTTGCGGGCGGTCTTCTTTTCCAGAAAACCGAGCTTCGTATCCTCCGCGCCGAGGATGATGTTATCGAGCACGGTGAACACGTCGATGAGCTTGAAGTGCTGGTGCACCATGCCGATGTGAAGTGCCGTGGCGTCGTTGGGGTCGTTGATCGTGACCTCCTGGCCGTCCTTCTTGATGATGCCCTCTTCCGGCTGATACAGGCCGAACAGAACGCTCATCAGCGTGGACTTGCCCGCGCCGTTCTCTCCGAGCAGAGCGTGGATCTCGCCCTTTTTCAGCTGCAGGGTAATGTCATCGTTTGCCTTGATCCCGGGGAATACTTTGGTAATGTGGAGCATCTCGATCACATACTCCGGCGTCGTGTCCATGTCCCCACCTCCCTTTCTCTTTCTCCAGCAGATTTGCCGCACAAGGAATTGCAATGTGCAATTTTAATTATTATATATATATTACAAACAAATTGCAAGAATTAGCTCTGAATTCCAAAAGAAAAACGGCGGGAAGGATTTCCCTTCCCGCACATTGTCCCTATGCCTCGCAGAGTTTGCGCCCGCAGGCGCAAATAAAGTTCTAACCATTTTCTCCGG
>OIWM01002229.1_pt1 | contig 16644 bp, 14 predicted proteins | sample 1587451 | NCBI WGS metagenome assembly OIWM01 (sample SAMEA3888907, study PRJEB22519) | human gut metagenome | biome: human gut; feature: human-associated habitat; material: faeces | place: Denmark | collected 2011
TATTTTCATATTTTCATTTTTTAAACTTAATGATTGATATTTTATAAAAATATAATAAAAGAGGTGCATATAAGATACACCTCAAGATATTTAATTTAAGTTTTTAAAATTTACTATTTTGCACTTGGATCTTTGCTTAAGAGTTTATTTACGATAATTCCTAAGATTAGTGCACAGGCAATAGATGTAATTGTGATTTTACCGAAAGATAGTTGTAAGCCACCGATACCTGCAATTAAGATTGAAGATACAACGAACAGGTTTTTATTTTGTTCTAAGTCAACTTTTTGAACCATCTTTAATCCACTTACAGCGATAAATCCATATAGTGCCATACATACACCACCCATTACACATGATGGAATACTGGAGATAAAGGCTACGATTGGACTGATGAATGCTAAGATGATGCATTCAATTGCAGCAGTGATAATTGTTGCAACAGAGGCGTTCTTTGTAATTGCAACACAAGCTACAGATTCACCATAAGTTGTATTTGGACATCCACCAAAGAATGCACCAACAATTGAACCAATACCATCACCAAGTAATGTTCTATCTAATCCTGGATCTTTTAATAAATCTTTTTCGATAATTGAAGAGATGTTCTTATGGTCAGCGATATGTTCTGCAAATACGACGAAGGCAACTGGAATATAGGCAACAGCTACTGTACCAATATATTCTGCATCAACTTGTGAGAAGCCTTTAGCAGCAGTTAAGAATGTAAAGTCAGGTACAGAGAAGAATGTACTTAGTGTTACACCGCCACTTGCCAAGTTTGTAAATGCACTGAAGTCTGAAATCATTAAACTTTCTACACCAGTAGCGTTACCAATTAATGTAAGTACTGCTGCTAAAGCGTATCCTGATAAGATTCCAATAATGAATGGAATCATTTTTGTATATTTCTTACCATATGTACTAGCTAATGTAGTAGCGATTAAGGCAACTAAACCACATAAAACAGCGAAGTTTGTTGTTCCACCTGTTACATCACTCTTGCTTAAGTTACCAATTGCGCTGCTTGCCAAGCTTAAACCGATAATTGCTACTGTAGGTCCAATAACAACTGGTGGCATTAATTTATCAATCCAGCTTACACCAGCCTTTTTAACAACAATCGCAATAATTGCATAAACAAGTCCTGCTAAAATAGCACCGATAAGTAATCCAGCAAATCCTGCCTGTACACTTACAGCTCCTGCAAATGCTGCATTCATTGAACCAATAAACGCAAAAGAAGAGCCCAAGAATACTGGGCTCTTAAATTTAGTGAATAATAAATAAACAAAAGTACCAACACCAGCACCAAATAAAGCAGCCGCAGTTGACATTCCGTTACCAACAATTAGTGGTACGGCAATAGTAGCAGCTAAAATAGCTAACACTTGTTGAAAGCCGTAAATAAGTAATTGCTTTGTACTAGGTCTGTCGTTAACGTCATATACTAATTTCATATGTTTCTATCCTCCCATTGCGTTCTAAAGTACCAAAAAATGATATGGATGTAAAGAAAAAATGTTTCAAAAAAAGAAATATTATAAGTTTTATGAAAAAAAGCTGAAATGTATGAGAAAATAATTGATATGGAAATAAAAAGGTATTATTCTTTTACTGATTTTTCTCTTAAGAATTATGGTAAAAAAATATATAAAATTGCATTGAACTTGAATTTTGGTTGTCCAAATAGAGATGGTAAAGTATCTACTGGTGGATGTATTTTTTGTGCGAATGGAAGTGGAGATTTTGCATCATTATATCAAGGTGAAAAAATACAATTAAAGAAAACGGACAAACAGAGTGATGATGCTTTATATATAGGGTATTTTCAAGCATATACAAATACATATGCAGATATTAATACTCTTCGTTTCTATTTTACAAAAGCACTTGAAGATGATTTATTAGCAGGAATTTCTATCGCTACACGTCCTGATTGTATGGGGGAAGATGTATTAAATCTGTTAAAAGAATTAAAAGACAGTTTTCCTGATAAATTTATATGGGTAGAACTTGGCTTACAAACAATTTCTGAAAAAAATGCAAAATGGATGAATCGCGGATATCCAACATCGGTATTTGATAAATGTGTAAAGGATTTACACATTTATCAAATACCAGTAATAGTGCATGTTATTCTTGGATTACCTAATGAAGATGAAGCATTCTTGATTGAAGAAATGAAATATCTAAACGCATTACATATTGATGGCATAAAACTGCAGCTATTGCATATACTTCAAGGAACAAAGTTATATGACTGTTATCAAAATAATGAAATACAAGCTTTAACTGAAGAAGATTATGTATCTAAAGTATGTTTGTGTATCAGCTATCTGGATGAAAATATTGTTATTCATCGTTTAACTGGTGATGGTGAAAGAAATAAACTTGTAGCACCACTATGGAGTTTACATAAAAGACATGTTTTAAATTCTATCGCTAAATACTTAAAAGCTAATCAAATTACGCAAGGTTGTAAATTATAAAAAGTTGTGACAAATGATAATGTTTGTATATCATTTTTTATAAAATTTATTTTATAATAATCCCTCAAGGGAGGAATATCTATGCGAGTTGGATTAGATATTGGATCAACCACGATTAAATGTGTCGTTTTAGATGAAAATGATTCTATACTATATAAGACATATGAAAGACATCATAGTCATATTTTAGAAAAAGCAGAAGAAATAATAAATCGATTAAACAAGGAATATGTACATGATTCAGATGTAATATTAGCTATTTCTGGTTCGGCAGGAATGGGCTTAGCTGATAAGTGTAATATTCCTTTTGTTCAGGAAGTTTATGCAACTAGAGTTGCTGCAAGTAAACTATCACCTGATACTGATTGCATTATTGAACTTGGTGGAGAAGATGCAAAGATATTGTTTCTGAAAAATGGTATTGAAGTCAGAATGAATGGTTCTTGTGCTGGTGGTACAGGAGCATTTATTGATCAAATGGCTACTTTATTACAAATGCAGTCTGATGAAATGGATGAAGAAGCTTTAAAAGCAGAAAGAATATATACAATAGCTTCTAGATGTGGAGTTTTTGCAAAAAGTGATGTTCAACCTCTAATTAACCAGGGAGCTAAAACAAGTGATATTGCTGCGTCTATTTATCAGGCAGTTGTTAATCAAACAATAGCTGGTTTAGCACAAGGTAGAGTAATCAAAGGAAATATTTTATATTTAGGCGGTCCATTAACTTTCTCAAAATGTTTGCGTAACAGTTTTGATAAAACACTTAATCTAAAGGGTACTCTTCCAGAAAATTCTTTATTATATGTAGCTTTGGGTGCTGCATATTATGCGGATGAAAAAGTAAATTTAAAAGAAGTTTTAGAAAAACTTCAAGAGTATGGTAAACACTCTGAGTATGCTGGTTTACCTGCTTTATTTCAATCAAGAGATGAGTATTGGCAGTTTCATAACCGTCATATGAAAGCTTCTGTAAAAAGAGCTCAGTTTATAGATGGGGTAAGAGTTCATATAGGTATTGATTCAGGTTCTACAACAATCAAGATGGTCATTATGGATGATGAATGTAATATTCTTCATACCTGGTATAAGCCAAATAACGGTAACCCTGTTCCAATGATTTTACATGAACTTATCGATGTGTACGAAAAATATCCAAGAATAGAAATCGCCAGTGTTACGACAACAGGTTATGGAGAAGAGCTAATTAAACATGCATTTAAATGTGATTTAGGTGTAGTGGAAACAGTTGCTCACTTTACTGCAGCGAAGTATTTCTTGCCAGAAGTAGATTTTATTATTGATATTGGCGGTCAGGATATGAAGTGTTTCAAGATTACGGATGGAGCAATTTCTGATATTTTCTTGAATGAAGCTTGTTCTTCTGGATGTGGAAGCTTTTTGCAGACATTTGCGAAAGCATTAGGTTATAACGTAGAAGATTTTGCTCGTTTAGGCTTAGAAGGAAGAAAACCAGTTGATTTAGGTTCAAGATGTACCGTATTTATGAATTCTTCTGTAAAACAGGCGCAGAAGGATGGAGCTTCTATTGAAGATATCAGTGCTGGTTTATCTATTTCTGTTGTAAAGAATGCTTTATATAAAGTTATTCGTTGTGCAAGTCCTGAAGAATTAGGCAAACATATAGTTGTTCAGGGTGGTACTTTCTATAATGAAGCAGTTTTAAGAGCTTTTGAAAAAGAAATGGGTGTAGAGGTTGTACGTCCTGATATTGCTGGTTTAATGGGAGCTTTCGGAGCGGCACTGTATGGTAAAAAACATGTAGAAGATAATCATAAAAGTACGTTCTTAAATTATCAGGAACTAAAAAATTTCAGTCAGAAAACCAGCACCGTAACGTGTCAAGGATGTGGTAACCATTGTCTTTTAACAATTAATCTTTTTGCGGATGGGCAAAGATATATCAGTGGTAATCGTTGTGATAAGCCAGTTACAGGTATTGCGACAAGTGATGATTTGAATTTATATGCATATAAACTTTCATTATTAAAGTCTTATGCAAATAAAGAAGGTGAAGGTAATAAAGGTACAATTGGTATTCCTTTAGTTTTAAATATGTATGAATTATTACCGTTTTGGCATACCTTCTGGACTAATTTAGGATATAAAGTAAAAGTTAGTCCAATTTCAAGCCATAAACTGTATCAAGAAGGACAAGCTACAATACCTAGTGACACAGCATGTTATCCAGCAAAACTTTCGCATGGTCATATAAATGCTTTAGCAAAAGAAAATGTTGATGCGATATTTTATCCATGCATGAGCTACAACTTTGATGAAAAGGCAGGAGATAATCATTATAACTGTCCAGTTGTAGCATATTATCCAGAAGTACTAAAAGATAATTGTAGAGAGTTAGAGAATATTCCTTTTATCTTTGATTTTATTGATTTAAGTAATCGTGATGAATTTATAAAACGTTATCCTCTAATGTTGCAGAAGCATTTTCCTAGTTTAAAGACAGATGATATTGTTGAAGCAATTCATGCGGCATATAAAGAATATGACGTGCATTTGGAAGATATTCGTAAAAAGGGGAAAGAAATCATTGAAAAAGCCCGTAAAGAAAATAAACATATTATTGTTTTAGCAGGTAGACCATACCACGTTGATCCCGAAGTAAATCATGGTATAGATAAATTGATTACCAGACTTGGTGCAGCTGTTATTACAGAAGATTCAATCAGTTATTTGACACCTAAATTTAAAACAACTGTATTAAATCAATGGACCTATCATTCCCGTTTGTATTCTGCAGCAAAGTACTGTACAGAACATGAAGATATTGACTTAGTTCAACTTGTTTCTTTTGGTTGTGGCCTGGATGCGATTACTACAGATGAAACTAGAGAAATATTACAAAGCGGTAATAAGCTCTATACACAGTTAAAAATAGATGAAATTACAAATCTAGGTACAGTTACAATTCGTTTAAGAAGTTTATTTGCAGCATTAGCTGAAAGAAAAATGGATAAGGAGAATCAATAATGGAGTATTTAACACCGAATTTCACAAAAGATATGCTTCAAGATTACACCGTATTAGTTCCTAATATGTGTCCGATTCAATTTCGTTTAGTTAAAGCAGCAATGGAATCAGAAGGTTATCACAAAGTTGAACTTTTAGGAAGTGCAAGTTCTGAAGTAACACAAAATGGTTTAAGGTATGTTCATAATGATACGTGTTACCCAGCTTTAATTATTATTGGTCAATTTTTAGAAGCTTTAGATAGTGGGAAATATGATTTGGATCATACAGCTTTGATCATATCTCAATCTGGTGGAGGTTGTAGAGCAAGTAATTATATCAAACTTCTCCGCAAAGCATTAGTTCGTTCAGGTCACGCCAATATTCCTGTAGCAAGTGCTAACGTTAATGGTCTAGAAGAAGGTTCTATGATGCCTTGGACCAAAAAGATGATATTAAAAACATTAGCAGCAATTGAGTATGGTGATTTAATATTTGCTTTAAGAAATGAAGCCCATGCCTATGAAATAAATAAAGGCGACAGTGATAAGATGGTAGAAAAGTGGCTGACAATACTTGATGAAGATATTCGTCATAGTAAAAATTATTTACCTACTTCCTATAACAAGATGTTTAATCGTATTGCAAAAGATTTTTCTACAATCCCATTAGATAGAAAACCAAAAGTAAAAGTTGGTGTGGTTGGAGAAATATATGTTAAGTTTTCACCAACAGGAAATAATGATTTATTACATTTTCTTGAGTCGCAGGATTGTGAAGTAAATATGCCTGGATTAATGGGATATGTTGAGTATTGTTGTGCAAACTATGCCTTAGATACTAAACTATATGGAATGGATCCAAAGATGGGTAAACTTGCAGGATATGCCTTGAAATTATTAAATCATTATGGCTTTTTACAAAGTAAAGCTATGCGTAAATATGGCTTCTATGGACCAGGCAAATTTACAGAACTCATGAAAAAGCCAGAAGGAATTTTATCTCTTGGAACAAAGATGGGTGAAGGATGGCTTTTAACTGGAGAAATGCTTGAATTAATTGAAGCAGGATATGCAAATATTGTTTGTGCTCAACCATTTGGTTGCTTGCCTAACCATATTGCAGGAAAAGGTGTCATCAACAAAATAAGAGAAATTCATCCTGATGCGAATATTACTCCTGTCGATTATGACCCAAGTGCAACACGTGTTAACCAGGAGAATCGTATTAAACTAATGCTTGCAGTCGCAAAAGAAAACTTAGAAAAGGAATAAACAATGAAAACAGTACTATTTGACTTAGATGGAACTTTACTACCGATGGATCAAGACGCATTTACGAAAGCATATTTTCATTACTTAGCTAAACATATGGCAGCTTATGGATATGAAAGTGAGAAATTAATTCAATCTATATGGGCTGGAACCAAAGCAATGGTTAAAAATGATGGTACAAAAACAAATGAAGATGCTTTCTGGGATTGTTTTAAAACAATTTATGATGAAGAACATTTAGATGATAAGAAGTATTTTGAAGACTTTTATCGTGATGATTTTTATCAAGCACAAATTGCTACAGGTGTAGATTCTTCAGCAAAGAAAGCTGTCAATTTTCTAAAAGAAAAAGGTTATGAATTGATATTAGCTACTAATCCTATTTTCCCATCTATTGCAACATTACAAAGAGTTGGCTGGGCTGGGTTAGATAAAGATGATTTTTCTTTAATCACGACTTACGAAAATAGTACATATTGCAAGCCTAATCCAAAGTATTATGAAGAAATTATTCAAAAAATGAATCTAGATCCTAGTGAATGCATCATGGTTGGTAATGATGCTATAGAAGATATTGCGGCTGGTGTTACAGGCATGAAAGTATATATCATCACAAATAATCTATTAAATGGTGATAAAGTAGATATATCAAAGTATCCACATGGTAACTTTGATGATTTTATCGAATGGATGAGAGGATAAATATATGTTGAATCAAAAAAGATTAGATAAAGTTTTTTCCTTTTTGCATGAACAAAAATTAGATCAAATGCTTGTATGTGACAAGGTTGCAATTTTCTATTTGACAAATAAATGGTTTCATCCTGGAGAAAGATTTCTAGGACTACTACTAAAAAAGAATGAAACACCTATTTTATATTTAAATGAATTATTTAGAATAGATGAAGATTTAGGTGTGAAAGTTGTTTCTATTACAGATACTACTAATATTAGTGAAGTATTAAAAAGAGATGTTGATCCAACAAAATGTTTAGGTGTCGATAAAGAATTAAGAGCTAAGTTTTTATTGCCATTTTTACATGAACATATTGCAACGGATTTTATAAACAGTTCTTTTGCGGTTGATGAAGCACGTGCATTGAAAGATGAATATGAAATTGAATTAATGATTCAATCTTCTAAAATTAATGATTTAGCAATGGAACAGTTTAAAGCATTAATTCATCCTGGAGTAACTGAAGAAGAAGTAGCTTCTAAATGCTTAGGTATTTATAAGAGCTTAGGTGCAGAGGCATATTCTTTTGAACCAATCGTCGCTTTTGGTATAAATAGTGCTGACCCACATCATGAACCAGATAGTACTGTATTAAAAGAAGGTGATACTGTGTTATTTGATGTTGGATGTAAATATAAAAATTACTGTTCAGATATGACAAGAACATTCTTCTATAAAAAAGAATTAACAAGTGAAGAAAAGAAAGTATATAACTTGGTAAAAGATGCTAACGAAAAATCAGAAGAAATATGTAAACCTGGAGTTGTCTTTGCGGATATTGATAGGGCAGCGAGAGATGTTATTTCAAAAGGTGGATATGGTAAAGATTTCACGCATCGTTTAGGACATTTCATTGGTATTGAAGATCATGATTTTGGTGATGTATCAATGGCTAACTTATCCAAAACAAAAACAGGTAATATTTTCTCTATTGAACCAGGTATCTACAATAAAGATGTATTAGGCGTAAGAATTGAAGATTTGGTATTAATTACTGAAGACAGTCATATTGTATTAAATACTTATCCAAAAGATATCGAGGTAATCGAATAATTTATGTCTTTAGACAGTGTGAAAGAAGAATTTAAGAAGTATCACATTGAAGATAAAATAATTTTATTGGATGAGTCCAGTGCTACAGTGGAGCTAGCAAGTCATGCCTTAGGATGTAAAGAAGCAGAAATAGCGAAAACAATGTCATTTCTTGTGGATGATCAACCAATACTTATTGTCATGGCAGGGGATGCAAAAATAAATAATCATAAGTACAAAGCATACTTTCATAAAAAAGCGAGAATGCTGCATGGAGATGAAGTAATGGAATACACAAGTCATCCTATAGGTGGCGTATGTCCTTTTGGATTGAAAGAAAATGTGATTGTGTATTTAGATGAGTCTTTAAAAAGATTTAATTATGTTTATCCAGCCTGTGGAAGTTGTAATTCAGCTATCAAGTTAACAATTGATGAACTGGAAAAGTATTCAAACTATAAAAGATGGATAGATGTAACAGAAGTGATTGCAGAAGAGTAGTGATAAACTATTCTTCTTTTTGTTTATATAGAAAATAAAAAACCAGCCAAATGCTGGTTAAGTTCAAGTTTATAGCATGATGTTTTGGAATAAATGGTGACGCGTACGGGATTCGAACCCGTGAATGCCGCCGTGAAAGGGCGGTGTGTTAAGCCACTTCACCAACGCGCCACAAATAATGCTTATTAAATATACCATGGTGATTTTATGTTTGCAACACTTTTTTAAAAATATTGTGTAAAAATTTCTAGAATATTATAATAACTGTATCGATAAGAGAAAGTGAGAAAAATAATGAAGCATAAAAAAAATAAAAGTGGAATTCCTGTTATTATTTTGTTACTGGGTGTTGCACTCATTGTAGTTGGTTCAATATTTGCGACCAGTTACTTATATACGAAGGAAAAATATGCTGGTAGTAATAAAGCATACAGCTATAGTTTGATTCGTAAATTAGATGAAAATTCAAGTGATTATAAAACCGCAAAGAAGTTTTACAGTGAAGAAGAATGGAATACAATTCGTAACAACAAATTAAATATTACAGAAGATACAAACAGTTCTGAAAAAATTGACGAAAATGGAATTGAAATTAAGCATGTTTATGGAACTACATATCAAGGATATTTAATGCTTGTTCATAATCCAGAAGATATTTCGGTTGCTGTTAATCCGTATTTAGGTACTTCACAAGGTGCTCCAGAACTTGAAACATATGTGTCTATGTATAATGCTGTAGCTGGTATCAATGGTGGTGGATTTGAGGATGCTGGGGGTACTGGTAATGGATCTATTCCTCAAGGTGTAGTTATTCATAATGGTGAATTAGTTTATGGACCAAAAGATACTTATGTATCTCTAGTAGGTATTGATAAAGAAAATCATTTAATCTGTGCAGGTGCTACTGCTAATGAAGCTCTTTCATGGGGGATTCAGGAAGCTGTTACTTTTGGACCAATCTTTATCAATAACTACAATGTTGTTTATAAAGAAGGTTCTGATAACTTGGGTATGTTAAATCCTCGTACGGCAATCGGACAAAGATCAGATGGTACATTTATGCTACTAGTTGTCGATGGTAGAGGACCAACAAGTTTTGGTGCTTTATATGAAGATATTATTAAGATATTCCAGGATAATGATGCAGTTATGGCAGCAAATCTCGATGGTGGTAACTCATCAGCGATGATTTATGATGGCGAATATGTAAATACTCCGGTTTCATTATATGGATCAAGAAATTTACCAACAGTGTTCTTAGTGAAAGGAGGAAACTAAAATGAAGAAAGTTAAAATGTCTTTATCAATTATTATCCTCTTAGTTACTTTAGCTATTGGATGTGCATTTTGTTTTGTATCACTTCAAAATGCAAAAAAAGAATTTGCTGAAGAAGAAAAGAAACTTCCAGAAAGTGCAATTACTTTATATTTAGAAAAAATTCAAAATAAAGATTTTGATGGTTTATATGAAGATTCTCTTGCTGTATCAAAACACTTAAATTCAAAAGAAAGCTATATTGCTGAAATGGAAAGAATTTATGGTGATGTCAAAGCAAGTGATATTGAATTTGCAAGTATTAACACTAATGAATATCAATTAGCTTCTAAAGGAAAATACTTAGCAACTGTACAGTTACAACAGGCATCTGATGGTTCTTATTTAGCTTCAACTTTATTTAGCGGTGATAATAATTATGTTTTAGAAGTTCCTACGGGACTAATACCTGTAGTAAATGGCATACAACTTGATAAATCTTATATGAGTGAAAGTAATGTTGTCGCTTCTAACTTTGCTGGTGTAGAAAATAACAGCAGTGCAGTGAAAGTAGATAAATATAAACTTGATAATTTATTAAGTTATCCTGAATCAATTTCAATTGCAAGTGATGCAAGTTATATCGCTATTCAAGATGCCATAAGCAATACAATTTTTGTGGGTAAACCAAATAATGATTTAGCGGAAACATTTAAAAATTATGCTATAACATGTGCAAAATTCCCTGCAAAAGAAGGTTCTTTAGGGGAAGTTGCTGCAATCTCTGTTCGTAGTTCTGACTGGTACAAGAGAATCAGTGGCTTACAGAACAACTGGTTTACAACACATAGTATTTCTAATTTCTCTAATGTAAATGCTTTTGATATCATTTCACAAACAGAAGATACAGCCGTAGGCCATGTTTCATTTGATTACTATGCTAGTAATGGTGATGTAGATAGAACGTGGCATGGTGGATACCAAATGACACTGATTAATGAATCTGGAACTTGGAAAATTGCTGGTTTTGGAATCAATATTGATTTGAATCCAGCTTCAAAATAAAGGAGGAAAACTATGATAGATTATGCAGAAGGCTCTGGTAAACAATATCATGTAGGAGTCGGCAAAGGAGATGTAGGAAGATATGTTATTCTTCCTGGAGATCCAAAACGTTGTGAGAAAATCGCGGCATATTTTGATGAGCCAAAACTAGTAGGAGATAACAGAGAATTTGTAACTTATACAGGTTATTTAGATGGCGTAAAAGTATCTGTTACTTCAACAGGAATTGGTGGACCAAGTGCTTCTATTGCGATGGAAGAATTGACAGCGTGTGGTGCAGATACATTTATCCGTGTAGGAACGTGCGGAGGAATGGATGTAAATGTAAAAAGTGGTGATTTAGTCATTGCAACAGGTTCCGTACGAATGGAAGGGACATCTGTTGAATATGCACCAATTGAATATCCAGCAGTACCTGATTTACAGATTACTAATGCATTAGTTGCTGGAGCAGAAAAGATTAATGCACCATATCATACAGGTGTAGTTGAGTGTAAAGATGCCTTCTATGGTCAACATCGCCCTGAAACATTACCAAACGGTCCAGAACTAATGAGAAAATGGGATGCGTGGTTAAAGCTTGGCTGCAAGGCTAGTGAAATGGAAAGTTCTGCTTTGTTTATCGTTGCCAGCTACTTACGTGTACGTTGTGGAACAGTTCTTTTAACAGTCGCAAACCAGGAACGTGCAAAACTAGGATTAGAAAATCCTCAAGTTCATGACACAGATAAAGCAATTCATTGTGCGATTGAAGCAATTAGAGATTTAATTAAACAAGATAATCTTTAACGTAAATGATAATGTTTTAAATATGCTTGAAAAGCAGAAGGTATAGACACTTTCTGTAATTCATCATGAGTTAAAAAATAATAGCTTTCTAATAGAGGTGCAATTCACTGACCTCTATTTCATAAGCCTGCATATGCCACTCAATATGAGTAAAGATATGCTTTGATGTAATAGATTCTTTTGTATTAAGTATATGAAAACCAAAGCTTTCAACTAGACTTATTACATCTTCTTTATTTGCATCATCAAGATTAACAAATTCAAAAAGATTAGCTAATAATCCAGTAGTATTTCTTTTATGTATTAAAAATCTATCTTTTGAATGAACAATCAAAACAGTTTTATTCACAATTTTTCTTTCTTTTAATTTACTGCGATAAGGAATAGAAGAGATTTCATCGTTTATATATGCTTTACAATGCTTAGAAAGTGGGCATGATGAGCAGTTTGGTGTACCTTTTGGAATACAAATGACTTCGCCAAGTTCCATTAAACCCTGTGTAAAATAACGAACAAATAAAGCATCATCATTTGAAGAAAATGAGTTCTCAATAATGCTTGAAAAAAGATTAACAGTTTCTGAATCTCTGATATCTTCTTTATAACCAAAATATCGTGCTAATACACGTAGTACATTACCATCAACAGCACTTACTTTTTCACCAAAACAAATAGAGGCAATAGCCCCAGCCGTATAAGGTCCAATACCAGGTAGTGTGATTAACTCTTTTTTTGTTTGCGGGAATTTATAATAATATTTATCTTTTAAAACTAAAGCACATTTTTTGATATTTCTAGCACGAGAATAGTAACCAAGTCCTTCCCATAATTTCATGAGTTTATCATCATCACAATCAGCTAATGATTCAATATTTGGTAATTCATGCATAAATGCAAGGTATTTAGGAATAACAGCTTCAATACGTGTTTGCTGTAACATAATTTCACTAATCCAGACAGCATAAGGATTATTATTTGCTCGCCATGGTAAATCTCTTTTATTAACAGCAAACCATTCAACAATATTTTTTACATCTTCTCTATTAATCTTTTTCATTCCTTTTATTTTACTATTTATTGTTCAAATAAATAGAGCTAAAATAAATTTATGCAGGCGTAATTCAATGGTAGAATGTCAGCTTCCCAAGCTGAATACGCGGGTTCGATTCCCGTCGCCTGCTCCACTAAATGCAAAAAGCCGCTAATTTATGCGGCTTTTATATTTCTAGGGATATAATAATTTTTCAATATAATTAAATAACATTTTTATAGATAACAAATAGAATAGTACATACTAGTATGTATTAGAAATCTTGCAATACATATTAGTATGTATTATAATTATATTGCATGAAAGGGAGAAGAGTTATGCCGATGACCGCAAAGCAGATGATGAAACTGCTAGAAAAAATGGATTTATTAGGCAAGAAGGTGGTAATCATACAATCTTCTTTAATCCGATAACTAAGAAAAAGACAGTAGTTCCACGTCATGCAAAGGATTTAGGAAAAGGTTTAGAACAACAAATACTTAAACAAGCAGGACTTAAATAAAGTATTGTTTGTTATAAACAAACACTCTTCAATAAGGTATAAACTTATGGCAAAAATTTATTATCCGGCAGTATTTCATAAAGAAGATAACGATACATATTGGGTTGAATTTCCTGACTTGCCAGGTTGCTTAACTCAAGGAAAATCATTTTATGATGCACTATGTATGGCTGATGATGTTTTGGGTGAATGGTTAAATTCTAAGGAGTTTTTCCAAGTTGATCATTTTGATGAGCCTACAGAACTTGGAAAAATTATGAAAAGGTATCCTGGTGAATTAGTTTCTATGGTTGAATATGATGATGTTAGTTGGAAAAAAGAGCATGCAAAGGTGTCTATTCATAAGACTGTTTCTTTACCGCAATGGTTATACGAACTGGCTAGTGAAAAAGGAATAAGCTTATCAAAAACATTGCAAAAAGCATTAAAGGATGAATTGGGTATAAATTGACTAGATTGAAGTATCTAGTTTTTTTGTTGAGTTCATGTACCATTCAATAAATATATTAAGCAATGAAAAAAGTTTCATTTTAACTTTTTGAAAAATTTTCTTGACAATATATTCTTTAGCAATTAATCTTTATAATAACTTCTATGAACAGAAGAGTAGTTAAGTTATCGTCTATAGCGAGCTAGTACAGAGTGGAAGACTAGTAGATTAGAGATTTAATGAAACGCATCTGGGAGAAGTCTTTCTGAAGAATATAGGAAAGAACGTAAATACGGCGTTAACGTAAGAGTGGTTAACTTTTTTGTTAGCAATCAGTGTGGTACCGCGATATATAAGTCGTCTCTGAATAGGAGATGGCTTTTTTGTTTATAGGAGGTACGTATGAAAGTCCGACGAAATAAGATAAAGATAGAAATTAGACAAAATTACAAAGAAAGAAAAGGAAAGAATACAAATGAATAAAATATGTAAAACATTACTTGTCATTATAACATTTTTGTCTTTAGCATCTTGTACCTCTACACAAAATGTTGATTTAGATATAAATGAAACAGACGAAACACAATTAGGAAAAGCTGATATAGATTTATCTAATGCAGAAGGAAAATTAAAAGAAATTCTAGATAAAGGAGTATTAGTAGTTGCTACTTCTCCTGACTATCCACCTAATGAATATATAGATATGTATACAGGTGAAGTTAAAGGAAGTGAAATGACTTTAGCGAAATATATCGCTAACAGTTTAGGTGTTACTTTACAGGTAGAAACAATGGACTTCAGTGCTGTATTAACAGCCGTTGATACAGGAAAAGCAGATATAGCAATTTCTGGTTTTGGCTATAAAGCAGACCGTGCTAAAAACTATGAACTATCTAAAGGTTATCAAGGAACTAGTGAAGCAGCATGTCATACATTATTAGTATTTACTGATGAAGTAGATAACTATAATTCTTTAGATGATTTCTCAGGTAAAAAGATTGATGCACAAGCTTCATCTCTTCAGGAAATGTATGTAACTGATGAAATTCCTGATGCTGAGTTAACACTTGTTTCTACACTGGATCAAGCAATATTAGAGCTTAATTCAAAGAAAGTAGATGCTGTTGCTTTGGATTGTAATACAGCAGAAAAATATGCTGAACAATCAAATGGAACATTATCAAAATCAAATGTAGATTTTGATTTAACACCATATGCAGACTATGCAGGCAACGTCATTGCTGCTAAAAAAGGTGAAACAGCTTTAATTAATGCTATAAATGATATTATCGAAGATGTTAAAGAAAAAGATTTATATGCTGACTGGTATGCACAGGCAAAAGCAGAAGCTGATGCCAAAGAAAAGGCTAAAGAAGCTGGTAATACTCTTTGGGGTGTCTGGACACAATATTGGCCTATCTTTATGAAAGGTCTAGTAGGAACATTAAAATATGCATTTATTGCTGTATTCTTTGGCTCTATTATCGGTGCATTTGTTGCATTGCTACATTTATCAAAGAACAAAGTACTGTCATCAATTGCAGCAGTTTATGTAAATGTACTTCGTGGTACGCCATTACTTGTACAAATGTATATTGTTTACTTCTTTTTCCCAATTGCATTTCCTGCATTAAATGCATTATCTAAAGATTTATGTGTAGTTGTATCTTTAGTTCTTAACTCAAGTGCATATGTATCAGAAATATTCCGTGGTGGTATTGAATCAGTTGATATTGGTCAAACAGAAGCCGCAAGATCTCTTGGTATGAGTAAGAAAAACTGCATGGTGAAAATTATATTCCCACAAGCAATTAAAGCAATTTTGCCTTCTCTTGGTAATGAATATATTTCAATGATTAAGGAAACATCACTTGCAGGAACATTTATGCTATATGAATTAATGTATACAAAGACATTGCTTGCCAATAAATTCTTAATTTGGCAACCAATGATTATTATCGCCATCATTTATCTCATCTGTACGATGGTATTAAGTTTTCTTGTTAAACAAATGGAAAAGAGGTTGAGTGTCAGTGACTAATTTAGATATGCCGTTAATTGAAACGAAGAATTTAAAGAAATCTTTTGGTAAGTTAGAAGTACTAAAAGGTATTGATGAAAAAATATATAAGGGTGAAGTTGTATCAATAATAGGTCCTTCTGGTGGAGGAAAATCTACATTTCTCAGATGCTTGAATCTATTAGAAACACCTACAGAAGGTCATGTATATTTTGAAGGACAAGAATTAAATCCAGATAGTACGGACTTAGATAAGCATCGTCAAAAAATTGGTATGGTATTCCAACAGTTTAATGTATTTCCTCATTTGACTGTTTTAGAAAATATTACAATTACACCAATGCTTGAAAAAAAGGTATCAAAGAAAGATGCTGAAAAAGAAGCTATGGAACTATTAAAAATGGTTGGTTTAGAAAGCAAGGCAAATGAATATCCTAAAAAACTTTCTGGTGGTCAAAAACAACGTCTTGCTATAGTACGTGCTATGGCAATGCATCCAGATGTAATGT
>OIWM01002242.1_pt1 | contig 16588 bp, 14 predicted proteins | sample 1587451 | NCBI WGS metagenome assembly OIWM01 (sample SAMEA3888907, study PRJEB22519) | human gut metagenome | biome: human gut; feature: human-associated habitat; material: faeces | place: Denmark | collected 2011
GGAAAAAATGAAGAAAATAATGATTCCGTGTACATCGGAGAAGCGGAAAGAATGTTTTCAAGGCTTAAGCAGCATTTAAAAGATTCCGAATATTGGAATGATTGCATTGCTGTTATCAGCAAGGATAATCTGCTTAACAAAGCGCACGTAAAATATCTTGAAAACAAATTCTTTTTATTAGCACAAAATGCCGGAAGAGCCGTTGTTATAAATAATACAGTTCCAACCTGTTCTTCTATATCGGAATACGATGAAGCAATGCTGCAAGAGTTTATCAACAACGCAAAACTGCTTGTAAACACACTTGGATTTAAAGTGTTTGATACAATTGAGGATACAGCCGTAAAACACAATGATACGGAACAGTATTTTTTCATAAAGGCAGCACGAGGAGCAGATGCTAGGGGTGTGGTTGTATCCGACGGGTTTGCCGTAATGCAAGGTTCAATTATTGCATCTTCTACAGTTCAAAGCATGTCAGAAAGTCTCAAAAAGCTGCGGAGTTCTTTGATTGAAAAAGGAATTATCGATGAAACTTTTAAGTTTACACGGGACTATATTTTTACAAGTCCCTCTCTTGCAGCAACGATTGTTATGGGGCGTAATGCAAACGGCCGCACAGAATGGAAAAACGAGGAACACAAATCCATAAGAGATATAGAAGAATCCTAAAAAAGAAACAAGAGCTAACTGAAAATCAAATCAGTTAGCTCTTAATTTTATAAATAATTTAATGTTGCCAAATCGTTGCCAATTTGCACCCATAAGTGTCACAAACGGCGTGGTTAAGCCATTTGTGAGGCGTGATACCTCATTCCCACTCCTAAGCCTGTGGCGTTTATGGCGTAAATCGTGGTGTAAAATGGGCATTTTGATAGCCAAAATATCAAAAATATCGCCCGTCTCCGTAGTCTATAAACGGAGTGTTGTCAAAAGTGTTGTCAGTTTTCTTCTAAATGTTTTTGTTATCAGGAGTATTGAAGTATGTATATCTGTCACAATTTTCGCACTTAATTTTACAGTCTTGCATCTCAAAAAATTCTTGACTTCTGCTAACTCCGACATATGGGATTGTTTTCCTGTTACAAATTTCAATTATTTCTTTTCTTTTATCTGACGACATTCTATTTCCTAAAAAAACTTTTGTTATAGGGAAAAAATCAATCTTGTAGTTAGATTCTTTCAAATTTGTATAATTTGGTGGAAGTATTAAACGCCACTCATTTTGAAAAGCCCAATCAATGCTTTTCCTTAAAGCACCGTGATAATATATATCCCATAAATTTTCCAATGTAGGATTCTTGTCTTTGTATTTAACAAGCCTATTTGTCATATTGGGTCTAATTTTGCAATAAATTAAAGGAAACAAATTATAATAAATGTCCTGATATCGTATATCGTTCGGTAAAACTGTATATTCAATACAAAAACCTTTGTGAAAATCTGCATACGCACCTCCCCACATCAATTGTGAGTAAGGCGTGGTCGTAAAACAAGCTGTTCTGAATGTGTTTTTGAGTTGTTGTACATATTCATTATACTCTATTTGAATTGTTTTCGCAACAGCTACACCCAAATCGTTACTGGTTTGTAGTTCGCAAACAACCCTAAGAATAAACTGCTCATTTGCAAGTTTTTCTATTTCATTTTTGGGTTGTGCTACAAATACATTTTCAAAATTTCCAGACACTGAATATGTCTCCGACAATTTGCTCAGCAACTTATTACCTAAATTTTCTGTAGTATCTTTCTCTTCTACGAATATTTTACATCTTTTACAGTATTCGCTCAACCTTAACTTTTCGTATTCTTGCCACTCAATATTAATGTCCGAATCATACACATCATCAAAAGCCACTGGTGTTTGAAGAAAAACCGTATTATTTTCCAAAGCTTCTATTGAAAAGTTTCTTTTCTCACCATTTTCATCTTTAATAACGTTAGGATAATACTTGTAAAGTTTTAGTGGCATATTGAGTTTGGAACGAAGTGCAAATTCTTTATATCCCATATTCTGCAATTTATCAAGTCTTACTATATCTCCATTGACAATACAATATGAAGACATAAGCTCTTTAGAAAGTTTAGGCACTGATTGTATCAATGCGGACAAATCCATAAATTCAATTTCCTCCTGTTATAATTGCACTTAATCAAAATCTTTTCTATTCTTTACCCTTTACTGTTTTTTGTAAGGTTAGGTACATTATACCCCTTTGCTTTTTCCATATCAATCAAGCCGATTGTCATATCTCTGCTAAACCCACACTTAAACGCCCTGCGAATAATCTGGTCAAACTTTCTTTTACTCTTTTCGCTTACGGAATATCCGTTATATTCTAGTAGCCTTTCTAAAAAAGGTAAAGGCAAACCGAGCACAAAACCAAGATTGACAAACAGTTTTTTATCGAAATTCTTTTCACCCTCATAAATATCACGAAAATATTTATAGACAGAATCGACTATCTCATATTCTCGAAGTCCTTTTTTGTGGTTGTTCCTCTTTGCCGCTACACCTATTACCGCTACGTGAGGTATGCGTCGGCACTTTTCATCAAGTTCGGCATATCTGTTGGCACGAATCCTTGTTAATAAATCTGGCTTAGTAAAATAGCGTTCAAACGAGATAGATGAAAAGCGGTACGCCAAGATGTAATCATCGTGTAATTGAGTTTTATAATCGTCATATAATTCGTCTATAAAAATAGCCTCGAGCTTATTGTAGAAATAATCTGTTTGATTCTCAATAGCCTGTATTGTGCCAGCAGTATCGATAGTAACCTTGTTTATCTCCTCACAACTGCGAATAGGACAACGCACTTCCTCGTTATATGTTTTGGTAACGAGTGTGATGTTGTCCTTAACTGTTGTATAGACCAATGCTTTATAAAATCTGCTTCTATATTCAGGTTTAGCATCGGTATAGAAGGCCTCATACTTGTTATAGTGCTTTTCCCATTCATCACAAAAAAGTTTGAGGTTTTCATAGTATTCGCTGTCAGTATCAAAATTCTCTCTTTTGACTTTATTTCTGCACGATACCAACCAATCAGCCAACTCCAAAACTTTCATTCTTGAAATGTCTGTATTAAATACTGTCAAATCCAATTTCATCTATGCCACCGCCATATAAAACAAACCGCCAGAATGCAAATAAATACACTCTGGCGGTTGCTTTTCTTCCAACCATTTTTATTTTACACCTGCCTTACGGCAGGAATAAACCATTTTTATATTCCGTCCATTTTAATTCCTGCCCCTGTCTGTGTTTGTTTAATACAGATATAAGAGGAGTGTGTGAAAAGACACACACTATATTATAGACGGAATGCGCCAGAATATAACAAATATTAGAATAATTCTTTCAAAGGTATCCAGTTTTCGTTTTGCATATTGTCGGTATATTCGGTATTGTTGATATAGAGCTTGTCGTTTTTGTCTCTGACAAATCCCCATTTCAAGTTCTTTTTCTCCGCATACTCTTTGAAAGAAGCAAACTTGTTCTCAACTTGAATGTCAATATTCTTGCTCTTTCCTCCGCTTTCTCCACCCTTGGTTTCGATTATCCAAACATCACCGTTTGTTTTCTTAACGATGTAGTCAGGATAGAATAGCCATTGCTTTTGTAGGGAATCAATATACACAACTGAAAAATACTGCTGACCTGTATCTCCATTCTTATAAACCCATTCAATGTCCGTTTGTTGTTCGCAATAGCGTTCAAACAATCTTTCTGACTTTGAACGTATTCCCTCGACAATCATCGCAGATGAGTAATCTTTATATGCACTTGACAGCATTTCTTCCACATCTGTTTCCGTTGGGTCATAACGATACAGCTCTTGTTCGGGGATAGTGAAAGGCATTGTTTTTGGTTCTAAAAATCCTGTCTGAACTGCGAGACTCGCTGTTGCTTCTCGAAAATCCGCTTTGAGAGTATGCTCGTTGTTGATAACGAAAGCATAGTATTGCGGTGTTATAAGAGATAACAGCTTGTGAGGAACAAGGACATTCTTTCGGAAAAGCCTTTCCAGAATGATTTTTGTCTTTTGTGCTGTCATACCGATTGTAGTTTTTATAACATCAACAGAATGCAGAAGCTCTATACCGTGAGTGTGTGTATTTACTGTACGGGAAGTTTGTCTGTATGTGCCAGATTTTTTGTCAAGAACCGAATCTGTTTTTACAAACTTACCCTCACGCATATAACCGATAATCTCATCGTTGAAAACATATCCTGCTCCCTCAAGGCGAAGTTTGTTATCTTCTTTGTTTCCTGTAAGCTTGTACTTATCAACGAGATATTTATATACGACAAGGAAAGTTTCACGCTCTCCCAAACCGTCAAGGTCTTTGTTTCGCAGTTGCTTTTGTAGAGTAAAGGTCTTGCACTTGTCTTTGAGGAACACACGCTTTGTTTCGTATGCTTCGCTCATAGCCGCTTTTATACCCTCTTTGTACTTTTCGTCAAATGTGTATAAATAGCAAAAGTCAAGAACATCAACGTCATAGTGCTTTGCCTCTGGCATACGGCGGATTCTTCCGATAGTCTGAATCTCAAAGTCCTCTGACATATTCTCACGGAGCTTAACAAGGATTTTTGCTCTGGGACAATCCCAGCCTGTTGCAATAGCCTGTTTCATAAGCAGGAATACGGGAGTTGCCGACAATTCGGTAATTCCCTCAAGATTTTTCTTTTCCTGCGTATCACTCATCCACTTTGCAACCATACCGTTGGTATAGGTATAACCCATATCGGAGAGCTTGTTTTCAACTGCTTCAATCAGTTTATCCGAAGAATTGGGGAACTGAATGATAACAAGGGGTCTTATTGACTTTGCTTTTCCGTCCTGTTCGGAATAAGCCTTTGCAATCTGCTTTCTCTTTTTATCTGCCATTTCAAGCAAATAGCCGTGTTCGCTTTCAAAATCACCGCTATAATCAACATCTTCGTTGATATAGAGTGCTTTTGTTATAAGTCCAGAAGAAATAACGTCCATTTCGTCAATCTCGTAGAACTCATACAGCTTGTTCTCTTTTGCTGTTGCCGAAACACGAATTATGTTCTTTGCGGAGAACGCACTTATGATGTTATTTGCCTTTTTGGTGTCGTTTGAGTGTTCCTCATCAATAATAATTATATATTCAATATTCTTTCGGTGTCCCTCTGAAATGCGGTCAAAGAGATTTTTCTTTTCTGTGTCGCTTATTGCTTTGTTTCCCTTTTTGGTAACAAGCTCCCAGTTTATAAAGGTAGTACTTCCTGCTTCAAATCCAGAAAGTAAAGCATCGTGCATATTCTTTGTAGTTTTGCTCGGGAGAAGATTTATCATCTTCTGTCGGCTCTGTTCTTCCAAATCGCCCTTACCTGGACACAGCCAGATAAATGCGGTGTTGGAATTGACGGAGTTCAGATACTTATCAACAAAGTCAATAAGAATTATCGTCTTTCCTGCACCTGTGGGAGCTTTGACGGTAATTGTCTGCTTACTGTCCTTTTTTGATACGGTGTCAATGAGGTAGAGAGAACAAGCCTCTTGAAAATCAAATAGTCCGCTTGGCAAGTTAATCATCTTTCTCCCACCTCCAGAAGTTCGGATTCAAAGTAGTAGTCGGGAATAACAAAGACGGCTATTCCGTTATCAGACAGCTTTTTCTGCTGTTCAGCCGTAAGAAGAACGGCGGTTGAAACATAGATAGCTTTGCACTTTGCAAGGCTTTCATTGTTTGCTATGAAGTTATCAGCCTGCTCGTCTGACATAAGCAGAACGTAGTTTGTGCCGTCAAGCTTAACAGCGTATTCAAGCTGTACCATTTCTGCAATGTGCTTGAGTAATTCTCCCTCGATGTTGTAATCGGGGTCTGGTGAAGTCTTGTCTATAAAGTCTGTTTTGTAGTATTTGAGATTTGCGGAATTAGCGGAGAATACCTTTCCTGTATCAGTTGTGTATCCACAAATAACATTTGTCAAACGGATATAAGTTTTTTCTTCGCAAATATTATTTTCATTGTTCGTGCATAAAATAAAACTACGCTTTCCATTATCTTCGATATTCTGTGCTATAACAGCATGTCCTGTCGTCCCAGAACCTGCAAAGAAATCAAGTACCGTAATATCGTTTGAGGGGTAAAGAGAGACAATTTGCTTTATTAGTTCAACAGGCTTTTTGCCTTTCGCAAATTCAACATTTCCTTCTTTGGTTAAATTGTTGACACTTGCAGTATAGTCCCAATATGTACCTTGTAAATCTTTCTTATACAACACTCCGTCAATTTCTTCGCTTATATCTCTTAACCAAGCAAAGAGACGGCACTTATCACCTTTGTAAAACTGTTCATATATTTCCCCTTTGTTTCTGCCTGTTTTTGGAATATACTCAATAGAAACTATATCATCAGTCACATTAAACTCTTGTTTTGCTTTTATAATGCGAGTTCTTATTGACGATTGGGCATCTTTAGCTTCAAAAATAAACTTTCCATATTTATAATAAACATCTTTTTCTGAAATGTTTTCATCTTTCATTATTTGATTGACTGATTTTATAACGGCATTTTTTCTAATATAAATTTTAATTTCATTCCCATCGCCATCAACAGTTGAGCCAATATACTCTTTATCTCCACAATCAAACAGAACGGATGTATAATGCCAATTCTTGCCTTGCTTTTTATACTGTTCCACAACATTATACATTTCTGTATATACATAAGCACCGTTAAAAAGCGGTAATAACGAATAGTTTTTAGTATAAACAAGTATATATTCACAATTTTTTTTGAAGCGTTTATCTTCACCACCACCAGAAGCACCTGCGATATTCTTCATGTTGACGCTAATAATGTTCAAAAAGTTGTCTTCACCAAAAATATCATCACAAAGCATTTTTAACTGTGCGACTTCAATATCATTGATTTGAATAAAAATCGCACCTCTATCCGACAATAAGGCTCTGGCTAAACATAATCTTTCATTCATAAATGATAACCACTTTGAATGTCTAAATGTATCATCTTCACCAATATACGTATCATCGTATATAAAATCTTTCTCTTTTGTGTTATACGGTGGGTCAATATATATAAGGTCAATCTTTCCCTTGTGTGTCTTTTCAAGAAGCTTCAAGCAGTGAAGATTGTCTCCCTCCAGCAAGAAATTGTACGGTAATTCTTCATCAGATACAAGCTCTCTGTTGGCAACTTCCGTAAAGACAGGAACTTTTGTCAGCATTTCAACATCAACACGTTCCTCGTGTTCTTCCCAGACAAGACCGTACTTTTTCTCGGTAATCTCGGTTTCAATTTCATTTATAGCAATAAGTGATTCATCGTCCGTATGCTCTGCCTTGATTTTATTTAAGAACTCTAACATTCTCTGTCTTTTGAGTTGTGATAGGTTAGGCATTATCTTCGTCCTCGCTTTCATCAGCGGTCATTTCTTTTATATTGTTAGTTTCAGCATTATCTTCCGTTATATCTTCATCAAAATGTTCTGGCAATTCATATTTAAAATCTTGAATTGCATCACGCCACCCCGTTAGAGCTTGTTTTATAGCAGTAAAGTCAAATGATTTACAGGTTTCACGTATTTGCTCAACAATAGGTGGAATTGCTACTTTAATTGCTTGAATAGATGGTATAACAGCTTGAGCTATAGTTTTATTAAATTTTTCAAATGCCACAAAAACCTCAGACATAGCATTACGGAAATATTCTGTATTCTTTTTAATAAAATCTTTGTCCTCTGTAATTTTAATAGCCTTGAGAATAGCGGTATTCAATTTATTTATCAATTTATTGCTTTCGGTGTATGCCTCTTTATAAAAAAAATTGAAATGTGCAATATTATTACGGTGTTGTCGAATCTTTTCAATCATTTCCTCTATGTCAGGAAAGTTAATTTTACTGCTAAAAAATCGTTCCCAATCGCTTTTCGGGGTGATTTTTGAAAATGCACTTCGCAGTTCTTCGTCTGATAGCTTTGACAAGTCTTTGTTCTTATCCAGAAAATTTTTCTTTTCCTGTTCGTCTAAGTCCGTCCAATTTGGTAAAAACAGAAGTTTTTGAATGTCGTTAAACTCAAAGGAATAAAAGAATTGTCGTAAACGTTCAATTTCTACTTTTTCTTTATTCCCCTTTGCCTTGATAACACCCTTTATCTTATCCTGAAGTTCTTTGTTAATTGTTGCTTGATAATAATTTTTCCCGAAATTAACAATATAAATATTGAACAACAGTTTTCGTAGGTTTCTTTCTAAAGTATTTAATTTGGGTAGTATCTTATTACAATAATATTCTGATATAGCATCATAAGAAACAATATCTATGTAATCATCTCGAATACCCGAGGTAAAAATGGCATTTTGGATTTCTTCTAAACACTTTATAATTTGTGTTCTATTCTTCCCTTTAACAACAACATCAAGATATGTAATATCTACAACCTCGTTGATTATAAACTTGATATCGAAACAATTTGAGAATACTTGTACGTTACAATCATATTCAGCTCTAAAAATGTTGCTTTCCTCTTTATGCTTAATAAGGTTAGGATAAACTGATAAAATATAACTATAAACATTTTTCCCGATTTCAAGAACAATAGTACCATCATCTTCCACTTTGTTTTTTTTCTTGCTTTTCTTTTTCCTTATCTAACAGAATATAGCTATTCATTATTTCCATAATCAACACCATACTTTCCTCATCAACCATAATTATTATAACATAAAATAACATCTTTTTCAACAGTAGAGGAACTTTTAAAAGAACTTTTTTGATAATATTTTTTGAACAATATCTTCTTGAACTCTCTCTACCATAATAAATAACATTTTGCAATAGCGCTTTAATAATAGAGCGATTATAAAATGTAGGAACGATATAATATAAGTAGTTATGTTTAATACTTTTATACGTTAGTGTTTCTGGCGTGTCGGATATGCTCGAAACACTTTTATTTTCAAGGGTTTCGGGGTTTTGCTCAGGTACGGATTTTGTAAACGATAAATTATCCTTGATTTTTGCCTCTGCTTTCTCCAAAGCCTCATAATATCCCCACTCGTCAACCGAGAGAACGTCCTTGCGGTCATAGTCAATGGTGCGTACCTTTCTGCTCTGCCTCATAGCATACTCGACAGCGTTCTCCACTTCTGCCCTCGAATTACAATGCCTGTCCCAGACAACCGCTTTCATATGCTTTTTATTAAGGTAGGATTTTAACGCCTCAACAATGGTTGAAGCAGGATTGCAGAACAGTACCATATGAATATGAGCCTCTACAACCGTTGGGAGAGGCTTTCCGTTTGGCTTGTACTCCTTTTTTCTTCCTTTATTTATAATACGCCCTGCGTAGGCACTATTGGTACTTATCCAAACCTTACCTTTAATAGAATAGCCGTTCTTCTCGCAATAGCGAATGAGCCAACGCTTGATAACGTTAGCCTCTCTTACTGCCTCTACCTCGTCCTTATATGTTCCTGCGGAAATATTGACCTTAACGACCTTTGACTTTCTGGCACTCATAATCTCACTTCTCCTTATTTTTGATTTACATATATAAATACTGTCTTTTTCCGTAAATTAAATAAGAAAAGTGTTCGAGCAACACGACAGGCACAAAAAAGTTTTGAAAAAGGTCTTTTAGAAGAACTAATACAATAGAAGAAAAAACGAAAATATTTTATAATGGGTATGTAAGGTCAAGACAAACAAAAAAGCCGTCGGTTTTCACCGACAGCGTAAATAAGGAAGAAAGGAAAATATGGCATTATGAACAACAGTTCATCGAACTTTCAAGCCACGCCTCGAAACTATCCACCCAAGCAAGAAACTCTTTTTCTCGATTGGCAGTATATATTTCGTCAAGGAAGTCAAGTTCATCTTTTGATAACTCTCTCATATCTCTGTACCTCACTTTTTTCAACATACTATATTTTAGTGAAGTACCGAGCAAATTATAAAATCATCCTGCTTTACATCCATTTATCTATATCAATACTAGAAAAGAGCCTGTTCTTACAGTTGTACCAGAAGAAATGAACATTCTCTTTGTAGTAGTCCCCTTTAAGCTCGTTGCCTTTAAGGAACATCAAATTGCTCAATACTTTCTTTTCTGTCCTCTCCGACCTCTCACAGAGGGAATATACATTGAACACACACTTTATGCTGATACCCCCGAAAACCTCATCAACCACCTTTTCTGCCTTTGTTATTGCCTCTGTGATTTTGTCTGCTCCCTTGCCTATGGCAAAGATACCGAAGTGAAGTTCAAGAGCATCGTCCTTATTACTCGCATACAGAGTATAGACACCTTTACTGCGGAGAGTAAGCAAATCCTCGAACCTCATTTCAATCCTTTCAAGTGTCCCTTTTCGTCCTTTCGTGCTTTGCTTCATAAACTCAATTTTCTTGCTTGTCCTATCAATACTCCATTTGAGAGTTGCCAAGTCCTCATCGCCTTTGTATGTAAGATAACTGTATATCCTTGTTAGAATATTTAGGCTGTTATCCAAGTGGTAATATGGCAGATTGCTCATGCATAGCAATTTTTCCATTTTAATTATTCCGTCTGCTCCGTAAGTGCGTATGAGCATTTCAAAGAGCAACGCACTATGCAGCAGACGTTTAGAAGTCAGTTTGGCGTTCTTGTTCGATAACTGATACCGACAGTAGACGGCGTGTTTGAGTATCACAACATAGTTTTTTCCAATACGCTTCTGCTTTACAATATTATGCTCAATCATCATTTTAAGCACATAATCAGCATCCTCACCCAGAAGTTTCATAAAGTGGGAACGAAAGATAACACCACCGCCACCAAGCAGAACAACATACAACTGCTTGTGATAACGTTTCATCAAGTCCCCCTGTATCTTTTCTTGAATTTCATTCATTTGTAAATCCCCCTTATATTCGTTGCATTTCAAGGCTGCCACCGATAGCCTCGACAGCCTCATTTTTTGCCTGTATCTCTGCCTCTCCGTATGAACTCGTTATTACCTCGTAATACTCATCTACGCCGTAGCACAAATCGGGCATAGAGATACTACGGTCTTGCATTGCGTTATACAGTTGGTCGTATCGTTCATACTCCCTATTCAATAACAATTCCTGCAATCGTTCCTTGAACTCGTCCCTTATTTCAGCCTCGCAACGCATTGTAGAGCGTTCTTCTCTGGATAGGCTCAATATCTTATCCATTAGTTGAATGTCGTGCTGAACCCCTGTACTGTGGTAAAATTTTCGGTCAGCGAGGCTATCAATATTAGCTTTTATCCACGTCTTCCCCTCGTTGGTAATGCGGTACACTTCCTGCCTCTTGCCAGAGGGCAAAGTATGAGAACACTTTTCAAGTGTTCGGTCAAGCACAAGATTTTTCAGCCTGTTAGATGAAATAATCTGTGTTGCTTGTGATTTGGTACAGACCCCCGAACATCGTAAGGCATTGAGAAAATCAATGTCTTTATGATTGACGGTCTGTACATAATGAGATTTTCGCAAGAAAATCACCCCCTCACGCTCCTGCGAGACCGAACGGAGCAAAGAGAGAAAGAAACATTCACAGAATGGGAATGTGGTAGGCTGTGCCTATCTTTCCTCTCGGTGTGGTGCATTTTGTGCCACTTGCGAAGTGAGGTCTCGCACAATAATAATTATTTTCTTTTTATTATTCTACTGTTCAAACAAGCGTTTTATAACTTTTTAACCGACAAATAATGACAATTTTTGAAGTTTGGCAGGACTTTGGCGTTAATTGTGCCTCTAAACTGTAAGCATCTTTATAACTGAATATTCGACTTCTCTCGACAGTATAATCTAATATCCAAAAATACAGATTTTATGAGAGGAGCAAACGGATATGAGTATGGAGATTTTTCTTACCAACCTTGGAAAGTATGTTGAGGGGTGTCTTGTGGGACAATGGGTAAAACTGCCTGTACCAGAGGACAAGCTCGAAAGCGTACTGAAACAAATCGGTATCAATGACGAATACGAAGAGTATTTCATCACAGACTACGAAACATCATTTCACGGTCTGCGTGATGTACTCGGTGAGTACGAAAGCATTGAAAATCTGAACGAACTGGCAGAAATGCTTGAATCCTTATCAAGTGATGATGAGGACAAGTTAGGTGCTGTTCTGGAAGTGGAGAGTTGCAGAAACATAACGGACATCAAGGGACTTGTAGAAAGTCTTGACGAGTTCGACCTAATCACCGACATAGACGATGACGGTGATTTAGGGCGATACTTGATTGATGACTGCGGCGTTCTGTCTGTACCAGAGCATTTGCAGAACTACATAGACTATGAAGCTTATGGCAGAGATGTGAGGCTTGAACAGAACATTACCTACACTTCATATGGCTGTCTTTTTGACAACCGATGAAAAAGCTCTTGAAAAAGGTCTTTTATAAGAACCAGAAGCATAGAAGAAAACACAATAATATGTTATCGTATATGTGTAAGACAAAAACAAGTGTCATAAAACGAAAATTAACAAAGGAGGATATAGATTATGACAACAACTGCTTTTAATAATATAACCACCACTACCGACAGAAAGGAAAATACTACGGTTGTTTCTTCAAACAATTTGTTCATTCACGCAAGCGAGGTCAGCGAAAGACTTTCTGTTTCCAGAGCCTACGGGTATCGTATCGTTAAGCAGTTAAATGAGGAACTGAAAGAACAGGGATACTTGACTATTGACGGTCGTACAAGCAGAAGATTTTTCGACGAGAAATTCTACTTAAAAATGTGGTAATCAAATATACAGAAAGGTTGGTTAATTATGAGTAATTTCAAGAGTACGGTTAATAAGTATGGCGATAACAAATATCGTGTGGATTTCAGTTACATTTCCCCAGACGGAAAGAGACACCGCACCTGCAAAAGAGGTTTTGTTCGTCAAAAAGATGCGGTTCTTTGGCAAAGGGAAGAGATGCCAAAAGTTATTAAGCAGTTAGAACAAGTCGAGATTTTAGACGAAAACTTGACTATGGGCGAACTCATTTCGGAGTATATGGAGTATTCGTCTGCTCGTAGGCGTGTTACCACTTGTGGAACAAAAGAACATATTATTGATAAAAAGATACTTCCTTACTTCAAAGACAAGCGAGTATTTAAGGTTACACCTTGGGAAATCGAGAAGTGGCAAAACGAACTCCTAAAATCCACTACCTCTTCTGGCAAAGAGTATTCCGCAACATATCTACGTTCAATTCGCAGTCAATTAACCGCTATTTTCAACTACGCCGTACGTTTACATAATCTTTCATCGAATCCTATGGATAAAGTGGAAATGATAGGCAAAAAATACGCAGACGAGAGACCTATCTGGACTGTTGAACAATACAAACATTTCAGAGACCAAATTGCAGACAAGCCTATGTATTATTATGCCTTTGAAGTGCTTTTCTGGTGTGGGTTGAGAATGGGTGAAATGTTGGCTTTGACAACTGCTGATATTGACTTTGAGAATCTAACACTTAAAGTCAATAAATCTTTTCAGCATATCGGCGGAAAAGATATTCTTACACCGCCTAAAACTGAAAGTGGAAAAAGAACTGTTCATCTTCCTAAATACTTGGCTGATGAATTAAAAGAATATATCAATACGCTGTATGAAATAGGAGAAAATGAACGTATCTTTCCTCTTTCTAAATCTGGTTTGCACCACGTTTTAGCAAATGGATGCAAGGGCTGCGGTCTTGATAAAATTCCTGTTCATTCGCTCCGCCACAGCCATATTTCACTCCTCGCGAATATGAACGTTCCATATGTCGTTATGGCAGAAAGAGCAGGGCATTCAAAAAGTAAAAGTATAACCCACCACTATTCTCATTCCTACGAAAGTAGCGGTAAAACGGTGGCAGAAATGCTTAATAAGATTATGGAGGAAATGGCAGATGTCAGCAAAGAATCTTGACAACAAACAACGGTGGCGTAGTGTGAGCGTCGGTTTTAGAGCATCACCGCAAGAGGCATACCATATTGATATGTTGGTAAAGACTTCTGGACTTACAAAGCAGGAGTACATACTCAAGCGCTTGATGTGTGAGGAAATCATCATTCACCCTAATAGTCGTATTCTAAAAATCCTCTGTCAGTATCTTACGGAACTGACAGAGGAACTGAAAAGAGTGGAACATATAGGGCAGGAAGATGATGTACTTGAAAACATCACATATCTGGTTGAACTGATTGCGAAGATAAAAAACTAAACCTTGATACCGATAAAAATGCTCTGCCTTTTATGGCAGAGCATTTTTGTTTAATATCAAATTATATCACACAAAGCGGAGTGTTGTCAAAGTGTTGTCAAAACGCTTTACTGAACTCAGAAACCCCTGTAAAATAAGGCTTTTTCGAGGTTTTTGGATTACTCCCACTCCACCGTAGCCGGCGGTTTACCGGTCACGTCATACAGCACGAGCGAAACGACGTCGCCGAAGCGTTCGACGATTTCATCGCGCGCGGCCTTCAGTGCTTCCACCGGGAAATCCACGCCCGGGAATGCCGACTGTGCCGTCATGAAATCGGTTGTGCAGACGGCGCGCATGGCGACCGAATACTTTTTGCCTTCATGTGCCGAGACCGGTACAAGCACGGCAAAGCACTGGGCAATATTCTTGTTCATCAAATGCCGCGTTGTGATATCATCAAGCTCACGCAACAGCTCTGCCGTTTCATGGCAAATGTGTGTCGGCGTGCAGACAAGCGGCTTAACACCGGCGGTTTCGTTCAGGCAATAGGTTACACGGTTGATATAATTTAACTCGTTCGGAATCTTTTTGGCAAGCGCATACAGCTTTTCCATATCCGTATCTGCCGGGTCTTTTGCTTCATTTTTATTGTAGAGAACCGTCATGTTCTTGTAGGAACGATGGTCGCCCTGGACACCGACGCTTTGGATCGGTGCAAGGTCGGCTGCATAATCCGCATCCGTCTTTGCCACAAACGCGGTTAACGGCTCTAACTTTTCCTTAATATCCGTTTCGGAAAGATTCCGTCCGCTATGGTCGGTGCACAGAATGCGAACGCCAAGACCGGGACCCGGGAACGGCTGACGCGAAGCGATTGCTTCATCAAGGCCGAGCATCCGTGCGACCTGTCTGACCTCATCCTTATGCCAGTCCCAGTTGGTCTCGACCACATGACCGCGGTCACGCAAGGCACGGATCACACCGACGTCGTTATGGTGTGTTTTGATTTTGTGTGCATAGCCGCTTACATCGGGATTGCCGCTTTCGATAAGATCCGGACGCAGCGTGCCTTGACCGAGATAGGCGGTATCGAAATCAAGATTTAACTTTTTGGCAGCCTCTTCCGTCACTACAAAGAACATATGACCGATAATAGCGCGTTTCTTTTCGGGTTCACAGGTTTCGGAAAGCGGTGCGTATGGTTCGCCCTCAATGGTGAGCGGTGTATTGAAAAAGGCGTCCTCTGCGTTGATGCGCTGCATTTGGGTAAGACCGAGGTCGGCGAGGTTGGCGCAAATGAGGTCGGATTCGTTTTTACGCATCATGCCATGGTCGATATGGATGCCATAGACTTTATCCGAACCGAGTGCTTTAACGAGCAGAGCGGCCGTGACGGCTGAATCCACGCCGCCGCTGACGAGCACGATGACTTTGCCGTCGCCGACTTTCTCACGGATCATGCGAATGGAGGTTTCGATACGATCCTCAAGCGCATAGGTCTGCTTGAAGCCGCAGATGCCGCGCAGGAAGTTTTCGAGCATTTTAACGCCGTTGACCGTCGGATCGACTTCGGGATGGAATTGGACGGCGGCGATCTTCTTATCCGCATTGTAGATACCGGCGGTAACGCCTTCGGTATCGGCGACCTTAACGAAACCGTCCGCCAGTTTTTCGACGGCGTCGCCGTGGCTCATAAGTACCTTTTGTTTGGGTTCAAGGCCGGCAAAGAGAGGGCAAGCCGGGTCGACGGAAATCTCGATCTGGCCGTATTCGGTTTTGAAATTCGGCACGACCTTACCGCCGAAATGGTCGTTTACGAGCTGCATACCGTAGCAGATACCGAGTGTCGGGATGCCGAGGTCAAACAGGTGTTCATCGTATTCGGGAGCGCCTTTTTCCCAAACGCTGGAGGGGCCGCCGGACAAGATCATACCGCCGAAGCCTTTTAGTTTTTCGGGACTGACGCCGATTGGGAAAATTTCGCTCTTAACGCCGAGTTCGCGGACTTTACGGTCGATGACCTTGGTATACTGGCCGCCGCAGTCGAGAATGGCACATTTTTCTTCCATAAGCATGAGGAGAGATTCCTTTCCTATCATATCATAATATGGTATTATAGCAGTTTATAGGGAGATTTTCAAGGGGTTAATATGAATTTTTCGAATTTTTATGAGGTTCACTGTCGTCTGTGTGTGCTGATTCGAGGTTTGCAGAACCTCGACAAACTTTCCGAAAGGAAAGTTTGAAAGGCGGCGTAGCCGCCGAAAGAAGCCGCGAAGCGGCAAAGATTTGTTGCGACAGCAACAAGAACAATGCCGCCAAAAGGCGGCGAAAGGATTTAATTTTGTTAGTGCGAAGCCGCCATTGCGGCGATCTGA
>OIWM01002243.1_pt1 | contig 16583 bp, 19 predicted proteins | sample 1587451 | NCBI WGS metagenome assembly OIWM01 (sample SAMEA3888907, study PRJEB22519) | human gut metagenome | biome: human gut; feature: human-associated habitat; material: faeces | place: Denmark | collected 2011
ATTTCTATTCCAAAACATGCCTCTGATATTATCAAGACACTTTCTGCTCATGGTTACGAAGCATACGTTGTTGGTGGCTGTGTAAGGGATTCTATTCTTGGAAAAGAGCCTGCGGATTGGGATATTACTACTTCTGCACTGCCGGAGCAGGTTAAAGCATTATTTCCAAGAACAATTGATACAGGACTGAAACACGGTACAGTTACGATTATGATGGATAAAGTCGGATATGAGGTGACAACTTACCGAATTGATGGAACTTATGAAGACCACCGCCGTCCGAATGAAGTGACTTTTACCTCTGATCTTAGGGAAGATCTGATGCGTCGTGATTTCACGATTAATGCGATGGCTTATAATGAAGAGCATGGCATTGTGCCACAAACTATCAAGAAGGAAATCCGTGACCTGATCTCTGTTACCAAGGCTGTGGCCAAGGAAGAGGATAAGGAAGTGGATATCACCAGTCTCAACCGGCAAGAGCGCAAAGAACTGATCAAGAAACTGCAAGGCCAAATGCAAGAAGCCGTCGAAGTGCTTGATTTCGAGTTGGCAGCGCAAATCCGCGATATGATGTTGGAAGTGAAGGCCTTGGATTAGAAAGGATAAAGCGAATGAAGATTATCATTAAAACAATGGAAACTCCTGAAGAGATAGAAGGAAAATCTCTCGTTCATTGGCAAACGTGGAGAGAGGCTTATGACGATCTTTTACCCGCGGATTTTCAGGAGACGATGACATTAGAAAAATGTCGATTCTTTAGTCAAAAATATCCAGAAAATACCTTGATTGCGATGGATGGAAAGAAGGTCGTTGGATTTATCAGCTATGGAAATTACCGTGATGAGACCATTCAAGCTGGTGAAATCATTGCTTTATATGTTTTAAAAGATTACTATGGAAAAGGTGTGAGTAAACAGTTAATGCATGCTGCATTTGTTGCTCTTGCTCAATTCTCTGAAATTTATTTATGGGTATTGAAAGATAATAAGCGAGCCATTGCTTTCTATCAAAAAATGGGTTTTACTTTTGATGGCCAAGAACAAATACTTAAACTTGGAAAACCTGTTAAGGAATTGCGGATGATGTGTTCTTCAAATAAAAATTCCTAAAGGAAGTATCTATCAATCTTTGAACCATTATCAATCAAGTATAAAAAGTGAAATAGATAGAGTGAAACAAAGAGATGAAGGAGAAGATGAATGAAAATTCTAGTCATCAATGGACACCCTGATAAGGAAAGTTACTGTCAAGCAATTTTTCAAATCATTGTAGAAAATATTGATTCAAAGCACCATGAAGTTGAAGTCATCAACCTTAATGAAGAGAACTTTGATCCTGTTCTTCGCTACGGTTATCGAAAGCGGATGGAGGAAGATCCTTTTATCTTTCGTTCTCAAGAATTAATCCAGTGGGCGGATCACCTGATCTTTGTTTATCCCATCTGGTGGAGTAGTATGCCGAGCCTTATGAAGGGCTGGATCGACCGGGTCTTTACACCGGGGATTGCCTACTCGGCCAATGATCGGGGAAGCTTTATCTGGAATTACCTTAGAGGCAAGCAATTTAAGAAGTTGCTTAAAGGAAAAACCGCCAGTATTTATGCGACCTCCATGGCGCCTACTTGGTGGTACAAGATTTTTTCAGGTCCTCTTAACATTCCTGATAGTTATGGCATCTCTGTTTTAAAGAATGCCGTCTTGAACCACTGTGGGATAAAAACCAAACGCGTCTGCATCTTGGGAGAAGTCGGCCGGGATGTGAATACCGCTAGCATCCGGGAACAGCATCTTCAAAAGGTCGCAGCAGAAGTGAAGAAACTCTGAGTAAATCCTTAACGTTAGGAAATGAGGGTAATGAAGCAGAAGAAAAATACTGTAAAGAAGGTCAACCATCAAAATAGGATAAAGAGAACAAGAAGCTGGTTAGATTGCTTAAATCTGTGGCTTGAAAAGCATTCAGGTATTGGCATGCTTTTGGATTTTATCATGTTTTTGGCAATGGGAGCTACATTAGGTGTCTTTCTTTTTGACAATCATCTAATCCCAAGGCATTACCGTGATTTTAATTATCTATTTCCTTTATTCATGAATCTATATTTATTGCTGAATGGATTGTATTTTAGTGTCTTTCGAGTGCAGAAAGAAGACCGAGCTTCCATTGGAGATTTCGCAACCGTCTTTTTGTACGTAAATGCAATTACGTCTGTTGTGCATATTGGGTTTGGGATCAAAGGACGACATATGGGAGATTATATTCCAGCGCTTTACACCTTGAATTTGAAGTACATCTGGTTTCCTATCGTGACCTATGCGGCCTTCTTAACTCTAGCGGCTTTGATCTTGTTCATAATAAAAATGAGGAAAAAGAAGAGAAATAAGGAATGATAAAACTCAAAAAAGTATTTCAAATTATTTATATTCTTTTACTGACTTCCATGCTAGCTAATTTTCTTTTAGGACTGTTTGGCCACGCATTTACGCCGCTTCTGTGGAATCCTTGGTTGTATCTAGGAGCTGTGACAGCTTTTATTGGTTTAAATTTTAACCTTATTGTATTTCTGATGCATGCTATGGTAGGTGTATGTGATATGAATGAAGATAATCCACAAATTATTTTTGAGCCCTTGTGGATGATAAAAAGAGAACTTGTTTGGTTACCAATGTCTGGTTATATATTGTTTATGGTTTTCTATGCTGCTCTTTATCTTTATTTACGACAAAATGATTGATTGTCATGGTTTTAATTGATTACTTACTAGAAAGGAACTATATGTCACGTTCACAAGCTACTATTCTGACCAACATGTGTCTCATCGAAGATGACCATGGAAATATTGTCATGCAAATCCGCGATCCCAAGCGTTATTCTTGGTCGGGAGCTGCCTTGCCAGGTGGTCATATCGAAGCACACGAGGGGCTAGTTGAGTCAGTTATTCGTGAGGTCAAGGAAGAAACTGGCTTGACCATCAAAAATCCTAAGCTAGTTGGTATGAAACATTGGTACACGACAGATGACGAGCGTTATCTCGTTTTCCTCTATAGAACTTCAGACTTTGAAGGTGACATTCATTCGACAGAAGAGGGAGAAATTCGCTGGGTTGGTCGGGAGGATGTGCCTAAGATGGAGCTGGCCTATGACATGCTCAACCTCTTGCGCGTGTTTGAAGAGGATCAACTCTCTGAACTTTTCTATCGTGAGCGTCTTGAAAATGACTTTATCCGAGAATTTTGGTAAAAAAATGAACTATTTATTCAAATGAATGAATAGTTTTTTTTGTCTTTAAAAACAGATAGAAAGCTTAAAATAAACGATTTTCAGATTTTGCGACGATGATAAAATTAATAAAAATAAAAATTATAATCAATAAAAGTCCATTTTTTCATTGACAAATGCATAATAATACATTATTATACTTACATAAGTTAATAAATATAGAAAAGAGATTGATTATGAAAACATGGAAAAAACTTTTGTTGGGATTTGCAGGGATTTTCGCTTTGACAGCTTTAGCAGCTTGTTCTTCGTCGAAGGACACTTTGGAAAAGGTACAAGATAAAGGGACATTGACAGTTGCTCTTAATCCTCACTTTGCTCCTTTTGAATTTAAGACAATTCAAAATGGTAAGGATACGATTGTTGGGGCAGATGTCGAAATTGCTAAGGCAATTGCAGATGATCTTGGCGTAAAAGTCAAATTCTCTGAAATGTCTTTTGATAATGTCTTAGCAAATGTTCAATCTGGTAAAGCAGACATCGCCATTTCCGGAATCTCTGCCACTAAGGAACGTCAGAAAATCTTTGATTTCTCAGATACCTACTATGAGTCTGAAACGGTTCTTGTCGTCAAAAAAGATGCGACAGGAACTTACAAACAAACAGGTGATTTTGCTAAAAAATCTGTAGCTGTTCAAAAAGGCTCTATTCAAGAAAGCATTGCTAAATCCAACTTGTCAGATGCTAATGTGGTATCCTTGGCGCAACCTGGCGAAGCCATCAATGAATTGAAGTCTGGTCAAGTTGAAGGAGTAGTTCTTGAAAAGGCCATTGCAAAAGGTTATGTAGACCAAAACAGCGACCTAGCTGTGTCAGACATCACGCTCAAGTCTGATTCAAAAGATGCCTATGCTGTAGCGATGCCTAAAGGAAGCGATAAGCTAAAAGAAAAGGTTAATAAGGTTATCGCTAAACTCAAAAAAGAAGGTAAGATTGACAGCTATGTTCAAGATGCCTACACTCTTTCACTTAAGAGTTCTAGCAAATAAGGAGTTATTATATGAAAAAATTTTGGTTTATCCTTACAGCTCTAGTCGCTACCTGCTTTCTAGTTGCTTGTAGCGGAAGTCAGGGAGTAAATCCCAAAACGATTAAGGAAAAGAAGAAAATTGTCGTGGCAACAGAATCAGAATTTGCACCATTTGAGTTCAAATCATTGGTTAACGGCAAAGATACGCTAGTTGGAGCAGACATCGAGTTGGCCAAAGCTATCGGTGAAAAACTCGGCGTAAAGGTTGAATTTTCCGTGATGTCTTTTGATAATGTTCTTGCTAACGTGCAAAGTGGTAAAGCGGATATCGCCATTGCAGGGATTTCGGTGACAGATGAACGTAAGAAGGTTTATGATTTTTCAGACAGCTACTATACGTCCGAAAATGTAGTGATTGTCAAAAAAGACAAAGTAAATGACTATACAAGCACTGATAGTCTCGCAAAACAAACTGTCGGTACGCAAAAAGGGTCTGTTCAAGAAACCGTTGCTAAGAAACAAATTTCTAAGGCAAGTGTAGTATCACTGGCTTCAAATGGCGAAATGATTAATGAACTCAAGTCAGGACAGCTTCAAGCAGTTGTACTTGAGAAGGCCATTGCAGAAGGTTATATCGCTCAAAATGATGATTTAACCCTTGCCAACTTTAACCTCAAGTCAGACGGTTCAGATGCTTATGCAGTCGCAACACGTAAGGGGTCAGATGACTTGCTTAAAGAAATCAATGCCGTCATCAAAGAGACTAAAGACTCTGGAAAATTTGACCAATGGTTAAAAGAAGCATCAACCTACAAACAAAGTAAGTAAATTTAAAACTTCTGAGCACCTGAAACGAGTCGATTTCAGGTGTTTTCATCAACGGCGGAAAGTCTTGTTTGGTGCTCGCTTTATTCACTTAAGGGGAGTCTCCAAAAACTCTTAAATCTAAATGGGGGAATACCCCATTTTTTATTGAAATCTCTGCTAAAAACAGTTATTATCAAAGTAGGTAAGTCTGTCAAAATAGACAAATGACATCGTATAGAGTGCTTAAGAAAAGCAAGGAGAAACTATGAAGCTACCACGTTTTGGTGTTGAAGAATGGCTGAATGTCCATGAAAAGTCTGCCATATATGATATCGCAGGAGTTTCAATTAAGGCCCTCACAATGGAAGAATTATTTGACTTATCAGGCCTTGATAAGGAAGCCTTTTTTGCTCAACTACTAAAGAAAAAGATGGATTACGGCTGGATTGAAGGGTCACCAGAGTTCAAAACTCAAGTGGCTAGCTTATACAAGGACATGCCGGTTGATAATATCCTCCAAACTAATGGGGCTACAGGAGCGACGATGCTAGCCCTTTACGCTCTTATTGAGCCTGAAGACCATGTCATCTCCATGTATCCAACTTATCAGCAGCTCTATGATATTCCTAAGTCACTAGGAGCAGATGTGGACCTCTGGGAGATTGGGGAGGACAATAACTGGTTGCCTGATTTGGACCAACTTCGCCGTCTGATTCGCCCAAATACCAAGATGATCTGCATTAACAATGCCAACAATCCTACTGGTGCCCTTATGGATACTGCTTACCTTGAGGAGCTTGTGACTATCGCTAAAGAAGTAGACGCCTATATCTTCTCAGATGAGGTTTATCGCAGTTTTGACCAACCTGCACCTTCTATTGTGGATTTGTATGAAAAGGGCATTGCCGTCAACAGCCTTTCAAAGACCTATTCCATTCCCGGTATTCGTGTGGGTTGGGTAGCTTCTAACACCGAGGTTGCGGACATTCTGCGTGACTACCGCGACTACACGATGATTTGTGCTGGAGTCTTTGATGATATGGTGGCTACCCTTGTCTTGGAAAATAAAGAGGCCATCTTGAAACGCAACCGTCAGATTGTAGAGGAAAATCTCGCCCTTATGGATGTCTGGATTGCCAAAGAGCCTAAGGCGTCTTGGGTTAGGCCTGCTAGTGTGTCAACTTCCTTCGTCAAATTAGATGTGAATCGTCCTATCGAAGATTTTGCCTTAGAGCTTCTTCAGGACTATGGTGTGCTTGTGGTTCCAGGGAACCGTTTTGACAAGGAGTCCCATGTCCGCATCGGTTATTGTTGTGATAAGGAAGTCCTTCAAAAGGGCTTAGAAAAACTGTCGCAATTTCTTAATAAATGTTGACAATACCACTAATTTTAAGTAAAATAAACGAGCAAAAATTATATTTATACAGGAGTTTCTTATGAAAAAACTATTCCTCGGAGCCATGGCTCTCTTTGCTGCTGTTACTTTGGTGGCATGTGGGTCAAAAAAAGACGCTTACGAATCTATTAAAGAAAATAAAAAACTTGTCGTAGCTGTTAGCCCTGACTATGCACCATTTGAGTTCAAAACATTGGTAGACGGTAAAGACCAAGTTGTCGGGTCAGACATCAAGTTGGCACAAGCTATTGCTGATGAACTTGGAGTTAAACTCGAAGTGACAACAATGAGCTTTGACAATGTCCTCTCTAGCCTTCAATCAGGTAAGGCTGATCTTGCTATCTCAGGTATCTCAGTAACAGCCGAACGTAAGAAAACCTTTGATTTCTCAGATCCTTACTACGAAACACAAAATGCTATCATCGTTCGTAAAGATCAAGAATCTACCTACTCAAGCCTTGATGCTTTCAAAGGTAAAAAAGTAGCCGTTCAAAAAGGTACTATCGAAGAAGGACTTACTAAGAAACAATTGAAGGATTCAACAGTCGTATCACTTACAGCAATGGGTGAAGCCATTAACGAAGTGAAATCTGGCCAAGTTGATGCTGTTGACCTTGAAAAACCAGTAGCAGAAGGTTACGTGGCACAAAATCCAGATTTGGCTTTGGCAAGTGTTGCCCTCAAAGTTGACGATGGTGATGCTAAAGCAGTTGCAATGGCTAAAGGCAATGACAAATTGAAAGAAGCAGTAAACAAGGTTATCAAGAAATTGAAAGACAACGGTACTTACGACGAGTACATCAAGGATGCTTCTAAATACACAGCAGTTGAATAAAAGAGAGACTAGAGGATGACTCCTCTAGTTTTTTGTATGGCGAAGCCTCTGATAATCTCCAATAAGATTTAGAAAATAGCCTTGATATCAAAAATTCCCAAACTTAAAATATATTTCTTGACAGAAAAAGACGAGTCTTGTATACTTGAATAGAACGTGTAAAATGTTACATTATCTTGAGGAGGTGAATTCAATGTCAAAAACAGTAGTACGTAAAAACGAATCACTTGACGACGCTCTTCGTCGTTTCAAACGTTCTGTGACTAAAGCTGGTACTCTTCAAGAGGCTCGTAAACGTGAACATTACGAAAAACCTTCTGTAAAACGTAAACGTAAATCAGAGGCAGCTCGCAAACGTAAAAAATTCTAATTAAGAATGAAATTAACAGAAAAAACTTGAGAAGACTCAAGTTTTTTTCTTTTCATCGAATAAATAAGTCAGTTAGTAGTCCTGAGGTACAAAAAAATAAGACGTCTGAGATTTCAGACGTCTTGAGTTTCATATGTCTTTAGTTGAACAAATAAAAATTATTTGTTTGCAAGAAGATCGCGGATTTCAGTAAGCAATTCTTCTTGTGATGGACCTGCTGCTTCAGCAGCATCTTCAGCTTCTTTTTTGCTAAGAGCTGTTGCTTTGCTAGCAGCTTTAACAACGAAGAAGAGAGTAGTACCAACGATGATGAAGTTGATAACTGCGCTCAAGAAGCTACCGTATGCGATACCGTTCCATGACAATTTAGAAAGGTTCTCAACGTTAGCGGCCTTAACAACTGGGTTAAGGATAAGTGGTGTGATGATATCACCAACAAGTGAAGTGATGATAGCGTTGAAAGCAGCCCCCATAACAACGGCTACAGCAAGATCAAGGACATTACCCTTGAACAAAAAGTCTTTAAGTTCTTTAATCATTTTGACAATGAATCCTTTCTTTTATTTACTTTTAATATTTTATCTGGTTTTGTAAATCTTGACAAGAGATTTGCTCATGAAAAATCAATTTTATTTTACTTTCATTTTTCATCGTGTTATAATTAGGGGTAATGCAATTATGGTAAGATAGGGGGCGATTAGATGGTAATTGATAAAGCTTTAATAGAAGATATTAAGAGTAGTACCAATATCGTCGACGTGATTGGTGAAGTTGTCAGTCTTAATCGCGCAGGTCGTAATTACCTTGGCTTATGCCCCTTCCATAAGGAAAAAACTCCCTCATTCAACGTTATTGAGGATAGGCAGTTTTACCATTGCTTTGGTTGTGGCAAGTCTGGCGATGTCTTCAAATTTTTAGAAGAATATCGTCAGATTTCTTTCCAAGAAAGTGTCAAGGTTCTGGCAGACCGCTTAGGTATTGCAGTTACGATAGATGCACCAAGACAGGCTCAGCAGCAGAATTCTCCTAATCAAGCTTTCTATGATCTTCATGAGGATGCGCTGAAGTTTTATCACGCAGTCTTGATGACGACTAAGATAGGAGAAGCAGCGCGTGCCTACCTCTATGAACGTGGCATGACTGACGATTTACTTAAGACCTTCCAGATTGGTCTAGCCCCTGACGAACCAGATTACCTCTATCAGTCTGTATCAAAAAAATATGACGAAGAGGTACTGACAGAATCAGGTCTTTTTAATCTTTCTGAAAGTAATCGTCTTTTCGATACCTTTAAAAATCGAATCATGTTCCCGCTTAAAAATGAGTTTGGAAAGACTATCGGTTTTTCAGGGCGTGTTTGGACTAAGGAAGATATTGAAAAAGGACAAGCCAAGTACAAAAATACAAGGGCTACTCGTATTTTCAATAAGTCCTATGAACTCTACCACCTCGATCAGGCTAAGCCAGTGATACAGAAAACCCATGAGGTCTATCTGATGGAAGGGTTCATGGATGTTATTGCTGCCTATAGAGCTGGGCATGTTAATGCAGTGGCTTCTATGGGAACGGCTTTGACTCCTGAGCATGTCAATCGCCTTCGTAAGTTAACCAAGAAAATTGTTCTTACCTATGATGGTGATAAGGCTGGGCAAAATGCGATTGCCAAGTCTCTTGAGCTTTTATCGGATTTTCAAGTCGATATTGTTAAAATTCCAGATAATATGGACCCTGATGAATATCTACAGAAAACATCTGAAGAGGCTTTGGGTAAACTCTTGGTCGAATCCCGTATTTCAGATGTGGAATTTTGGATAGGACAGCTCAAGCCTGCCAATGTAGACAATCTTCAAGCGGAGATTGCCTATGTCGAGCAGATTGCTAAGATTATTGCCAAGTCACCTTCTGTGACGGCACAAAATTCCTACATTTCTAAGGTGGCTGACCTTTTGCCAGATTTTGATTTTTTCCAAGTCGAGCAAGCGGTCAATAACGAACGATTGACTATGAGGAACCAGCAGACGGCTCAATTATCGGCTGCTAGTAATAGTGCTTATGAGTCTTCAGCGTCAGGATTCAGAGGGACGGTCAAACTACCTTCTACACCTAAGATTACAGGCCTTCGTCGCGCGGAAAATCAACTCTTCCATCGCATGTTAAATCATCCGATGATTTTGAATGACTATCGCATGAGAGAGGAGTTTTTCTTCCAAACACCTGAGTTAGAGGAGCTTTATCATATTCTGAAACAAGATGGTCAGATTGATACCGTAGCTTTGTCTCTACTTTCTCAAGAGGTGCAAACAGCCTATTATCAGGTTTTAGAGGAGATTTTACCACCTGAAACTAGTCTTGAAGAAGTTCAGGCTATCGAAGAGCGTAGAAATCATTTTTTGAGGGAACAGGACTTTCGTAAGCAAAGTAAACAAATAAGAGAATCAAGTAACCACGGTGATGTGGATGCAGCGGTGGAAGCCCTGCAGATGCTCATCGCCCAAAAACGAGATATGGAGTAACACATGGCAAAGAAAAAACAAAATACAGCATTTAACGTTCAAGTCGCTGATTTCATTCGTAACCACAAAAAAGCTGGTACAGCAATTGATGATGAAGTCACAGAAAAACTAGTTATCCCATTTGTTCTTGATGCTGATGGGATTGATGACCTTTTGGAACGTTTGACAGACGGTGGTATCTCTATCACAGATAAGGACGGAAATCCTTCATCTAAATATGTTGTTGAAGCCCCAAAACCAGAAGAGTTGACAGACGAGGAGCTTCTTGGTTCAAATTCAGCCAAGGTCAATGACCCTGTTCGTATGTACCTCAAAGAGATTGGGGTAGTGCCTCTCTTGAGTAACGAAGAGGAAAAAGAATTGGCTATCGCTGTTGAAAATGGTGACTTGGAAGCTAAACAACGTTTGGCAGAAGCCAACCTTCGTTTGGTAGTCTCAATCGCAAAACGTTATGTGGGACGTGGCATGCAGTTCTTGGACTTGATTCAAGAAGGTAACATGGGACTTATGAAAGCCGTTGATAAATTTGACTACTCTAAAGGTTTCAAATTCTCAACTTATGCGACATGGTGGATTCGTCAAGCAATCACTCGTGCCATCGCAGACCAAGCACGTACCATCCGTATCCCAGTTCACATGGTTGAAACTATCAATAAATTGGTCCGTGAACAACGTAACCTCTTGCAAGAGTTGGGACAAGATCCAACGCCTGAGCAAATCGCTGAACGTATGGATATGACTCCAGATAAGGTTCGTGAAATCCTTAAGATTGCTCAAGAGCCAGTTTCTCTTGAAACACCTATCGGTGAAGAAGATGATAGCCATTTGGGTGACTTTATCGAGGATGAAGTTATCGAAAATCCAGTAGATTACACAACTCGTGTCGTTCTTCGTGAACAATTGGATGAAGTGCTTGATACCCTTACAGACCGTGAAGAAAACGTTCTTCGTCTTCGTTTCGGTCTTGATGATGGGAAGATGCGTACTTTGGAAGATGTTGGTAAAGTCTTCAACGTTACTCGTGAACGTATTCGTCAGATTGAGGCTAAAGCCCTTCGTAAATTGCGCCACCCAAGTCGTAGTAAACAACTTAAAGACTTTATTGAAGACTAAGATAGTAAATGGAAGGGGCCTGATTATTAGGCCCTGATTTTGGAGGAAAAGCTATGTCTGAAGTAAAATACACTGAAGAAGAAATTGAAAAAATCAAAGACCGTATCTTGGAAGCCTTAGAAATGGTCATTGACCCAGAGTTGGGGATTGATATTGTCAACCTAGGCCTTATCTACGATATCCGTTTCCAACAAGACGGCTATACTGAAATCGATATGACTTTGACGACTATGGGATGCCCTTTGGCAGACCTTTTGACAGACCAAATCTATGACGCTATGAAAGAAGTGCCTGAAGTCACTAAGACTGAGGTCAAGTTGGTCTGGACACCAGCATGGACTATCGAAAAAATGAGCCGTTATGCCCGTATCGCTCTAGGTATTCGTTAGGAGAAGGCTTATGAAAACACTGGCTATCGTTGTACCTTGTTATAACGAGGAAGAGACCATCCATCCTTTTTTAGAGGCTTGTCAGGCAGTTGAACGACAAATGGCCAATCAGTTGACTTTCAACTATTATTTTGTCAATGACGGTTCAAAAGATCGCACCTTAGAGGTTTTGAGACAGGTTTCAAAACAATTTGAAAATGTTCACTATCTCTCTTTCTCTCGTAATTTCGGGAAGGAAGCAGGCTTACTTGCAGGCCTTGAATCAGCTGAAGGCGACTACGTCACAGTTATGGACGCCGATCTTCAGGATCCACCTGAACTTCTTATCGAGATGTATGCCAAAATCCAAGAAGGTTACGACGTTGTCGGGACACGACGTGCTGACCGCAAGGGTGAGCCACCTATTCGTTCACTCTTTGCTAGGGCCTTTTATTGGTTGATTAATAAAGTTTCTGATACTGAAATGGTGGATGGGGCGCGTGATTTCCGTTTGATGACGCGTCAGGTTGTTGACGCCATCCTTGAGCTCAAGGAAGTGAATCGCTTTTCAAAAGGACTCTTTTCTTGGGTCGGCTTTGATGTGGCCTACGTCTCTTATGAAAATCGTGAACGTGTGGCAGGAGAAACCTCATGGTCTTTCTGGAGCCTATTGAGTTACTCACTTGATGGCTTTATCAACTTCTCAGAAGTACCGTTGAAGCTTGCCACATGGGCAGGAACCTTCTCATTCTTAATCTCCTTGGTTGGAATTGTCTTTGTCGTTATCCGAAAACTAACTATAGGTGGGAGTGTTGCAGGTTGGGCAAGCCTCGTCTCAATCATCCTCTTTATCGGAGGAATCCAACTCTTAGCCTTGGGAATCATCGGGAACTACATCTCAAAGATTTTCCTAGAAACCAAGAAACGACCGGTTTATATTGTTAAGGAAAAAGGGTGAAATTTCACCCTTTTTCTGTTAAAATTAAAGAGCTATTAATGAAAACTACAAGGAGAAAAATATGATTCTAGTAACAGGTGCAAATGGTCAACTTGGAACTGAGCTTCGTCACCTTCTTGATGAACGTAACGAAGAATATGTAGCAGTAGATGTGGCAGAAATGGACATCACTGATGCTGCCAAAGTAGATGAAGTTTTTGCGGAAGTAAAACCAACCTTGGTTTATCACTGTGCTGCTTACACAGCTGTTGATGCTGCTGAAGATGAAGGTAAAGAGCTTGACTATGCTATCAACGTGACAGGTACTGAAAATGTCGCTAAGGCTGCTGAAAAACATGGTGCAACGCTAGTTTATATTTCAACAGACTACGTTTTTGATGGTGAAAAACCAGTCGGTCAAGAGTGGGAAGTTGATGACAAACCAGATCCACAGACAGAGTACGGTCGCACAAAACGTATGGGTGAAGAACTAGTTGAAAAACATGTGACTAACTACTACATTATCCGTACTGCGTGGGTATTCGGTAACTATGGTAAGAACTTTGTCTTCACTATGCAAAACCTTGCTAAGACTCACAAGACACTTACAGTTGTTAATGACCAACACGGTCGTCCAACTTGGACACGTACTTTGGCAGAGTTTATGACTTATTTGGCTGAAAACCGTAAGGAATATGGTTACTATCACTTGTCAAATGATGCAGCAGAAGACACAACTTGGTATGACTTTGCGGTTGAAATTCTCAAAGATACTGATGTTGAAGTGAAACCTGTTGATTCAAGCCAATTCCCAGCTAAAGCTAAACGCCCACTTAACTCAACAATGAGTTTGGCTAAGGCTAAGGCTACAGGATTTGTCATTCCAACATGGCAAGATGCTTTGAAAGAGTTTTACAAACAAGAAGTGAAATAAGAATCAAGGTCAGTTAAATAGATTTGAATATATTTGACTGACCTTTTTAATAGAGTTTTCAGGAGAAACTACGTATAAAGATGTCAGATTTACTCATTATTATCCCAGCCTATAACGAAGAAGGCTCAATTGAAAATGTTGTTAACAACATCATTCAAAACTATCCTCAATATGACTACGTTATTATCAATGACGGTTCCCGTGATAAAACTTCACAAATTTGTCATGAGAATCATTACAATATTGTTGATTTGCCAGTGAATCTCGGTCTTGCTGGGGCTTTTCAAACAGGTTTAAGATATGCATATGAGCATGGTTATAATAAAGCGGTTCAATTTGATGCAGATGGTCAACATTTACCTGAATATATTCAAAGTTTGGAAGAGAAAATCAATGATGGCTTTGATCTAGTTATTGGTTCTCGATTTGTTACAGAGAAACGACCAAATTCTTTACGAATGTTAGGTAATATCTTAATTAGTTCAGCTATTAAACTTACCACAGGTAAGACAATTAAGGACCCAACTTCAGGAATGAGAATGTTCTCAGAAGATTTAATTAAAGAGTTTGCACTCAATATTAACTATGGTCCAGAGCCAGATACCGTTTCTTATCTCATCCGTAATGGTGTAAAAGTTGCGGAAGCGCAAGTTAGAATGGAAGATAGACAAGCGGGAGAAAGTTATTTGACCCTTTCTCGTTCTATCAAATATATGACACACATGTTTGTGTCAATCCTACTCATTCAAAACTTTAGAAAGAGAGGCTAGACTCCATGACTATTTGGTTTCAAATTGTTCTAATTTTTGTATCTCTAGCGACAGTTACCTTCATTCTTAGAGGGATTAGAAAATCTCAAGTACAAATCAACGATTCACTATTTTGGATTTTCTTCTCACTGGTATTACTTGTATTTAGTGTCTTTCCAAAATTAGCTGAGATCATTGCGAGAGCATTAGGAATTGTTTCGGCGGTAAACTTTATTTTCCTTTTTATCATTTTCCTTCTACTGATTAATCAATATCAATTAACAGTTCGCTTGTCTAAACTTGATACAAAGTTTAAAAACTTAGTTCAAACAATTGCCTTGAGAGGAAAAGATAAATAAATGAGTTTAAAAAATCAACATACATTTGTTATCTGTGCTTATGGAGATAGCCCATTCTTAGAGGAATGTATTTTATCATTAGTAAATCAAGAGTTGAAATCCCAGGTGATTTTGTATACGTCGACTCCTAGCGATTATATTGAAAAATTGTGCTTGAAATATAATATTCCTTACCACTCTAAAGTAGGAGGGGGAATAGGGAAAGATTGGAACAATGCACTTTCCTTCGTTAAAACGAAGTATGCTACCATTGCTCATCAAGACGATTACTATCTGCCTAATTACTCCCTAGAAATTATGGAGAAGGCAAGTAAAGTACCAGATTCTCTAATTATTTATTCTGATTACTTTGAGGAAAAAGATGGACAAAAAATTGCTAAAACAACAAATTTAAAAATTAAAACTTTCATGTTGAAAGGGATTAATATATTATCATCAAATAAAATATGGAGAAGACGAATTCTAGCATTTGGGAACGCTATATGTTGTCCTGCTGTGACCTATAATCTTGAGAAACTTAAAGGTTTTCAATTTGATGAGAATTTGAAAGGGAATCTAGATTGGATTGCTTGGTATAAAATTGGTAATATGAATGGTTCCTTTTCTTTTGTTCCGAAGGGGCTAATGTGTCATCGTATTCATCAAGAATCTGAGACTTCTAAAACAATTAGTGATAACACTCGTTCGAAAGAAGATTTAGAGACGTTTGAAATTTTCTGGCCTAAATGGATAGCTCGATTAATAATGAGGCAGTATGTAAAAGCACAAAAATCTAATGACTAATCAGTAAATATTTAACAGTAATATCTTAGGAGCGTACAACGCGATTTAAAGAGAGGTATTATATGTAATTATGTTTTCCATTCCTCTAAAAATCTTATGATATAATAAGTGGAATATTGTTAATCGAAAGAGAGTAAAGTACTTGAAAAATGTAACTCCCCAAAAAGTTTTTTTCTGGAATATACTTGGTAGTATGTCTTCCGCAGCTGTTTCCGTAATCCTTCTTTTTATTGTTACTCGTATTTTAGATAGTGCTTCAGCAGACATTTATAGTTTTGCATACGCTATTGCTAATTTGTTTGTAATTGTGGCTAGTTTTCAAGTAAGAGATTTTCAGGCGACAGATATCAAAGAAAAGTATTCATTTGATACTTATTTGATGGCTAGAATAGTTTCAAATATTTTAATGGTTCTACTCTTGATTGGTTATATCATTTTAAACCCTAATACACACGCAAATATAGGTATAATATTTTGGGCTTCTTTTTTCCGAGTGAGTGAAGCTCTATCAGACGTTTTTCAAGGGTTATTTCAACAAAGAGAACGATTAGATATTGCGGGTAAATCATTGTTTTTGAGAAATACAATTTCTACTGCTGTATTTGCACTAGTTCTTCTTATTTCTAGAAATCTCTTGTGGTCAGTAATATTACAAACAATAAGCTCATTTCTTTTTATTGCTTTATTTGATTATCCTAATTCAAGATTATTCCATACTTTAAACATCAGAAATGTAAAACTGTGTAAAATCATTAAAGTGTTTAAAGATTGTCTACCATTGTTTATTAATGCATTTCTATTGGTTTCAATATACAATCAACCCAAGTATGCTCTAAATGATATCTACAATAAGGGGTTAATTGAAAATGGTGTTCAAAGAGATTTTAGTATTTTATTTACGCCGATATTTGCAATGAATTTAATGATTATTTTTCTTAGACCAATGATTACACAACTTGCAGTGTTTCTTGAAGAAAGGAAAATTTCTCATTTCATTACATATAAAAATAATCTATTCCGAATTTTATTAGGTACATGTACACTTATCTATATAGTTGGAGCTTTCATTGCTATTCCAGCATTAGATATAGTTTATGGAACAGATTTGAAACAGTATCAAAGTAGCTTTTTAATTTTATTGATGGGTGGTGTTGCTAGTACCTTCTCAACTGT
>OIWM01002245.1_pt1 | contig 16571 bp, 15 predicted proteins | sample 1587451 | NCBI WGS metagenome assembly OIWM01 (sample SAMEA3888907, study PRJEB22519) | human gut metagenome | biome: human gut; feature: human-associated habitat; material: faeces | place: Denmark | collected 2011
CGTCGCTCGTGCGGCAGACATAGCCGCCCTTTTCGCAGGGCGCCTCAGTCGGCAGAATGCTGTCGTCGGCAAACTGATACGCAATAAAAGCAATCGACGCAAGCGTGATCATGTATTTGTTAAAATAACCGTATCCTTCACAGCCGATCATGGTATCGGTCGGATAGCGATTTTTTAAGGAACGCAAGGAGGACATCGACAGCCACGGCGTTAAGTTTTCCGCCGCCTTGCGTGCCGCGGCTTTGAATTCACCGGCTTTTTGTGCATCGACATGCGCGGCGAAAAACGTCGCTAAGAACTCATAATCCGCCGCAATCCACATCTGATTGTGGAAAAACTGATTGCTTCTGCCGCCGAACGGCATTTCGCCGGTGACCGATTGCAAGTGCGCCGCGTAATAGGAAGCATCCTTCACGTGCTGTTCGAGAATATTCCGATACTTGCCGTCATACCCGGCAAACAGCATATAGTCAAGCAAAACGCGCGTGACATAATCGTACACCATCGGGTTATGCGGGTCTTTATACATACCGTTTTCATCGAAATCGCCGAGCAGCGACGATATCTGATTATCAATAAAAACCGAACTGTCTATACCGCACAGCTTGCTGCGCACAATTTCGCTGACCGCGCCGAACGCCGCCCAGTTTCCGCGCGATTCAAACGGTTTTGTCACAACGTTGTAATCGGTATACGGGTCAAAAGCCGCCAAAGCGTTTACCCATGCCTGAATGCGGCTCTGCTCGACCGTCTTTGTTTTTTCCAAAAGCTTTACGGCGCACACGATTTCCCGTACCGAAAACTCATTGGCAGCCTTGTTGTGCGGCATCTTTTCACAGCACATATCCATCATTTCAAGCATAAGCTCCCGGTATTCGGTACAGCGGTCAAACGCATTCAAAATGGCCAAATCCGCCGCAAGCCGCGGAAAGCCGTGTTCTTTAAGGCCGTTCTTTTTGACATCGTCGATATAAGCGGAAATGCGCTCTTTATCATAGGCTAAAAACGCCCGTTCCATGATGTCAATATAGATTTCTTTCATAATCGACTCCTTAATAGACGTTTCCGTTTTCGCGGAAGGAACGCCAAACGTTTTCAAAAAAGCCGTCGATCTCCGGAATCGGACGAACCGGCCGCCACGTGCAGGTGATTTTTCCGTCTTTCTGTGTCACGGTTTGAATCTTGTCCTTTGCCGCTTGATGCTCCGCTTTAAGCCGGAACATTTCGGAAAGTCCTTCTCTGAGTGCGCCGTCCGGTGCATAATACAAGGCCGAACCGCGTGTTCCGCCGACCGTTTTTGCATAGTCTAAGAAGGCGTTTATCATAACGCGTTGGGTAAGCAAGGTATCGATATAGTTTTGGTACTTGACAAAATCGCTTTTATCCGCAATGCCAAATTCCTCCGAACAAGCGGAAAGTGCGTGTTCGGTTTGTTCTAACACGGCCATCAGTTCCTTCGGATCACGGATGGCGGCGGCCGAATCGCTCATGCGGCGGCGTGCTTCGGCAATCCGCGCATCGGCGGTATCTTCGTTCTTTAGCACATCTTGTAACGTCTTTTGCAAGGCGGCTTTCTCGTCTGCATACGCTTTTTCAAAACGGTCTGTATCGACAGCTTTCGGATAGCGGCAAATATATTGTGCCGCACGGAGCGAACCGACCTGACCGGCATTGAGCGCCGAGCCGCCCGGACGGACGATGCCGTGTGTTCCGGCGCACTCGCCGACCGCAAACAAGCCTTTGACGTTGGTCTGCCACCAAAGATCCACCGCGATACCGCCGTTGTGGTGTTGAGCGCAGAGCGCAATCGGCAGATAGTCTTTGGCAATATCTGTGCCTTTGCTGCGATACAGCTCGACTGCCGGAGCGTTCATTTTGAGAAGCCGCTCGATCGGTGTGCCGAAAAGAGCGTCCGCTTTTTGAAGATACGTATACGCTTCTGATGAAAGCTTTTCAAACTCGATAGCAGCAAGCCCAAACGGATTTTTCGTATAATCCAAATAAACCTTACGTTTTTTAACGGCTGTTTCCGTGTAGACCAAAAGGTCGATGACCGAAGAACCGTCAAGCATCTTTTTACTGTCAAACGGCCATTGATATCCCTTTAAGAACACCGTGGAAAGCCCCTCATACGGGTCGTGGAAATAGTTGGACAGGAATTCATGCTCTGTGCCGTCCTCATCCACCGAAACAAACCGCGGCAGAACCTGCATATACGTTCCCGAAACGTTCCAGCGCGGTTCAGTCGATGCAAGGCCATACTGCCATTCGGTGAGGTTCTGCAAGTTCACACCGGCAAGAAGCGCAAGCGAAAGACAGCCGGTTTGGCTTTTCGGATAGACGCTGTCGGCATAAATTCCGGCAGGTCCGCCGGTAGCAAGAACGATGTCCCCTGCCTTTACGCCAAATGGCTCGCCGGTTTTGGTGCGGATGCCGCACACGCCGAGAACGCCATTTTCATCGGTTAAAAGACGCGTGGCAAGATAGCCGTCGAGAATATCGATATTCAGTTCGCTCGCTTTTTTCTCCAAGGCTTCCGTCATAAACCGAGAGGTCAAGGGACCGGCCGAGGTCGCCCGTTCATGCAAATCGTGGTCGGTTTTATAGCCGACGGTCTGGCCATAGCGGTCAGTCGGAAACGGCACGCCGAGTTCGGCTAAATTCATAAAGCACCGCAACGAAAGTGCCGCCTCACAAAGGGCGTTGTCGCCGTCCACACTGCCGCAGGAGAACAGCTCCTCGGCCATAAGGCGCACGCTGTCGGGCGAGTCGCCGCTGATGCCGAGCTTATAATAGGTCTGCTTGTCACTGCCGGTGTTGCGGGATGTACCGGCATTGCGGTCTTCGGTCAAAATCGCCACGGAAAGACCGCTGTTTTGCTTAATTCGGTTAGCTGCGTTGAATCCGGCGGCACCGCTGCCGATGACCACAACGTCGTATGTCAAATAGTCCATCTTACAGCCTCCGGATGTGGAAACCGCCGTCCACGTCGATCGATTGTCCCGTCACATACGGCAGACTGCCGTCAACAAGTGCAAGAACGGCTTTTGCTATATCCTCCGGCTTGCCCCAACGCTTGATCGGCAAAAGGCCGCCGTCGATGAGCGCGTCATATTTGCCTTTGACGGTTGCCGTCATGCCGGTTGCGATAATGCCCGGACGGATTTCGTTTACCGGGATGCCATATTCGGCAAGACGGTCGGCAAAGAGCGCGGTAATCATGGAAACACCGGCCTTGGAAATGCAGTATTCGCCGCGGCTGGTGGAGCTGGTATAAGCAGACATGGACGAAATGTTGACGATGCTTTTCTGCTCCGACGGATTTTCGATCAGGATCTTTGCCACGGCTTGCGTTAAAAACAGCGTGCCTTTGGTATTGATGTTCATAACAAAATCGTAGCTTTCCTCGGTCATGTCGAGAATATCGTTCCGAACCTTCGGCGCAACACCGGCCACGTTGACAAGAATGTCGATTTTTCCGTATGTATCGACAGCGGTTTTGATATACTTTTCGCGGCTCACCTTATCGGAGAGGTCGCCCTGACAGTAGATGAAATTTTCGTTTTCGAGCAGCGAAAGCGGTGCAACGTCCATGCCGACGACGACAATTCCGTTTTCCAAAAACAGACGCGCTACCGCGCCGCCGATTCCTCCGGCCACGCCCGTGACAAGGGCAATTTTCTTTTGTTCCATGATTTTTTACTCCTTACACAGTTTATTATAGATCGGCAAATATACGTCCTTATCCCGAATCACGCAGCCCGGTGTTCCGCCAGGCTTTCGCATGATCTCGGTGCATTTGGAGCAGCAGATGCAAATTTTGTTTTTCTCCATGCCGCCATGCTCCAAAATGTCGCGTGCAAAATCGGGATAGGCAAAAATGGTTCGTCCGAAACCGGCAAAATCGAACGCGCCGTTTTCGATATAGGCGGCCGTTACGTGCGGTGCGCAAACGCCCAAAAAAGACACAGCCGACGCGATCAGTGCCATACCCGGCACGGCCTTTTTCAGCTCTGCCGTTCCGTCAAGCACGCGCTTCACGCCGACAAGCGGATGCTCCGGCGGTTCATACGCACCGTGCGAGAACGGACGATTGACGTGCGGATTGAAATAAGGATTTCCCATAGTGATGTTGAGAATGCGCACGCCGTAATCGTACAAAAGCTGTATCAGTTTTTTCGGTTCGGTAAGATCTACATCGATGCTGCCGTCGGTCGGCACGCCAAAGCCATACGGATACGGGAAGCCGTCGTAGGCATTGAGCCGCGACGACACGATAAAGTCGCGTCCAACCGAAGCAAGTGCTCCCTGCACCGCTTCCCGAAGAAGGCGCGTGCGGTTCTCAAAGCTGCCGCCATAGCGGCCTTTGCGCTCATAGGCGGATAACAGCTCGCAGTTTAAGTATCGATGACAGCACTTGATATCCACGCCGTCAAAGCCGGCCTTTTCGGCAAGAAGTGCGCCGTGAACGAGTGCTTCGCCGACACGGTCGAGATAGTCATCGGTAACAATGCGGTCGGGCGAAATCGGTGCGTCTTTCTCGAAAATCGGGTTGTTGTACGCGATAAGCGGTTCGGGAACGCCGTTCGGCTTGGAATAGCGGCCGGAGTGGGTCGCCTGCATGAAAATGACCGGTTCATAGCCGTTTGTTTTCATGGCGGTCTGGCGAATGTCCTCGACAATGCGCTTGAAAGCGTCAAGATTATTCTCATTTATGTATAACTGGCGCGGATTGGCACGTGCTTCCGCCATGACGGCGGTTGCTTCAAACCAGATAACACCGGCACCTCCCTCGGCAAAGCGGCGGTAGCGGCGTTTGGTCAGTTCGTCCGGCTCACCGGAGGCCGTTCCGTCACAGCCCTCCATGGCTTGGCAGGCAAGGCGGTTGGGAAACCGGTGGTTCCCGAGTGAAAACGGCTGTGCAAGGGTGCTTATGCTGTCCGAATACGGCAGGTTGGCCGAAAGCTCCCTGTTTTGCGAAAGAAACTCTTCTTTGCTCAAATAAACGCTGTGTTTCACAGATATTCCTCCATTCTGCCGCTATTGTACCACAACGAAAAAGAAAGTGTTATAACGGACGCGCTTTTTGTTATGTAAATCTTGCATTTTTAGAAAAGTTATGCTATACTTTTTACAGGTGATTCTTTATGGAAAATCTCATCCACTCCTTGTATTTTGCCGACACAAGCAAACAAACTTTGACGCACTATCACGACTGTCATCAGATTTTGTTTGTGACAAGCGGCACCTCTTGTCTGCGCCTAAACAGCCGATACACGCCGGGAACATCCTCATCATCAGCCGCTTTGAGGAACATTCCATTTTTCATGCAAGCGACGATTATAAGCGCTATGTTCTGCGCATTCGGCCGCACGCAAAGTACACAGACAATCCGAAATTGTATTCACTGCTTTTCAATCGCCCCGAGCATTTCCACAATATTCTGCAAGCCGGTGCGGATTTTGCGGATATTCGGCACCTGTTTGACCGGCTGTTACGCGAATATACGTCGGAAAACAAGATGAAAGCCGAAATGTCCGAGCTTTTGCTAAACGAGCTTTTGGTGTTCATTTACCGCCATGCATCCTTTACCGACACAACGATTGACACAGCGGTTTTTGAAGTCATTTCCGGCGTGCAGGAGCTGTTAGCGGCAGAATTCCGGGAAAGCTTTTCGCTAAAGGAGCTGTCAGCGCGGTTTTGCGTGAGTCAATCGTTTTTATCGCACAATTTTAAAAAAGTCACCGGCGTGTCGGTCATGGAATTCTTGCTTTCCTGCCGCCTTGCCGAAGCGAAAAAAATGCTTGTGAAAACCGATGAGCCGGTCGGCAAGATCGTCGAACAGTGCGGCTTTTCGGATTTCAGCAACTTTTGCCGGATCTTCAAAAAAAGCACAGGCCTGACGCCGAGCGGCTATGCGGCACGGTATAAATCCAAATAAAAACGCACCCGACAAATCCGGTCGATTCGTCGGGTGCGTTTTTCTGCAAACAGTACATTCTATAAAAGAAGGAACGGCAGCCGTTCCTTCTTTGCACGCTTTCGCGTTTTATTAATACATTCCCGGAGCAGGAGCAGCCGGAGCAGCAGCCGGCGGTTCCGGCTTATCGGCAACAAGTGCTTCCGTGGTAAGGATCATCGAAGCAACCGATGCAGCGTTCTGAAGTGCACTTCTCGAAACCTTGGTCGGGTCAACGATACCGGCTTCCATCATATCGACGAACGTATCGTTGTAAGCGTCGTAGCCGTAGCCAGCCTTGCCGCTGTTCAAAATCTTGTCAAGGATGACGGAGCCGTCTTTACCGGCGTTGAACGCGATCTGACGGATCGGTTCTTCAAGTGCCTTAACAACGATGGCAACACCCGTCTTTTCGTCGCCCTCGGTCTCATCCAGTAACTTTGCAACATTCGGAAGAATGTTGGCAAACGCCGTGCCGCCGCCCGGTACGATGCCCTCTTCCACAGCCGCCTTGGTGGCGTTGAGAGCGTCCTCAATGCGGAGCTTCTTTTCTTTCATTTCGGTTTCGGTAGCAGCACCGACCTTGATAACGGCTACGCCGCCGGAAAGCTTTGCAAGTCTTTCCTGCAATTTTTCCTTGTCAAACTCGGACGTGGTGGTTTCGATAGCCGCTTTGATCTGACCGATTCTTGCCTTGATCTTTTCGGAATCGCCTGCACCGCCGACGATGATGGTGTTTTCCTTGTTGACCTTAACCTGACGAGCCTTACCGAGCTGTTCAAGCGTGGTATCTTTTAATTCAAGGCCGAGATCGGACGAAATAACTTCGCCACCGGTGAGAATTGCGATATCGGTAAGCATTTCCTTACGTCTGTCGCCAAAGCCCGGAGCTTTAACGGCAACGCAGGTAAACGTACCTCTCAACTTGTTGACAAGCAGAGTCGAAAGTGCTTCGCCCTCGATATCTTCGGCGATAATCACAAGCTTCTTGCCGGACTGAACGAGCTGTTCGAGAAGCGGCAGGATATCCTGAATGTTGGAGATCTTCTTATCGGTAATGAGAAGGAGCGCGTCGTCGATGACAGCTTCCATCTTCTCGGTATCGGTCACCATGTACGGCGAAATGTAGCCGCGGTCAAACTGCATACCTTCGACAACTTCGCAGTATGTTTCAGCAGATTTGGATTCTTCAACCGTGATAACACCGTCCGAAGTAACCTTTTCCATTGCGTCGGCAATTAACTTACCGATGACTTCGTCTGCGGAAGAAACCGCGCCGACACGAGCGATATCGCCCGAACCGTTGACCTTCTTGGAAATATCCTTGAGGGATTCGACTGCCTTGTTGACGGCTTTCTGAATGCCCTTTCTGACGATCATAGGGTTAGCACCGGCCGCAACGTTCTTCATACCTTCTCTGACAAAAGCCTGAGCAAGAAGAATGGCGGTGGTTGTGCCGTCGCCGGCTGCGTCGTTGGTCTTGGTAGCGACTTCCTTCAAGAGCTGTGCGCCCATGTTTTCCATCGGGTCTTCCAAATCAACTTCTTTTGCAATGGTAACACCGTCGTTAGTGATGAGCGGCGCACCGAATTTTTTATCCAAAACAACGTTTCTGCCCTTCGGGCCAAGCGTTACCTTTACGGTGTCCGCAACAGCGTCCACACCTTTTTTCAAAGCATTTCTTGCGTCAATGCCGTATGCAAGTTCCTTAGACATAACAATTACCTCCTGTGTTGCCCGATTAGTCTTCTACGACTGCGAGAATATCGCTCTGTCTTACAACAGAATATTCAACGCCGTCAAGTTTGACTTCCGTGCCGGAATATTTGCTGGTGATGACCTTATCACCTTTTTTCACCGTCATAACGACTTCCTTGCCGTCAACCATGCCGCCGGGACCAACTTCGATGACTTCGGCAATGCTCGGCTTTTCTTGAGCCGATGCGGTAAGAATAATGCCGCCCTTGGTGGTTTCTTCTGCTTCGAGAGCTTTAATCACAACTCTGTCGGAAAGAGGTTTCAATTTCATTTTTTATTCCTCCTAAAGGTTGATTACGATTTGAATTTGTTTAGCACTCAAATTCATCAAGTGCTAACCTACATTGTGTATTGTATACCCGTTTAGTGGAAAAATCAAGCATTTTTTTCAATATTAACACTTTTTTAACAATTATTTTGGCACTGTATAAATCGATTCGCCAAAACCTTAGTTAAAGCTCGACCGTATGCTCTTCTACCGCCGCGTGCGCGGAATTGGTAAAGAAGACCTTTGCTTTTTTGCCCGAAAGCGTGACAGCACAGCCGATAAAATCAACAATTTTCTTTGTTTCGGGATCTGTCACTTCCTTAGAACCGACAACCACCGGGCAAATCTGACCTTTGCTGTCAAGCTTGCCGCCAATCGGCGAAATTTCGGTCGTATGCAAATGCCCCGATAAGAAAAGCTCCGGTTTTACGTTATCGCCGAGCAGCTTCAGCCATTCCGAAAAGAGCGGCTGCTCGATATCAAACGGTGCGGGAATGGTCAGTGAAAACGGATTGTGGACGATAACAAGGCGGTGCTCTATGCCGTCGGCAAGATATTCATTCTTGGCGTCGGCGATGATCTTCTTCAGATATTCGGTCTCCTCCAGGCGAAACTCATGGCAGCAGACCGTATGACCGTATTCGGCATGGTCGTCCGTCTTATCCTCGCCGCAGTCCATGAGAATGCCCCAAACCGAGCCGACGCGGAAGGTATAATAGGAATGCCCGTTTTCGGTAGGCGTGAAATCCGCGATATTCTCGGCATAGAAGCCGCGCGTATCGTGGTTGCCGCGCGAAAAGAGACAGGTGCGCGAGCCGTGCGTGACGGCTTCGCAGAGCTTAAAAATCAAATCGAAGTTTTCGATGTTTCCGCTGTGATCCGGCACATCGCCGTTTAAGATGAACAAATCGAGGTCATCGCCAAAATAAGTCGCCGTTTGGCTTGGAATATCGAATTTCCCATGCGTATCGGAAAGATGATAAATGTTGATATCGCCCGAAGCCGGAACCGGACGGAACGAATAGGTTGCCGAAACAGGCTCTTCGGTTTCGGCAAAATACGGCTTGCGGTCGATGATCTTGCGATAGGTCACCGTATATTCACCGGTTTTATCCAACGCGCACATCGGCACATTGACGCGGTGCATACGCGTGGACGAGCGGATAATGCCGTTGGAATGATCGTAATAGTTTTTGCCGTCGACCGTCACCCAGAAAAGCAAGTCGCTTTTGACGGGAACCATGATCTGATAGTCGTTTTTGACGGCAAAGACCGCCGGACAGGTTTTGAATTCCGGAAGAAGAGCCGGAGAAGTCATAAAAATCGCTCCTTTATAAATTTGCTAATTTAAGCTGACAATCAACTGATAGGTTTGTTCTTTTAGACACTTGACAAGCGATGCTTCGTCTTTGATAGCCTCATTTGTCAGAATGCCGCCACGTGCAAGGTCGCATGGTTTGTGAAAATCCGAGCCGGATAGTTTCTTTAAGCCATACTGCTCCGCCCAAAGCATGGCAAAGCCGTTGCGGGACTCGTAGCCGTTATGGCCGTTATAGACCTCAATCCCGTCCAAAAGCTCTGGTGAGGTGATCTGCATTTTGTCGCGGAACGGGTGCGCCTGATACACAAGCAGTCCGTCGGCACGCATGGCTGGCAAGGCTTTTTCAATCGGCGTTTCCAAAAGCTCCGGACGGTTCATGAAGTAATCCGGGTCGGCGCCATACACCAAAAAGTCCGTCTGATACGCTTCGGTAAACCGGAATTCACAGCCGTAAAGCACCGTAAAACCAATCGTATCCGCATAGTCCTTGGCAGCAAAATAGCCTTCGCGCTGAACCTTTAACATCTCTACCGCCGAAGCATACTTTTTTACATAGCGCGGAAGCGCATGGTCGGTAATGACAATGCCTTCATAACCGGCGTTTTTATACAGATCCACGATTTCACGAGCCGGAAGCGTTCCGCATTCGCTCGATTCCTTTGTGTGTACATGCAGATCGATCTTCATGCCTTGTGCGCCCCGTCTCTCTTGAAATACTGATAGTAATTGCACTTGATCATGCCGTTATACAGCTTGCGCACCTTATCGGCTTTTTTGCCGTACAGCCGTTCAAAGTCTTCTTCGGACGTGATGAAATACATCTGCCACGGCGAAAGCTTCGGGAACACTTGTCCCATTTTCCGGTACAGATCGCGTGCCTCTCGAAGCGAATCGAGCCGTTCTCCATACGGCGGATTGCAGACAATGGTCGTGCGTACACCGTCGGAACTTAACGAGAGTGCGTCCTTTTGGAACACCTTGACATACTTTTCCATTCCGGCACGGCGCACGTTGGCGCTTGCGGTCTTTAAGACATTCCGGTCGATATCCGATGCAAACGCACAGAACGAGCTGTCGCGAATAATCTTCTCGTTTGCTTCTTCCCTTGCCCGCACCCAAATGCCCTTATCGAGAAACGCATATTTTTCCGCTGCAAACGGTCGGTTAAGCCCCGGTGCGGTATTCGTCATCAAAAGCGCCGCTTCGAGCGGAATGGTCGCCGAGCCGCAGAACGGATCCCAAAAGCGGACGTCCTCTCTTGGACGCGCAATTTTGACGAGTGCCGCCGCAAGTGTCTCGCGTATGGGCGCGACACCTGCTTCGGTGCGGTAGCCGCGCTTATGAAGCGGCAGACCGCTTGTGTCGAGCATGACCGAGACCTCGTCGTTCAAAATGAAAAACTCGATTTGAAATTTTGTGGCCGTTTCTTCGAACCAATCGATTTTGTACGCATGTTTCAAGCGTTCCACCACGGCTTTTTTGATAATGCTTTGGCAATCGGGAATCGAATGCAATGCCGATTTGATAGCGTGGCCTTTGACCGGAAAAGCGTCTCTTTTTCCGATATAGTCCTCCCACGGCAGCTTTTTGACACCGTCGAACAGATCAGTAAAGGTTTCTGCATGAAATGCACCGACGCGGATATACACGCGTTCTGCCGTGCGCAGATTGACGTTTGCGCGTGCAAGCACATCTTCGTTTCCCGTAAAAACCACGCGTCCGTCGATGGTTTCAAGCCGCTTGCCGCCGCAGGCATCAATTTCTTCGCCGACAAATTTTTCGAGTCCGAAAAGGCAGGTCGCCACATAGGTAAGCGCGCCGGGATTCTGTTTTAGCATTTGTTGTTCCATACATTCCTCAATTCTTTTCATAAACAATACAAAGAAATCGCCGGCTCGCGTCGGCGATACTTGCTTAATCGTTCTTATTGTCCTCCATATCGGCATACAGCTTTTGATACTCTTTTGCCGACTGCTTCCGACGGCCGGTCAAAGCAAAATAGCCAAGCCGCACCACGCTGACAGCAGCATACACGCCGATAAACAAAAACGACATACACACCACCATAAAAATGCGGTTGGTTAAGGCCGTGTTGCTTTTCAGATACGATTCCGCGCCTCCGCCAAAGACAAACGTCGCCAAAAACGAAAGATAGGAAAGCGCAAAATGAACCGCACGGAGTATGACCGTGCCGACCTGCTTTTTTGCCAGAAAATCCGTTACCGTAAACGTGCACGCCACAAGTGACGAAAACAACGCAAGCCACAGAATCTGTGTGCAAAACAGAATATTATCCGTATTTAACAGTGCGCCAATGACGGCAAGCGTCATCACCAAGCAGCCGAATACCGTAAAAAAGCGGCGTATCCAAAGTGACAGAGCCTTTGCAAAATTTGCGTAACCGGTTTTCATGGTTTCGTTTCCTTTCAATATCTTTATCGCATCCGTTTTTTACAGTGCTTCCAAGAAGGTTTTCAGTTTTTCGGCAATTTTGCGGTTGCCAGCATCGTTCGGATGCAGTCCATCCGGGCAATAGGCCGCCTTTTGTGCCGGAATATCCGGGCAAACGCCGAAAGAAGCAAACAAATCGAGCACCGGCAGCGAATACATTTCGGCACCTTCGCGGATAACATCCACATAGTCCTTTAAGGTTTTGCCGTGCAGCGCATTCGGGACGGTATCGTTTTCACGGTGAAGCGGCGTAATCACAACGATCGGCTTCGTCGGATATTTTTCGATAAGACCGCGGAATAAGTAGTGTACCGCACCGCAGAAGGTTTCCGGCGTGCGGTCGGAAAACGTGCCGAACGGCGCGTCGCCGTGACCGTAGTCGTTGGTGCCGCCGAAAACGACGATAATATTCGCGTCGTCGTCCATCGCCGAGAAACGGGCGCAATAATCGTTTTTATCATACTGCTCGTTGTTCACGGTCTGCTGCCGGGCAATGCGCGTGCCGCCGATGCCGTAATTACGGATTTCGGCAACACCGGCAATTTCCTTCATCAATGTCGTAAACCGTGCTTCCACACAACTGGTTCCTGCGCCTTCGGTGATGCTGTCACCGAGAAAATTGATTTTTGTGCCTTTGAGTTCCATGATGTTTTCCTCGCTTTTGTAAAATATGTGTTGTAATAATTTATTTTCGTTTTCAGCTTAAAAATCAAAAATTCGTTTTGGATTGTGTATAAGCATTTGATGAATATCAGTTTCCGTAAAACAAGCTCTTTTCAATGCCGGAATTATAAAATCAAATACATACGAATAAGTTTTCTCCACTCCATTAAACTGACTGTCTTGCAGTTTTAATACATTTCCTTTCCACTGCCAATTGCAATCCGCACTAATGAGCACTTGAGACAAATAACCGCTATTTTTCAAGTATTCCATCAATTTCATTGAATTCCTGTATCGACTTCCTCTGTCGCTTACTCCAAAATTAGTGATTACAATATTGGTTCTGCTGTTCATTACATTTTCAATCTCATCTATCTTTGAATCAAAATTATGATCATTAATTTCATTTTCAAAATCACTTAATAGATGTACTTCGGATTCGATGTCAATAGTGGAGTTTTCAAATTTAATATAGGAAATTTGTGAGAGACTCAAAGAGTCCACATTATTAAATGGGTATTCTTCAAGGGTTAAATTTCCGTATTCTTTAATGTAGTCAATGATGTTTTTCATAGGTTTATTGTAGTGCATAAATACATTTAATGAAATATGTTCATCCATAATTTTAAAATTTTTAAAGTTCGTATACAATAAAGTTAGTGAGGGTGGATTGTTATGTTGATATTTGGAATTTTGAGTATTTGTCTGAGTTTAGATGTATTTGTATGTGCACTAGAACAGGGGGCTTCAATTCGTAATATTCGCTTTTCAAAAGCATTGGTTTATGGATTGATTTTTGCACTATGCAGTTCGGGTATGTTTTTATTAGGACACGGAATGTCCACACATATTTTTGGACGTCCATTGGCAACATTGAATAAATATGTTGCGATATTTGTCTTTTTGATTCTTGGAAATGGAATGGTCATTTATAGTTTTAAGCGTGGAAAGTTTGTGGAAAGACTACAAGAGTTTGATACAAAACAAATTATTAAATTGGCTCTTATTGGAGGACTCGACTGTTTTTTTGTTGGCGTTGGCTGTTATTATATGAATCTTCCTTATTTGATGGAGTCTTTCGTCTTATTTTTAATTGTACTTGCTGGCTATATGATTCATTTTTATATTGGATATTATAATGGGGCCGGATATCAAAAGGTTTATTATTTTCTTTGCGGAGTCGTATACTTATTTATGAGCTTATCATTAATTTTTAAATTAATTCGATTGTAGAGGTGATTTCATGACATTAAATGAAAAGGTGACAATGAAAGATCTTCTGAGTGAGGGATTGTATATTTTGATGCAACAAAAGCCTTTCGAAAAGATCACAATCAAACAGATTTGCGATAAAACAGGTGTTATTCGTGGAACTTTCTATAATCATTTTATGGATAAGTATGAGGCATTGGAATATTTGATTCATCGTATGTTTTATAAAGGGATTGAGCATGAATCAAATCCTCAAATTATAAAACATATCTTTCAGACTGTAAGTGATGATCGTGATTTCTTTAAGTCTTGTTATAGAATCACAGGACAGAATGGTTTTGAAGATTTAATGAGTAATGTGTTTAAAGAAATATTTAGAAATGTATTTTCTTATTTAGATGTGAGTAGGTTGGATTCAAGGTTCACAGTCGAATTTTTAGTGGATTATTATGCGAATGATTTATTATACTTTTTAAAGTATTGGATTTCTCGTAATTTTGAACCGGATGTAGAAACATATTATGCCAAGATCGATATTTTATTTAAAAACAGTATTAAAGAATTAAATATTCGATATATGGATAAATCTTAAATTGACAAATTGTGTATTCCCGTTTTCGACAGTTATATAACGCAACAATGAGCGCAAACCTTTAGTTTAAAGGCTTTACGCTCATTTTTTACTTTTATGAAATGTTGTATGGGAATTTTATTTTTCAAATTTTTTTAAATTTATTTAATGTTTTTGGTTGATAGTATTTTCGGTTCAGTTTTAAATCAAACAGTTGTTCAAGTGAATCCAGTACATCTGAGCCTGTGTAACAGGCCTGGTAGTACATATCGGAACAGTTAACCACATTCATGTTCTGTAATGTTTCGATGATCTGTTCTGTTGTGAAATGTGTTTTGTTTCTGTCTAGTTTGACCTCTAGTAATCGATAGATCAATAAAGCTGTGTAACAGATAAGGAAGTGTGCTTTTATTCTGTTTTCTTTGTGATGATATACGGGTCTTGAGCTGAAATTTGTTTTCAAGACGCGGAAACAATCTTCGATTTTATATCTTCTTGATTGGATATCCAAAACTTCTGCTTCCTTCATATCAAATATATTTGTGGCAACAGCGTAGAATCCATCATATTTAGCTTCTTCTTCAATACGAGCCTCATCTAAATAGTAATTCTTCTTTTCTTTATCACTCTTAATAAATCTGGTCACATCATTTGGTCCTTTTTTGAAGTTGTCAGGATCCATGTTGGTCAGTATTTTTTTAGCACGCTCGATCTGTCTGTTTCGTACTGTTTTCTGGTATTCGGCCATCTTTCTTGAATAGGTTACGATAATTCGTTGTTTTAGATTCCCTTTTGATTTTACCTTCTTTGTTTTTCCGTTCTTGTATTGTTTGACTTCGAATAGACCTAAGTCCACAAGCTTATCAACTGGTATAGATTTATAGATGTATCCATCGTAATAATTTCTGTTTTCTTTTAATGTGCGATCAAATGTCTTCATTGTTTCTAAAGAGGCAGGCTTTCCGTCTTGAGAAAAACGGTAATCGTAATCATTGAACACGGCCTGTTTTAGAATACTGTTCAATTTCTTGATGGATTGTGTTACTACAAACTTTCTTCCACAAAAGTCGTTAAATAATCTTGTGTCATTATAGCCTAGTCCGGCATCTGAACAGTAGATGATATCCTTGTTCTCAAACATTTTAAGCATCTTCTTTTCAGCTGGAACAGCACAAAGGGACTCATTGTCACTTCCTGGATTGATACACATACTTAAAGGAATTCCATCGGCATCCATGAAAAGTCCCATCTGAACGATTGGATTTGGACGATGTTCTTTAGATACACCATATTTTAAAAGTCCTTTGATCAGTTCACCTGTGATTTCATCATAGACGTCTTCATCTTCTGATTCTTTTTCAAAATAGAAATTAGTGCAGTCAAAATAACATACATTCGTATTCCTTTTGATTACTTTATTACTTGATTCAAATAAATGAGAAAGATACTCATCATAATTTTCTTCCAGTATATCCATGAAGCGAAGGATATCCTGGTGTGAGAAATCAAAATCACCATAGAAACCAGTAAGATTCTTTAAAGTATGCATCTTGCTTCCTGGATCAAGAATTCGAGAAAAAGTAAGAACCATATTTATCATATTTGGATTGAAAGCTATTTTACGTCCGCTGCATACTTTATCAAAGAAATCAGAGATTCCAAGAGATGAATAAAGTTCTTTCAAATAGAAATAGCCAGTATTCTTACAAGTGGATTTAGAAACAGTATTTCCTTGATTGATGACCTTGTCATCAAAATTAACAGTGATATTATATTCAACTTTACTGCTCTTTATATTTTCGTTATATTCCTTAACTCTTTGTTTGGCATATTCTAAAGGATCATCTGTAATCTTTAATAATTCTGAATGTTTACCAATACGTTCAACATTCTTTGTGGTAACCTTTTTACCATTGCGAATCCCAACCTGAATGAAGTAGGTAGGATCTTTAGATTTTCTGTCGTAGTTAAGTTTCATGGGGAAGACTCCTTATATAGAACTATTATATCACATATTACAACGCCGTACAACATCCGTACAACAAAATAAAAAGGAAATTTGACATAAAAAAAGCGCTATATAAGCGACATTTGGGATATTTACGATTTTACAACTGTCGAACTACCGAAAGCGCTTGCAAACATATGTTAGAATGCAGTAGTAAAAAGACGCTTCTCATTGAGGAGGATACATAGCTGACTTTACAAGCATAGAATAGATTATATAAATTGATTCACGACAAATGGCTTTGTTTCAAATACAGCAAGCAAATAACAAATTAAAAATTACTTTTGGAACACCCGGCTGCCAATCATATTATAATCCCGTTTTCGACAGTTATATAACGCAACAATGAGCGCAAACCTT
>OIWM01002252.1_pt1 | contig 16553 bp, 14 predicted proteins | sample 1587451 | NCBI WGS metagenome assembly OIWM01 (sample SAMEA3888907, study PRJEB22519) | human gut metagenome | biome: human gut; feature: human-associated habitat; material: faeces | place: Denmark | collected 2011
TAATTATCACAGATAAAGATAATGCTTTGAATGTAATAGGAAAAGTAGATAGTCATTTGTTTGATAATTATACTTTAACTGGAATATCTTTGTTTGATGATACGCAAGAAAAAGAAATCAAAAATATACCTATTGTGTGCACAATAGAGTCAGTTCCTGAATTTATTTGTAAAGAATGGGTTGATGAAGTTCTAATTGTTTTGCCTAAAACGATAGAATATCCTAAAAACTTAATAAATAAAATTGAAGAAACCGGTGTTGTTGTACATGTGAATATTCCATATATATCTAGTGAAAATGGTAAAAGACAGTTTGTGGAAGACGTTGGAGGTTATACTGTATTAACAACAGCTTTTAATTACGCTTCTCCAAAACAATTATTGGTAAAAAGAATCATGGATATATGTGCAGGAATAATTGGATGTTTATTGACAGCTGTTATCTTTATTTTTGTTGCACCTATTATTTATATTAATTCTCCAGGGCCTATTTTTTATACACAAGAGAGAATTGGTAGAAATGGTAAACTATTTAAAATGTATAAGTTCAGAAGTATGTATTTAGACGCAGATGAACGTAAAGCAGAATTAATGAAAGAAAATAAAATTAAAGATGGAAGAATGTTTAAAATGGATTTTGATCCTAGAATTATTGGAAATAAGATTCTACCAGATGGAGAAAAGAAAACTGGTATTGGAGAATTCATTAGAAAGACATCTCTTGATGAATTTCCACAATTTTATAATGTTTTAAAAGGAGATATGTCACTTGTCGGTACGAGACCACCACTTGAAAGTGAAGTTAATCTATATGAATTACATCATCATGCTAGGCTTGCGGTAAAACCAGGAATTACAGGTATGTGGCAAGTGTCGGGTAGAAGTAATATTACTGATTTTGAAGAGGTAGTTAAGTTAGACAAAGAATATATTAATAACTGGAGCATAGGATTAGATATAAAAATTATATTTAAAACAATACTAGTAGTATTTAAAAAAGAAGGCTCAATGTAGGAGAAATAAAATGGGCGATAAATTAAAAATTGCAATGTTTGGACAAAAAAGATGGTCAAGAGAAGGTGGTATAGAAATTGTTGTAAAAGAACTGTGTACGCGTATGGCGCAAAAAGGTTGTGAAATAACATGCTATAACAGATCTGGCCATCATGTCAGTGGAGCTGAATATGATGTTGTAGATACTAGCAATGAATGCAAAGAAATTCGTCAAAAGTATGTCCCAACTATTGAAAAAAAAGGTCTTGCAGCGGTTAGTTCTTCTTTCTTTGCTGCTATCTATAGCGCTTTTGGAAAATATGATGTAGTACATATTCATGCTGAAGGTCCTGCTTTTTTCTCGTGGATTCCTAAGTTATGTGGAAAAAGAGTTATTGTTACTATTCATGGATTAGACTGGCAACGAGAAAAATGGAAATCAGGTTTTGGTTCTAAATTTATTCGTCAAGGAGAAAGAAACGCTGTTAAATATGCAGATGAAATTATTGTTCTAAGTAAAAACGTTCAGAATTATTTTATGAATACATATAATAGAAGAACGTGGTATATCCCTAACGGCGTAAATATTCCTAAAGTAACAAATGCTAATTTGATAACAGAAAAATATAGTTTAACAAAAAATTCATACATATTATTTTTAGGAAGATTAGTACCTGAAAAAGGTATTCGATATTTAATCGAAGCATATAAAAATGTTAAAAGTAATAAAAAGCTAGTAATAGCTGGTGGCTCTAGTGATACGGTTTCTTTTATGGAAGAATTAAAAAAATTAGCAAAAGATGATGATAGAATAATTTTTACTGGGTTTGTTCAAGGACAAATGTTAGATGAGCTTTATAGTAATGCGTATATTTATACGTTACCTTCTGATTTAGAAGGAATGCCATTAAGTTTATTGGAAGCAATGAGTTATGGGAATTGTTGTTTAGTTTCAGATATTCCGGAATGTGCAGATGTGGTTGAAGACAAAGCATTACTATTTAAAAAGGCAGATATTAATGATTTAAAGATGAAATTGCAAGACGCTTGTAATAATCCTGAAAAAGTATTGGATATGAAAAGAAATGTTGCTAATTTTATATGCAAAAAATATAATTGGGATAATGTGGTAGAAAAAACATTGAAGTTGTATGGGGAAAAACAATGAAGATATTGATAATAAATAAGTTTTTGTATCCAAATGGTGGCTCAGAGACGTACATATTTAAATTGGGTGAAGCGTTAGAGCGGCACGGACACGAGGTTCAGTACTTCGGAATGGAGCACGAAGGCCGCTGTGTGGGCAACCTGGTCAATGCTTATACGTCCGATATGGATTTCCACGGTGGTAGCAAGCTGTCGAAACTGACTTACCCGATCAAGACTATTTACAGCAAGGAAGCAAGAGAAAAATTAAGACTGGTACTAGATGACTTCAAGCCGGATGTCTGTCACCTGAACAACTTTAACTACCAGCTGACACCTTCCATCATTCTGGAAATCGTGAAGTGGCGCAAGGAGACCGGAAGGGATTGTAAGATCATCTTCACGGCACATGACTACCAGCTTGTCTGCCCGAACCATCAATTAAAGAACCCTATCACACATGAGAACTGTGAAAAGTGCCTCGGCGGTCATTTCATGAATTGCGTGAAAGGAAAATGCGTTCACGGTTCTACAGCAAAATCTATCGTTGGCATGATGGAGGCCGAGTTATGGAAGTGGAACGGAGCATACAAGTATATTGACAAAATTATTTGCTGCTCGGAGTTCCTGAAAACCAAGATGGATACGAATCCGCTGTTTGCAACTAAGACAATTGCAATGCACAACTTTGTGGAGAAGGTAGAGCCTAAGGCCGTTGAAAAGAAAGATTACGTCCTCTACTTCGGCCGTTTCTCTGAGGAGAAGGGAATCAACACTCTTGTTGAGACCTGCAATCTGCTACCAGATACTCAGTTTATTTTTGCTGGTTCTGGTCCGTTGGAAGACAAGGTCAATCAGCTGAAAAATGTTAAGAATGTTGGTTTCCAGACTGGCGATGCATTGGACAAACTGATTCGGGAAGCAAAGTTCTCCATTTACCCGTCTGAGTGGTATGAGAACTGCCCGTTCTCTGTTATGGAAAGTCAACAGCGCGGAACTCCTGTCATTGGCGCAAATATCGGTGGCATTCCTGAATTAATCACAGATGGTGTGGACGGACGATTGTTCACCAGCAAAGATTCCAAGCAGCTAGCAGCTGTCATCAGAGAATTGTGGAATGCTCCAGAGAAGGTTGAGGAATATGCTAAAGCCTGTCTGAATCTTGAGAGAGATGACCTTGATTCTTACTGTGATAAACTCATCACAATTTATCTGGGGGATAACACTCAGTAAATACTGGAGGAAGGACTACGCCTTGTACTTCGGCCGTTTTTCCGAGGAAAAGGGCATCGGCACATTCAACAAGGTCTGTAAGGAACTGCCGGATGTGCAGTTCATCTTCGCCGGCACTGGTCCGCTGGAAGCGAGCATCAGGGGTGTAAGCAACATTAAGAATGTTGGATTCCAGAAGGGCGAGGCACTGGAAAATCTCATCCGTAAGGCACGGTTTTCTATTTATTCGTCCGAGTGGTACGAGAACTGCCATTCTCCGTGATGGAATCCCAGATGTACGGCACAGCGGTGCTAGGTGCAGACAGTGTTGGTATCCCGGAACTGATTCAGGTTGGCAAGACCGGCGAGCTGTTTGAAAGCGGTAACGCCTAAGACCTGAAGAAGAAGGTCGAGAAGCTCTGGAAGGATAAGAAGCTGTGTGAGCAGTATAGCAAGAATTGTAAGGACATCAGCTTCGATACCATTGATGAGTATTACAAGAAAATTATGAAGGTGTATCGGTAAAACTGATACGTGAGGAGAAAATTTGTGGCTACGAAAGCGGATCGATATGAGGGGATAGACGGATTAAAGGCGTATGCCATTCTTGGCATTGCTCTGATGCACGTCCTTTCAAATGGAAAATATGAATTGGGAGGATTTGTGTTTGAACGACTGATACCATCTTTCACAAATCTCGTTTTCCTTTTTATGTTGGTCAGTGGTTTTGGAATGTGCTGCGGCTATTATCAGAAAATTATTGATCGTAAGATTAGCGTAGAGGATTTCTACAAGAAACGATACATCAAGATCTGGCCGTATTTTGCACTGCTTTGTGCGTTGGACTTTGTGATTTCACCGAGCAAGGAATCTTTGTTTGAAGTTTTTGCAAACTTGACATTATGCCAAGGGCTTCTGCCGAATGCAAATATTTCGGTCATTGGTGTGAGTTGGACACTGGCAGTCATTTTTGTGTTTTATATGCTGTTCCCGTTCTTCTGTTTCCTGATTGGAAATAAGAAGAGAGTGTGGGGCGTAGCAGTTGCAGCACTGGTGTTTAACTGGCTGTGCGCTAATTACTTCAAGGCTGAAAGGACTAATATCGTCTATGATGCTATTTACTTTACCGCTGGCGGGCTGATTTTCCTCTATCGAAAAGAGCTGGCCGACTTTGCATCCAAACATAAGGTAATCGCCGGTGTGATTTTGATGGTAGCTGCAGATGCTTACTTTGTGTTAGGTGGCTCTACGCTCACAATACTGTTCTTCTGTGTGGCAGCATTGGTTTATTCCCTCGGCTGTAAAGTGGGGGTACTGGTCAATCCAGTTGCCAAGTTCCTTGGTAGTATCAGCTTCGAGATTTACCTGTGCCACATGGTGATTTATCGTGTGCTTGAGAAGCTGCACCTCGTTCATCTATTTGGAAACGGTCTGCTGACATATATCTTCACGGCAGTCGCAGTTATATGTGGCTCGATTGTGTTTTCAGTATGTGCCAAGTGGTTCTTAAATAAAATCGAAACATTCTTAAAAGAGAGAGTTAGGAGAGTTAATCATGTCTGAAGAAAAGAAGTTAAATGGTACGGTAATCGTTACTTACCGCTGCAATGCTCGTTGCTCTATGTGCAACCGCTATAAGGCACCTTCCAAGCCGGAAGAGGAAATCAGCATCGAGACCATTAAGAAACTGCCGAAGATGTATTTCACCAACATTACCGGTGGTGAGCCGTTCATCCGCACTGACCTGAAAGATATTGTACGCGAACTGTACAAGAAGTCTGACCGTATTGTTATTTCGACGAACGGTTTCTTTACAGATCGTATCGTTGACCTGTGCAAGGAGTTCCCACAGATCGGTATCCGTATTTCTATTGAGGGTCTAGAGCAGACCAACAATGAAATCCGCGGTCTGCAGAACGGTTACCAGCGTGGTTACGGCACACTGAAGAAACTGCGTGAGATGGGCATGAAGGACGTTGGCTTCGGTATGACTGTTCAGGACAAGAACGCTCCTGACCTTGTTCCTCTGTACAAGATTTCAGATGAAATGGGCATGGAGTTTGCAACTGCTTCTCTGCACAACAGTTTCTATTTCGTTGAGGCTAAGAACATCATCCATGATCGTCCGATGGTTGCTAAGAACTTTGAAAATCTGGTTAACGAATTGCTCCGCAGCAACAGCCCGAAGAAATGGTTCCGTGCATACTTTAACCATGGCTTGATCAACTACATCTATGGCCAAAAGCGCCTGTTGCCTTGCGACATGAGCTTTGATACCTTCTTCATCGATCCGTATGGCGATGTCATGCCTTGCAATGGTACCAAGGATAAGGAAGTCATGGGTAACCTGAACAATCAGACTTGGGACGAACTGTGGAACAGCCCGGAGGCCGAGAAGGTTCGTGAAAAGGTTCGTTGCTGCGATCGTGACTGCTGGATGATCGGCTCTGTCAGCCCTGCGATGCATAAGTACATCTGGAAGCCTGCTACTTGGGTTCTGGTTCACAAATTCAAGGCTCTCTTCACCAAGCATCCGTACAGCATGTATGAGCTGAAAATTTGCCGTGACTATCGTGATGGAAAGGTGACCGAGGAAGAACTGGATAAGTGCAGTACATGTGATGTAAATGCTTGCATCAATAACGGTCTGAGCGCTGCTAGTATGGAGCAGCTGAAAAATAAAACTGGTGAAGAAATTGTTGATGCGGATATTGCTCAGCAGATGGGGAAATAAAATGATTACAGTACTTACGCCAACATATAATCGAGCTGAAAGACTTGATGGGTTATTTCAATCATTACTTGCTCAAGACAACAAGGAGTTTATTTGGCTCGTTGTTGATGATGGAAGTACGGATGATACAGAATCAAAAATTTCTACATTTATTGACAAGGCCAATTTCAAGATTATTTACAAAAAGAAAAATAATGGAGGTAAGCACACTGCTTTAAATTTTGCATATCAGTTCATAGATACTGATTTGACATTTATAGTTGACAGTGACGATGAACTTACTTCGGATGCCATAAGTACCATTGAAGCATGCCATGACAAGTATTCATCAGAAAGCAACTTATGTGGCTATTCCTTTTTGAGAAAAAAAAGAGAAGGCGGCTTCCTAAACTCGGGAATTCTTCCTGAAAATGGATATAGAGCCGATTTTGTAACATGCAGGATAAATGGTAATATGCCAGGGGATATGGCTGAAGTATGGAAAACTAAATGCCTAAAAGAATTTCCGTTTCCTGAGTTCCCTGATGAAAAGTTCCTGGGTGAAGATATAATCTGGTTTAAAATGGCAGAAAAATATGAAATGCGTTTCTTTGATAAAGCAATTTATATTTCTAATTATTTGGATGATGGTTTGACAAGGAATAGAAGGAAACACAATATTCTTTCCCCAAAAGGATGCATGGCCAGAGCGGAGGTTTTCCTTGATTCTAAAGCAAATAGTAAAGTTAAAGTAAAAGCTATGCTTCAGTACATTATTTATGGGAAGTTTGCTAATAATAGATGTGCACAACTATTCGATAAAAGTAAGCATAAATTTGTTTTTGTTTTCCTGTATCCTGCTGCATATTTCTTGTACAGAAAATGGAAGAAAACATATATAGATAAGGTGTAAAAGTGAAGGAATGTAAGGTTACAATTGCTGTCCCTGTATATAATGGGCAAAATGTTATTGAAAGATGCGTAAATAGTATATTTGAACAATCGTATCAGAATATAGAGATTATAGTAGTAAATGATGGATCAGTTGATGATACTAAAAGGATTTTGGATGGCCTGAGGAAAAAGGATGCAAGATTATATGTTATTGATATAAATAATGGCGGAGTGTCTAATGCACGTAATCAAGCAATAAAACAAGCTAGCGGTGACTTAATATGTTTTGTTGATGCTGATGATTATATATTGCCGTCTTATGTTCAGGGGTTTGTAGATAATTTTGAAGATAATGCACTTCTAGTAACTACATATCAAACAGTTACAGATATTTCCGCTGTGAGACAAAATGTATGTAAAGTGAGTAGAGAGATTTATTCACCAGAAGATGCCGAGATGGAAATGTTTTATGGGTATAAGCTTGGCAATTATTGTTGGGACAAGTGTTATGATTTACGTTCCATTCGTGATAATAAAATTATGTTTGACACTTCACTGAAAATTGGAGAGGATACTGCCTTTGTTAATGAGTATGTTCGGAAGAGCAAAAAGGTCATATGTTTGGATCAAAAAAACTACGTTCACATCGTTAATGATCAGAGTGTGATGGAGAATTTATATCGTGACAATGCATGGAAATCACTGTATGAATCAATCTGCGTTTCCAAAAGCATTCTGGAAACATCAAAATCCTCAAAAGCGAATAAAGCGATTCTTGCAGCTGTTGTGCAAGCTGAGGAACACTTACTTAGAATAATGTGCGTGAAAAATGTGACGGGCGAAATCTATGATGGAGAGCTTAAGTCGTTTAAAAAGAACTACCTTAGTGTTGTTCTTGATCCTCGAATTGATGTAAGACAAAGAATTAAAGTTTTAATGATGGGGATAAATCCCTTTAGAAGGAAATTTTATGAAAGAATATATAGGGTTAAGTAAATGAATTATAAAGTTAGTGTTGTCGTTCCAGTTTACAATGTAGAAGAGTATTTACATAGTTGCATAGAGTCACTCTTTGGACAGTCTTATAAAAATATAGAAATAATACTAGTTGATGACGAGTCACCAGATAATTGTCCTCGCTTGTGCGACGAATATGCTGTTGCGCACGAGAATATAAAGGTTTTACATAAAAAGAATGGTGGTTTAGGATATGCAAGAAATTCTGGATTAGAAATCGCAACAGGTGATTTCGTGGAATTTCTTGACTCCGATGATTATATAGAAAACGATACCATAGAAAAAGCATTGCACAAAATAGTAAATGATAATGCAGATGTATGTTGTTTTTCCTGTAAGAAATTGGATGTTAACGGCAGCATAACAGTTGAATCTGTTAGCTTTCCACCAATGCTTCGTGGAGAGAAGGTAAAAGACATTTTATTTCCTATCTATTTTGGAGGGTCACAGAGAAATGGAGGAAAGGAAAAATACCGGTTAGGATCGTCATGTATGGCTATCTATAGGCGATCGTTCTTAATTGATAATAATATTCGATTTGAATCTGAAAGAGATGTTCTAAGCGAGGATGTGCTTTTTAACATTAGCGTATGTCAGAAAGCATCTTGTATAACCTTCTTGAATGAAAACTTTTATGTGTATCGTGAAAATTTATCATCTTTAACGCACTCGTATCGTCCAGATCGTTTTGATAAAGCCTGCAACCTGTTTGAAAGAGAAAAACAAATTATTGCAGATCAAAGTGAAAGAAATGTAGAAGCCTTGCACAGAGCACAAGACTCATTAATTTCTAATTTGATTGTAAGCATTAAGCAGTGTGTGGGTTTTGCAAACATGAGTAGGAAAGAAAAACTAAAGGAAATAAGAAGAATGAGTAAGGGAGAGCTTGCAAGAAAATTACAAGATTATCCATTCGATGAGCTTCCTTTAATGAAAAGAATATATATTAGACAGGTGCTTAATGGAAGAACTACTTTGGTTTATTTTATGACAAAGATGAAATGTTAGGAATGTGGTGATTTTATGCAATTGAAAATTGACAAAAACAGCTTCTGGCTGTTTATTTTGATATTTTTATCTTATTCCAATATAGAGTTGTTTTCTTATTTTGTGGGTGACGGTTTTATTGGAAAACTCAATTATTATTGTCCAATACTATCCTATATATTAATAATTCTTTATTGTATGTCTCAACTACGAAAGACGGGCGAAAATGTATTAAACTGTGGATTTAAACTGAATATTGTACCATACATTGCTGCGATATTATATACAGTGATCATTTTTTTGCTAAATGGCAATGGAATGGATTACTTATCTAGACTGGCATCAACTGCTCTATATTACATGCTCGCAGTTGGAGCCATGTATGAAATGCTGCAGCTCATGGGATGTCGAGTACTCGATTATTATATCGATGTTACAATTTTTACTTATCTTCTCTATGCCTTTACAGGAACAATAATAAGTCGTGGAAGAGGCCTAGCGTTATATGTTAGGGAGACATTTTTAGGACATTATGTAGGAACTAATTCTTATAAAGGTTTTTTTGAAGTACATGAACTCCTATTCATTATGGGATTGTTTATTATATTTCTTTTGTTTTTTAAGAAACAAAAAAATAAAAAGGATTATCGACGTTTGATCTGATGTATTTTGTGCTTTATATTCGGATTTAAACGCATAGGATTGGCTGGAATTGTGGTTGTAGTATTATTGCTATTAATCATAAACAAACCATTAAAGGGAATTGCTGCTCCGCTTATACGAATTGAGACAATCTATGCGATTGTAATCTGCTTCATATTTGTCTATATGATACTAGATGATAGCTTTATTGCACTTCTTCTGCAAAAGGGAATTGCAGATAATGGACGAAGTATTATTTATAGCCATTTTCGCACAATTTGTAACTTTAGTGTTGGTTATCTAGGAAAAGGATACACTTTTGTGTCACGCTACATAGAGGGACTCGGATCGTTGGTATTAAATAACATGGCAAGTATACGAGGACTGCATAGTGGAGTGTTTGAAAAATATTTAGAGTTGGATTTTATTGAATCGCTATTGTGGCATTGGTGGTTTTTATATCATATTTCTTCTACATACATAAAAAAATTTGGGAAAAAGATGGCACTTTGCTATTTGATGTTAACTTCTTATTCTTACATCGCATATTTGACCGACAATACGCATGGATATAGAAACTTTCAGATAGTTTTACTTATGATCCCAATAGCATACTTTATGCAGATTAATAAAGGAAAAAATGGAGTGTTAATTGATGATTAAGGATAAAATAAAAAAACTTTTTTATGGGAAAAAATATAATTCAAAAACATATGTGAATAATTTGAAGAAACTGGGAATGCGAATAGGTGAGAGGGTCACAATCTACGTTCCATCAAAGACTACCATAGATGAAACTCGTCCCTGGATGATTGAAATTGGTGATGATGTTCAGATTACCGAAGGTGTGACAATTCTAACACACGGATATGATTGGAGTGTCTGTAAGGGCTTATACGGTGATGTTCTTGGTAGCTGTGGAAAAGTAAAAATTGGAAACAATGTTTTCATCGGTATGCATGCAACTATTTTGAAAGGTACCACCATTGGTAACAACTGTATCATAGGTGCATCGAGTTTTCTGAAGGGGGGTGCTTTCCGGATAATTCAGTTATAGTGGGAAATCCTGCCAAAGTAGTTGGAACATTGGAAGATTACTATGCAAAACGTAAAGTAGCTCAGCTTAAGGAAGCTAAAGAATGTGCGATTGAGTATTATAAGACTTATAAAAAGTTTCCGCCCAAGGAGATCTTTTATGAATTCTTTTGGCTATTTGAAAAGCGTAATGATAAGATAATCGAAAGATTTGATGAAATGATGGGATTAGTAGGTAATAAAGAATTATCATATCAGAAATTTAAAGAAGAGGCACCTATCTTTGATGGATATGATAAGTTCCTGGAATATTGTTTTGAAGGAGAAGAAATGTAATGCGATTAATAACAGATATATTAAAAGATGTGTTTTGTTATATAGTTAGCTTCTTTTACAGAAAGCAAAACCTCTGGTTAGTAATGGAAAGAGGCACAGATGCACGGGATAATGGCTATTGGTTTTTTAAATATCTTATAGATAACCATTCGGATCAGACAGCTATTTATGTTATTTCTAAAGATAGCCCTGATTTGGAAAAAGTAAAAAAATGTGGACCAGTTGTAGAATACAACAGCATCAAGCATGGAATATATTATTATGCAGCTAAATACCGAGTTGGAACACACCAGTCATTAGCTCGCCCAGAGTGGAGAGCAATTGTGGCATTACAAAAGAAAACTTTTGTTCGGGCGAGAGGTTACACAGCATTTTTACAGCATGGTATAACAAAAGACAATATCCCTGGATTGAAGTATCCGAACTTCATTACGGATCTGTTCATATGTGGTGCAAAACCTGAGTGTGAATTTATTAATAGATCGTATGGATTTGAGGATGGAGTTGTTAGGTATACTGGACTGGCTAGATTTGATAATTTGACTCGTAATGCGGATTTAAAGAAGAAACAAGTGTTGCTCATGCCAACTTGGAGAACATTTTTGCTTGGAAAGGAAAAATCTGAGTTTGAATCATCTCAGTATTTTAATAAATATCAAGGCTTATTAGATTCTGAAGAGTTACATAGACTTTTAGAATTAAATGATTATGATTTGATTTTTTATCCACATTATGAGATCCAACGGTGGATTTCCTCTTTTACGTCAAAATCAAATAGGGTTAAGATTGCCAGCTTTAAAGATTATGATGTTCAAAAATTATTAATAGAGTCAGAAATATTAATTACCGATTATTCAAGTGTATTCTTTGATATGGCGTACATGAACCGAGAGACAATATTTTTCCAGTTTGATAAAGAAAAATATAGAGCAAGCCAGTATCAAGAAGGATATTTTAAGTATGAAGATAGCTTCGGGCCAGTCGTCGAATCAGTGGAAGAGGTTATAATTTGTGTAGCAGACTACTTTAAAAATGGAGTGGCTGAAAAGTATCAATCGAACATGAACAAGTATTTTGTCTTTCATGATGAGAACAACAGCTATAGAATATTTAAGGCAATTACTGAGATAAAGAAGGGATGAGGATGAAGAAATCATTAAGGAAAAATGCTGTCTTAAGTGCGGGGCAAAAACTTCTATCAATAGTTTTTCCGCTAATTACATTTCCGTACATATCTCGTGTGTTACGTGTTGAAGACATAGGAAAAATTAATTTTGCAAATTCTATTGTTTCGTATTTTGTATTATTATCGAGTCTTGGTATTCTGAACTATGCAACAAGGGAAGGAGCTAGGATACGAGATAACAAAGAGAAATTCAACCAATTTTGCAAAGAAATTTTTACAATAAACATATTATCAACTTGCGTAGCATATGTTGCTTTGGTTGTAGCTTGTCTTGTGTCAAGCAAGATCAGAAGCTATGAGATTCTTATATTAATTCAATCATTTTCAATAATTGGTGGTACAATCGGAATCAATTGGATTTATACGATTGAAGAAGACTACTTGTACATAACGATACGCACATTGATAGTTCAAGTAATCTCGGTAGTATTGATGTTGACAATGGTCAAAATTGAAAGTGATTATCTAATTTATGTGGCACTCTCAACGTTTGCTACAGTTGGCGCTAATATTTTTAATTTTTTTCACGCTAGAAAATATGTTAAGATCGGACTTACGACTAGATTAAATCTAAAAAAGCATTTGAAACCTATATTAATTATATTTGCATCTACAATTGCTGTGACAATTTATGTTGATTCCGATACTACATTGCTTGGCTTCTTAAATAGTGAATATTGTGTTGGTTTATATAGTCGCTCAAGTAAAATATATACTTTAATAAAGCAGATGGTTGCGGCCATGGTCGTTGTTGCATTGCCTAATTTATCAAATATTAGCGAATCAATCCAAATTGAGGAATACATCAACAAAGCAAGGAAAATATTATATGATGTTTTGTTTTTAGCTATTCCTGTTGCGATTGGTTTGTGCTTAACATCTGAGGATGTTCTGCTTATATTGGCAGGACAGAAGTATATTGAGGCAACTAGATCGTTACAAATTCTTGCAATTAGCTCTTTTTTTGCGGTAATGAGTTCCTTTGTAACATATTGCTGTCTACTTCCTTTAAGGTTTGAAAAATTGCAACTTATTGCAACGGTTACAAGTGCTGTGGTCAATGTATCATTGAATTTCTTGATTCTACCATCCTTAGCTCATACAGGGGCAGCAATAACGACATTATTCTCAGAAGCACTTGTGTTTGTAATAGAAGTTGTTTATTTTTGCCGAAAGAGTCTATATAAGCCTATTTTTAAACTTGAAATGAAAAACATAGCGTCCCTTGTTATCGGAGGCCTATGGATTGTGGCTGTATGTATGGCAATTGAAAAAACTAATTTGTCTTTTCTTCCTTGTTTTGTAATCAAAGTCGTAGTCCGTGCCATTGGATATGGCGTTGTTCTTTTGACGTTTAAATATCCTTCTGTGAAAATGTTATTAAAGCGAAAACGGCAGTTATAAGAGAACCTAAAATATTCGGTGATTCCCCAATGTCATTAAGTTAAGGAATGGCAAATTACAAGTGTCGACACAATATTGTGTTCGCGCTTTTTTGTAAGCGTCAAATAAACACCGTCTAGAGAAAAACCGATTTCGAAAAGATAATAGATTTCGAAAGGAAGATATGAAAATGACAAGTCAAGACTGGGAAGAAATAATAGACGTATATGATAAAGAAAAAGAAACAATTATTGCATACTGCAAAAGGCTTAATGTAACAGATTCTCGTTTTTATTATTATCGAGACAAATTTTATGGTAAGCATGGAATCTTCATCTCTTAATTCATATATCTGTAATACTCTCACAAGTACTGTAGATAAATAACATATTAAAAAATGACCATGAATCATATGATTCAAAATACTTATCAAAATTAGATGATAAAGATAATCCATTAAGTGAAGTAAACAATTTATGTTTCTTATTAAAAAAGTTTCTTAATTCTCATTCAGGTTTTAATAGAGAAGATTTGCAGAACTATCTTAATCTATTCTCTTTAATGGTTAACAAACCATATAACAAACTTGAAAAAGTAAAAATACTATTAGATAAGGCTATATGTTACCCTAAAACGTTTCATTATAGAGATTTCTATTCTAAAAAGTGTGCTAAATAAAGGACTTACATAAAATCATCAGCACACTTGTGCAAGTGACGATTTTTATAAAATAAACTTAAAATGCGTAGTATTAACTAAAGTGGTAGAATAAATAAGGTTATGAGGTTTTATGAATAAGAAAGAACAAGAGAGACAGTAAGTCTATTTATGAATATAGTAATTATAGGGATTATATCTCTATTCTTTTACTATATTTGGTACAAATACTATAGGCCAAGAGTATTTTTCTGGCAAAGGGGAAACTGGTTAATTTTAGGTGTATATTTCTTTTCACTTGTGCTATTTAACAGCATCTTTGGTGGATTTAGATTAGGTTACGCTAAAACAAGAGATTTGATATTTTCGCAAACATTGGCTTTAGGGTTTGCAAATATAATCGTTTTTATTGAAACGATTATTGCAAGAAAAGTAATTTTACCTATTGGTGGTTTCTTGGGATATTATGCAGTTGAAATTGTTTTAACAGTAATTATTAATTTTATTGCAAATAAAATATATTATTTTATATTCCCTGCAAGAAAAACAGTATTAATTTATGGAGAAGACTATTCTTCTATTTATGAGCAAATTATGCGCTATCAAGCAAGTGCGTATAATATCGATAAAGAAATTACATATGATGAATATGAAAAAAATAAAAAAGACATTTTGAATTATGAAAGTGTCATGGTCATGGGGTTAGATGTTAAGGAAAAAGAACAATTAATCCATGAATGCTATGAAAAAACAATTCCTTTATATATTATTCCAGATGTTTATGAAGTAATTATTAATAATGCTAGAAATATCTATTTAATCGATAAGCCAATATTAAAAGCGAATAATTTTGGGCCAAGTCAATTAGATAAGATTGTTAAAAGACTATTTGATATTTTCTTTGCATTAGTTATGCTTGTTATTACTTCACCAATATTACTTATTACAGCGATTGTTATCAAAGCATATGATGGTGGTCCTGTTCTTTATAAACAAGTGCGTTTAACACAATATGGTAGAGAATTTAAGATACTTAAATTTAGATCAATGAAAGTTGATGCGGAAAAAGATGGTAAAGCAAGACTGGCAAGCGAACATGATGATCGTATTACGCCTGTTGGTAAATTTATTAGAAGCTGCAGAATTGACGAACTTCCACAATTAATTAATATTTTGATTGGAGATATGTCAGTTGTTGGACCTAGACCTGAAAGACCTGAACTAATTGAAAAGATATTATTGGATGTTCCTGAATTTAACTACCGATTAAAGGTAAAAGCAGGATTAACTGGTTTTGCACAGGTATATGGTAAATATAATACAAAACTTAAAGATAAGTTATTATTTGATTTGTATTATATAGAGAATTTCTCATTATTATTAGATTTAAAGATTATGTTTTTAACATTTAAGATACTATTTGTAAAAGATAGTACTGAAGGGGTAAGTGATGAAGTTAGTTCAAACAATTAAAGAAAAATTTTTGAATAAACAATTTATTACATTTGGAATCATCGGTGTAATTAATACATTAAGTAGTCAATTATTCTATATGTTATTTGTATTCGTAAAATTAAATGTTGGTATTGCAAGTATCCTTGGGGATGCATTAAGTATGGTTGGATCATATTTTATGAATATGCATTTTACATATCATAAGAAAGTATCCTGGAAAAGTGCTGTTACTTTCCCAATTAGTTATTTGCCTGGAATGCTTATTTCTGCAGTAATTGTATTAATTGTAGTTGATTGGTGTCATGGACCAGAAATGTGGGCAAAGCTTATTTCTTTACCACTATATATACCTGTCAACTATTTAGTAATGACATTTATTGTGAATAAATTTGGTGGAAAATCTTCAAAAGAATGAAAATGAAAGATAAGAAAAAATGTTACTTTGTATCTAACTATGTAGATAACAAAGATTATGAAAATATATATACAAAAGAAAAGAAACCTGGGATTCAAATACAGAAATTTGATCGATTGATTGTTGAAGGATTAATTGAGAATGATGTTAATGTTATATGTTATACATCAATTCCTGCTTCTTCAGTGGTTTTAGATAATATATTTTTAAAAGTTAAGAATCATGATAGATTTAAGTATTCTTTTTGCATTAATATTCCAATAATCAAAGATATTTATGTTGTGATTGCAGTATTTTTTAGACTTTTATTTTCTTCTTTTGATTTTTGTATTTTAGATCCATTATCACCAGCAAATACACTAGCAGCTAGTCTTGTTTGTAAGATAAAAAGGAAGCCATGTATGGCTATTATTACAGATTTACCAGAATTCATGACTTCGAATAAGTTATATCAAAATATAACAAATTTAGTTATATCAAATA
>OIWM01002256.1_pt1 | contig 16548 bp, 10 predicted proteins | sample 1587451 | NCBI WGS metagenome assembly OIWM01 (sample SAMEA3888907, study PRJEB22519) | human gut metagenome | biome: human gut; feature: human-associated habitat; material: faeces | place: Denmark | collected 2011
AATAGGAGGACTGCTATATGAAAGTTTTAATGTTTGGATGGGAGTATCCTCCTCATGTATTTGGTGGCTTGGCTACTGCCAATTTTGGTATCTCACAGGGATTGCATGCTCAGGGCGATGTGGATATCACTCTCTGTCTGCCTCATCCTTTTGGTGATGAAGACCGCAGTGCCGCTAAAATTGTAGCCATGAACTGTGTGCCTATAGCCTGGCGCGATGTCAACTATGACTATGTGAAGCAGCGTGTGGGCAACATCATGGACCCTAATGACTATTTCCGTTATCGTGATCATATCTATGCCGACTTCAATTATATGAATGTCAATGACCTCGGCTGTATGGGCTTTGCTGGTGGATATCCTTCCAACCTTCACGACGAAATCAACAACTATTCTGTCATTGCAGGAGTGGTGGCTCGTTCTGAGGAGTTCGACATCATTCATGCTCACGACTGGCTTACCTTCCCCGCAGGTATCCACGCCAAGAAGGTGAGTGGAAAGCCTCTGTGCATCCACGTGCATGCCACCGACTTCGACCGAAGCCGTGGCAAGGTGAACCCTACCGTTTATTCCATCGAGAAGGATGGTATGGACAATGCCGACTGCATCATGTGTGTGTCAGAGCTTACCCGTCAGACAGTTATCAATCAGTATCATCAGGACCCACGCAAGTGTTTTGCCATGCACAATGCTGTTTATCCATTGAAGCAGGAGTGGCAGGACATTCCTCGTCCCGACCATAAGGGCAAGGAGAAGGTGGTAACCTTCTTGGGACGTATCACTATGCAGAAAGGTCCGGAATACTTTGTCGAGGCTGCCAATATGGTGTTGCATCGTACTCGCAATGTGCGTTTCTGTATGGCTGGTTCCGGCGATATGATGAATCAGATGATTTATCTCGCTGCAGAGCGTGGCATTGCCGACCGTTTCCACTTCCCGGGATTCATGCGTGGCAAGCAGGTGTATGAGTGCCTGAAAGATTCTGATGTCTATGTCATGCCTTCGGTGAGCGAGCCTTTTGGTATCTCTCCTTTGGAGGCCATGCAGTGTGGCACGCCTACGATTATCTCCAAGCAGAGTGGTTGTGGTGAAATCCTGACCAACTGTATCAAGGTTGACTACTGGGACATTCATGCCCTGGCTGATGCCATCTATAGTATTTGCCACAATGAGAGTCTCTTCGACTATCTGTCTGTGGAAGGCAAAAATGAGGTCGACCAGATAACCTGGGAGAAGGTGGGAGCACGCATCAAGGACCTTTACCTCAAGACACTGGGGTGGAAGTAGGTGTGAAGTGAAGAGTGAAGTTAAACGTTCAAATTTTAATTTTTTATGAAGACAATTTGTTTATATTTCGAAATACATCAGATCATCCATCTGAAGAGGTATCGTTTCTTCGATATCGGTACCGACCATTATTACTACGATGACTATGAGAACGAGCGTAGTATCAGTGATATTGCTGAGCGTTCTTATATGCCTGCCCTCACAACTCTTGAGGATATGATCAAGGCCAACGGACAGTATTTCAAGGTAGCTTTCTCTATCTCTGGTGTGGGTATGGAGCAGTTGGAACTTCATGCACCACAGGTGTTGGAGAAGTTGCAGGACCTCAACAAGACTGGTTGCGTAGAGTTCCTCGCCGAACCTTATTCTCATGGTTTGGCCTCTCTCGTCAATGAGGAGAGCTTTAAAGCCGAAGTACAGCGTCAGGCTGCCAAGATGGAGGAGTACTTTGGCAAGAAGCCACAGGTGCTGCGCAACTCTTCGCTCATCTATAGCGACGACATCGGTTTGCAGGCTTCACAGATGGGTTTTGCCGGCATGCTTACCGAGGGTGCCAAGCATGTGTTGGGATGGAAGTCTCCTCACTATGTTTACAACTGCGCCCTGGCTCCAAAGCTCAAGCTCTTGCTGCGTGATGTGCGCCTGAGCGATGATGTCTCTCTGCGTTTCAACAACAGCAGTTGGGACGGCTATCCTCTCTTCGCCGACAACTATATCAATCAGATTGCTGCCCTGCCTCAAGAGGAGCAGGTAATCAATATCTTCATGGAGCTGTCTGCTCTCGGTATTGCCCAGCCCTTGTCAAGCAACATTCTGGAGTTCCTGAAGGCTCTGCCAGCTTGCGCCAAGGAGAAGGGCATCACCTTCTCTACTCCTATCGAGATTTGCAAGAAGATGAAATCGGTAGGCGAGTTGAATGTTCCTGATACCCTGAGTTGGGTAGACGAGGAGCGCGATGTCAGCACATGGTTGGGTAACTCTATGCAGCGTGAGGCTTTCAACAAACTTTATAGTGTTGCCGACCGTGTACGCATTGCCAACGATCCTCGTATCAATCAGGATTGGGATTACCTGCAGGCAAGCAACAACTTCCGCTTTATGACCACCAAACCAAGCAATGTCGGTCTTGACCGTGGTATCTACAGCGATCCTTTCGATGCTTTCACCAACTATATGAATATTCTTGGCGACTTCCTCAACCGTGTCAACGACTTGTATCCTTCTGATGTGGATAACGATCAGCTGGAGGGTCTTCTCACCACCATTAAGAATCAGGATGAGGAAATCGAGGTAAAGGACAAGGAGATTGTCCGTCTGCAGGCTAAGCTCGAGAAGATAGAGAAGGAGGCAGAGAAACTTCGTTCAGAGAAGAAGCCTGTTGCCAAGAAGACCGCTACTGCTGCCAAGGCTCCTGTTAAGAAGACTGCTACTAAGGCTCCTGCTGCAGCCAAGAAGGCTCCTGCAAAGAAAGCTGCCACTAAGGAAGAAACTACAGAAAAGAAATAAGAGTATAATCCTATAAATATAAAAAAGGCAATCTGCTGTTTGACAGATTGCCTTTTTTGTTTGTTCTATATTGACAGGTGATGAGCCTGTAGTGTACTGAGAGTAGGTTACTTTACAACGAATTTCTTGTTGTTGAAGATATAGATACCTTTCTTTAGACCTTCGGAACCTTTTTGTGCTACAACACGGCCGCTGAGGTCATAGATGTTGGTGTCTGCCATAAGCTTATTATTCACCGTGATACCAGCTATAGAGCTTGTGGCGTCAGTGTAAAGAGTAAATGCCAAGATGCATTGTTTTACTTTCGGTGTGAAGGTCAACGTGTTCTCTACAGGAGTAGCAAACTCTACAGTATATTTCTTTACGCTCTTGTCCTTAGGGAAGATATAAGTAGTAGCATCGTAGCTCTTGCCGTTAATCTCACCGATATAGGCATCTGCATCAGAATAGTTGTTGCGACCCTCAATATCCATCTTGGTTATCTTTACTCCATCAGGGATAATGATGGTGTATTGGTTTGCACTGTACTTGATGTAGTTTGTGCCAGATCCAACACTATATGTCTTATCTTTTGCATTGCTGATGGAGAAACCATTGCTGAAAGTCGCAGTTGAACTTGTGCCGTTAGTCAAGGTCTTTGAGTTCAAAGTATAAACTCCATTAGGATCTGTTTCTATAGTACCTGTCGATGTGGCGTTGCACTGATCCTCGTAGGTGGAGTCAAACTTCTTCAGCCACATAGCACCACTGCTAACTGTAATCTTTGATCCATTCTTGAATACGAGATTATCCACAAAACGGATATCGATACCCTTCTTGGCAGAAATCTGTACGTTGTCGAGTGTCACGTTCTTGATGTGGCTCTCTGGGCGACCAACAAAGAAGATTGCGTTTCCTTCGCAAACATCTGTAGTCTTTACATTCTGCAGATAAATACCATTATAGGTTGGGGTAGTGCTATCTACAGCTCTTGCATTGGCCTTATCTACCGCAGGATTGCTATTGTAGTTCTTGTCGTAGAAGCAGTCGATAGAGAGAGGGTTCTTTACCTTGGTCATGGTGAAGTTAGTAAACTTCCAGTCTTCCTCACCACCGCCCCGGAGTGTACCATCGCTATTGATACCAGTCTTCATACGGATACCAGCAGTGGTACCGTTCATGGTAATCTTATCAAACCATACGTGCTTGATGTTCTTTGTATAGCTACCGATAGAAGCACCATGGCCTGTTCCAAATTTGCAGTTCCAGACATGGATGTATTGTGCATCATTGTCGCAAACCACGTTGTCATCACCTGTACTGATGTTGCAGTTGTAGATGTTCATGTGGTGTCCCCAGATAGAGATACCGTCTGTGTTATGAGAAGGCTGTTCTGTCTTGGTTTCAGAGGATGGATTGTAGATAGTCACATCATGAACGGTACCATTACTCGCACCATTACTGTTACTCAAGGTAATGTTGACACCTGGAGTATTCTGAACCTTGAGATTGCGAATCAGGAATCTGCTGCCTTTCTCGAAGCGGATCATAGCTCCTGGGTTGAAAGTCTCCTTGTTGTCGCGAGCCTTCCACCAGCGTGCACCCTGTCCGTCGATGATGGATGTTTCGCCTTCACCCTCGATTACAATGTCGCTTTGATTCTTATTCTTACAACCAATAAAGAGAGTCTTGTTGTTAGGAGCCTTTCCATATTCCACGAGCTTCAGGGTGGCACCTGCGCAGAGGTGGAGTACGGTTTTTGACTTGATGCTGAGAACTTCGGTTGTACTTGTCATCTGGTCTTTGCTACCAAACATCCAAGTACCTGCAGGTATTACCACCATACCGCCAGTATTAGGAACGGCATCAAGAGCTTTCTGGATAGCTTTGGTGTTGTCTGCTGCCGATGTAGAGGCACCGTAGTTAGTGATGTTAAACGTATTTTCCGATGTGATGGCTGGCAATTGTGGTAACTCAACTGCTGTCCATCCCTCAGGAGTGTTCTGAGCATTTTGCTCAGCGGTGATTCCCGCAAAAGTAGTCTGTGCCTTTGCGAGTACGGGTAATGTCATAAGTGCTGCAAGCACCATGTTTTTGAAAAAAGTCTTGTTCATAATTTAGGCTTATATTTATTATATTGCAAAATTACAATTATTCTATATATAATAAGGCGTAAACCTCAGAAAATTATACGAAAACGATTACGTATATATGTAGGTAATGCAATCTATTTTATAGTCACTTTCTCTACACAGGACTATCCTAACTCAGTCTTGTTTCTTGGAAGTAGGGGAGATTTTTTCTTGATAAGTTCCAAGTGAAACAATAAAAAAGTGCAATGCCTGATGTGAGCATTGCACTTCCTATGCGCTTATGATTTTAATTTCTTGATTTCCTCTATAGATAATCCTGTGGATTGGAAAATGATGTCAATTGGTGTATTTAAAGCAAGAAGTTTGAGGGCGATTTCTTTGGCTTTTTCTTTTTTTCCTTCAGCTCTTCCTTCAGCTCTTCCTTCAGCTCTTCCTTTTGCTTCTCCTTTTATTATTCCTTTTTCCTCTGCATGCTTATATACTGCATAATTGTCCCACATGACCATCATGCTGTTGTTGTATTTCTCCTGCTCTTCTTTTGTCAGGGTCTTTGAGTCTGCTATTTCTGCCAGTCTCTTGAATATTTTGTGCTGAGCCTCGAAAGGCATTTTCTCTAAAGTTTCCATATGCTTCAAATCTATTAATTCATTTAAGAAGATTGAAGGTTTCATCCAATGTTATTGCTTTTATATCATTTTCTTCAAAATCCTTTTTGTTTCTTGTAACTATATAATCGGCATTAGTCCTTTTTGCAGAGTAATATTGTACTCCGTCCTCAAAATCTTTCCACAAAGAGTCGTAGGAGTTGTATATATCCGTGTTATCAACTGAACAGATTTCCATAAAATCTCTAAGGAAATTAATTTTATTTCTGAAGATTTCAATAGGCATCTTGCATCGTTCTATACATATAAAATTTGTAGTAACGAGGGATAAAGAACTAACACAGATTTGGACTTTATTTTTCTTCTGCATAAGAAATAATCATAGCTGCAGCTTGATAAAATGGCTGCCTCTCCAAAATGAAATCTATAAGTACGTTTGTATCTAAAAATAGTTTCATAGATATTTCTTTATAGCTGAATCTGATAATTCTTTTTTGTAATCAAAGGACAAGTCTTTAGGGCATATAAAACCGCTCTCTAATGCTTTCACTTTTGGAGAGATATAATATTTTTCTGAAGTAGCGTCTTGTGAATTAGTTTTAATATTATTCATAAGGGCTTTCATGCCAGCCCTGATAGCTTCTGAAATACTTATATTATTAAGTTTAGCATATAATGCAGCTTCATTATAAGTTGTATTATCGAGATAAATTGTTGCCATATTTTTTCAATATTATAAGTTTATTTTTTGCAAAGATACATTTTTCTTTTGTAACTTCCAAGTGAAATAATAAAAAAGTGCAATGCCCGATGTGAGCATTGCACTTCCTATGCGCTTATGATTTTAATTTCTTGATTTCCTCTATAGATAATCCTGTGGATTGGAAAATGATGTCAATTGGTGTATTTAAAGCAAGAAGTTTGAGGGCGATTTCTTTGGCTTTTTCTTTTTTTCCTTCAGCTCTTCCTTCAGCTCTTCCTTCAGCTCTTCCTTTTGCTTCTCCTTTTATTATTCCTTTTTCCTCTGCATGCTTATATACTGCATAATTGTCCCACATGACCATCATGCTGTTGTTGTATTTCTCCTGCTCTTCTTTTGTCAGGGTCTTTGAGTCTGCTATTTCTGCCAGTCTCTTGAATATTTTGTGCTGAGCCTCGAAAGGCATTTTCTCTAAAGTCTCCATATGCTTCAAATTATAAATCCAACAATCTAAAAACGTATTACACTCCTCTTCTTTCTTTTTGAAAAGGGGCATCACCAAGTAGATGAAACGGATTTTGTTAGAATAAACTTCTCCGCTTTCTTTGTCTGCCAACACAACGTCTGTTCTAAACTTCTTAGGTGTATTTTCGTCTATATCGAAGTTCATGAAGCAGATTACGTAAACAGGCGTAAGATGGTAGTCCCATTGTCCTTTTACGCCTTGGTCAACTATCGTTTTAGAAGCATAAAACAGAGAGCGGTCTATGAAATAAGCCTGACTTTTGTTTTGCATCTCGACGATAATGTGCTCGCCAGTGTCAGTTGTACAAAAGACATCGTATATGATTCCTCTTTGGTCTTTTGTTTCCGGCAACATTTCCTTGTCCTTAAATTTGACATTAGTAATGTGTTGTTCTCCTAAGAGAAGTTGGTTTAAGAATTCTATCAGCAAGTCTTTGCTGTATTCTTGACCGAAGATTCTCTTGAACGACCAGTCTGAGAAAGGGTTGATGTATCTTGCCATATCTTAACTATTTTAATACCTCGCTGCAAAGATACATTTTTCTTTTGTAATTTCCAAGTGAAACAACAAAAAAGTGCAATGCCCACATCGGGCATTGCACTTTAATATAATTTTGATAGTTGGATTACTTCCACTTAGAAGCACCTGCTTCACTGTCAAGGTTTGTATTGAACTTGAATTCACCATTAGCTGGAGCAGTCCAAAGATCAGTCTCAGAACCCTTGAAGTCGATGAGACCTTCAATACCGTATGTAACAGCGTCAGCACCGATAGGTGTGTAAGCAAAATTAGTCTTGTATGAACCTGCAACAGAAAGCACTGTGCTTGCACCATTCAGAAGAACACTTCCCTTAGCGCCTGGTGTGTAAAGCTGAAGTTTTGCTCCTGCACTTCCGTCTGTAGCCATAGAAGGACCAAAGATGCTGTTGGTGATGTTCAAGTTTGCTGCGTTTGTAGCAAAACGGAACAATGGTGTGTTAGCATTTGCTGTAGTCTCCATTGGAGCATAGCAGAAAGTACAGTTGTTTACATTTACAGTAGGAGTCTGGGCAGTCTTACGTAAGTCGCAAAGCATAACAACGTTTGTGATTGTACAATCATCGAATGTAACGTTGCGGAAATCTCCACCCTTATCTGCGATGGTTACAACACCCTGATCGCCGACACCATCAATAGTACAGCCCTTGAAGGTAACGTTCAGGAAGTTGTCGTTGTTCTTCTGACCTCTTACTACACCACGGAAACCGCGGATGTAGCAATCGTTGAAGATGAGCTCACTGATGGTAGAACCAGTACCGCTGACATTGATGACCTGACGGCCACCGAAGCCCTTATCTGTACCAGCGAGGAAGGCATCCTTATCAGCTTGCTTATCGCTAATCATATCGATGCTTTCAAACTTCACCTTATCGATATTAACATCCTTCTTGACGTTCATACCGCCGGAGAAGGTGAACTGAGCGTTACCGCCCAATGTCATACCGGTAATGAAGGTTACATTGCGGTCGAGATTGATGGCATTGCTAATCTTGTATTCCTGTTCGCCACGGAGGATGACAGTCATACCGTCTTTAACCATATTCCAGAACTCAGCAGTCTTCAATGTATCCTTAGCTTCCTTTGCATCCCAGTTGCGGGTATCCAGCCACATACCTTCTCCATACTTTTCGTCGAAGTTAACACTTGCCTTGGTAGTTGCTGTTGTTTTACCTGCATAGGTGTTGTTGTTGAAGTCTGTAGAACTGTCGTATGTCTTGAATGTGTATGATGTTTCTGGCTGCAAGCCATAGATATCTACATATCCCTGAGCATAGTCAGCATCGCTTACTTTAACTGAGATTATATCTTGGTTTTCTGCGTCTTCAGCAGGGCAAGCCATTACATACTTGATTTTCTGACCACCTTCAGTCCAAGATACACGAGCTGCATTATCAATAGCCTTGGCACCAGAAACCTTTGTTGGGTAGTTGATGCTCTGAGCCTTTACCTCATAATACTCAGATTCCTTGTTGTTGCCAATACACTTGATTCTTACACCATACTTCTCGTCCCATCCTAAGTCATCGAAAGTATAGGTATCATCCTCTGTTGTGGCTTTCTTGATTACTTTCAGGTGATTTGTGCCATCCTCATCTGTAGATGTCACAAGACCCAATTCCAACTCATAACTGGTGGCACCCTGGATTTTGTCCCATTCTACCTTCAAGTTATTTGAGTTGACCGTTGCGCTTGCAATTGGACGGAACAAACGAGGTGCATCGCCCAAGTTGTCATCGTCGCTACAGCTTACCATTGTGGTACCAACTGTAGCAGCGAAAAGCATAGACAATATATATTTATTGTATTTCATAATTACTTACTTTTATTTGTTATGGACTACATAACCCGATTTACTTGTTGCGAATAGCATAACCTTCGTTAGACAATACGCCGTTTGAAGAAGCAATGTTGTCCTTAGGGATAGGCAAGATATATGGAGTTACCTTTTTGCGGAGAGGCTCCATGTCTTCTGCACCTGTTGTCACAACTCCGTCTGTCAAACCAAACCATGAGTATAAGAAAGCCTCATTCATGACACCCTTCTTGATAGTGTTGCCATCTGCGTCGGTTCCATACTTTGTGTTTGTTGTTGGATCAGTATCACTGACAGACATGTATGTATCCAAGAACTTGATATATTTCAAACCATCGAAAGAAGCTCCTGCAGTCTTGATGTCATCATCTGCAAGTGTTGTTGCCTCTTTGTATGGGCTTGCGCTATTATCACGATAAGTGAAATAGTTGTTCTCGAACTGAATCTCGCCATTTACATAGTTGTAGTAGAGGCGTGGTGCGATACCCATATCAACAATTTCTTTAGTCTTGTCGTAGACGAATTCACCATTCTCCAAACGAAGCTGGTTATAGTTCATAGTTACGTCACGAACCCACTCCAAAGTATTAACGATGGCGTCTGAGTAGTAGTTCCAACGGACGAGGTCGAACTTACGGATGCACTCGCCACCAAACTCCCAAGCACGCTCGTTGATGATAGCTTTCTTAAAAGAGTCGTAATCGTTGAGATTGTCAACGTATTCATTCACCATCTCGTTCTTGTTGGTTGCATTTACAAAGGCACGGTTACGAACTCGCTTCAACATATCCTTTGCCTCTGTTGTTGGGCCATTGTTGATTTCATTATCAGCTTCAGCGAGGAGCAACAATACATCAGCATATCGGAGGATAGGGAAGTTGATACCAGTACCCTTAGATTCAATGTTGTTGACACTCAAATCCATGCGGCACCATTTAGCAGGCTGGATGTTGACACCATCAACAGCACCTTGTTTGTTGTCATACAACCAACGGTAGTTAGCGCAAGTAGCCTTAAGACGCTGGTCTTGTGTATTGAATGAGCATGCATAGCTTGGAGTCAGGTTGGTATAAGTAGTACCAGCACCCTTAGAACTTGAAACTACGCTCAAACCAAGGCACCAACCGATGTCACCACCAGAGTTTGGTACATAACCCATCTCGAACAATACATCACCATTAGCTGGGTTGCAGCCGTTGATTTCATTATCAAAGATCTGCTTGAAGTTGCTGTTGAGCTGACGGTCCTTCAAGGAAATCAACTTCTTGGCATAAGCCTTAGCAACCTTGTAGTAATCGTCTGCAGAAGTAGCTGTAGCCTCGTTGCCATTCTCATCTACATAATGTACAGTATATTCATCACCTGTACCTGTGCTGCGGGCCATTGTACCATCAGCCTGCATAGAGTATCCTGCACGGAACATAGCCAACTTGGTGATGAAACCAAGAGCGAATTCACGGTTCATGCGCTCTACTGTAGCTTTGCTGCTCCACTGCATCTCGCCCTCATTGTTGATGAGGTCCTGAATCAAGTGAGTATAGATGATGTTCTTATCTGTACGTGGATCATTGTGCATATCTTCCTTTGAAGTAGGAGTTGTTGCAAATGGTACGTCACCCCAGAAGTTACACATCAAGAAATACCAATATGCACGAAGGCAGATGGCTTCACCATGAAGTTGCTTCATATCGGCATCTCCATTCTTGTAAGCATCGCTTGCTTCAATTCCTTGAATACACTGGTTGGCGAAATCGATGGCTTTTTGAGTGTTGTTCCAGCAGTTCTTGATATCACCGAAATATGATGGGTTAAGGGCCCAGATACCGCGACGTGTTGTCTCTGTAGCTTGAGCCTTCTTTACGAAACCGATCTCTACGTCAGTATTCTGCATCCAGTTTGTACTCATACGGGAGGTATAAGTATCCTCGCAGAAGTAGGCATATACGTTGTCTACCATCTTGCGGGCATCTGTTGTGTTTGAACACAGATAATTCAAATTATCGGTAGATAAAGTCTCTGTGTCCAATAAATCACTACAGGAGTTGAAACTTGCTCCTGCAATGAACATTGAAATATATAGAAATATACGTTTCATAATTTGTATCTTGTTTTCTATTAGAATGAAATGTTTACACCTGCTGTCCAAGAGAATGACTTAGGATATGATGAGAAGTCTGCACCAGGAGTCAAACCGCTGGTCTTGCTGCCACGGATAGATGAGTTAACTTCAGGGTCATAACCTGAGTAGCTTGTCAGGCAGAACACGTTAGTCAGTGTGCAGTACAAGCGTAAAGAGTTGCATGCAAATTTCTTTGTCCACATTTTAGGGAAAGTAAAGCCTACAGTCAAGTTCTGCAAACGGAGGAACGAACCATCTTCAACTGCCCATGATGTTGGTACAGGGTTGTTGTCTGACAGTGTTGCAGCACTCCATATAGAAGCATTTGCATTCATATTCTTCAATGTCTCATAATCTGTGATGATTTCACCTGTTGCTTGATCCATGTAAGTCCATGCCTTACCTCCCAAAGTTACAGGAGTCATTTCCTGACGGAGACTTGCGTATGTGTTACGATATGACTGAGATGTAACCATCTTGTCGAGGTTGTAAACATCATTGCCTACTACGTAGTTGAAGTTTGCAGTGAGGTCAAACCACTTGTATGTAGCATTGATTCCGAAACCTCCCTGGAACTTAGGCTGAGTCTTACCGATAATAGTGCGATCATCCTCAGAAATCTTGTTGTCGCCAGTAAGGTCTCTAACTTTCATTGCACCTGGGCGAAGACCAGCCTTAGAGCCTGCTGTGATGTATGTACCATCTACAACGCCATCTTTCAAGATGTAGTTACCGCTCTTGTCAAATACAAACTGAGTCTTGCCGTTCTCATCGGTTGTGGTCTGGAAGTCATCAACAGTATAGAAACCATCGCAAACAAAACCGTATACCAATCCGAGAGGCTGACCAACAACTACTCGGTAGTCATCATATCCGCGCATATCGGTAGAGAAAGCACCTGAGTTATATGACTGATAGGTCTGTCCACCTGCTAACTTATCAACTTTGTTTTTGTTGATACCTACATTGAAGTTGAAATTCAAAGAGTAATCCTTGTGACGAAGGATAGCTGCATTCAAGTTCAACTCAAGACCACGGTTAGATGTCTGACCGATGTTCTGCTGCATAGAAGTATAACCGATTGCTGTAACAGGAGCATCAAGGAGAAGATCCTTTGTCGTGTTCCAGTAATAATCCAAGCTACCAGAAATACGCTCACCGAGGAAACCGAAGTCCAAACCTATGTTACGTGTAATAGTTGTTTCCCACTTCAAATCTGGGTTAGCCAACTGAGAATTGTTCAAAGTATAGTGTGGGTTCTGTTGGTTGCCTGCACCATAATATTTGTTATTACCGTAAGCTCTGTAGGTAGTCTCATACATAGCAGAACTAATACGGTTGTTACCTGCTGTACCAAATGAAAGGCGGAGCTTTAAGTTTGACAACCAGTCCTTGGTGTTCTTCATCCAAGGCTCCTCTACAATACGCCATCCAAAAGCGGCTGCAGGGAAGTATCCCCAACGGTTGTTCTTCATAAACTTAGAAGAACCATCAGCACGCATGGTGAATGTAAACAAATAGCGGTCTGCGTATGAATAGTTCAAACGGCCAAAGAATGACAGGGTGCGGTCTTCCTGACCCAGTGATGAGTTGATTGTACGAGAACCTGTTGCGCCTGAGTTTGATGCAAGGCTTGCAAACATCTTCTCTGGGGTAATATCCTTTTGGAAGTATTTTGCAATCACATTAAGACTTTCGTTGTTTGATGCTACATACTCTTGACCAATCATGGCATTCAGGTTGTGTACCTTATTAAATGTCTTATTGTAAGTCAAGGTGTGGGTCAAACGAAGTTTCCAGGTGTCTTTCTTGGTCCATTCGCCCATAGGAAGACTACCGCCATCCTTCACAGACTTATCACTTAATGCTCCATAGTAATCTTTCTGCTGGAAGAAAGTATAGTCGTAACCAGCCTCTGCACGGTAAGTAAAGTTCTTTAGGAGCTTCCATGTGATGGCACCATTATAGTTATAGCGGCGTTCATTCTTTCTTCTCCAGTAGTCATTTACCTTGTCTTGCAGACTGCGGGTAATAGCGATGTACTCATCGTACTCATCGTCTGGAAGAGTTGATGGGTCAATGTCGAGCTGATCGTAGAGACCATTAACAGGACCTTTGGTGATAGTTTCGTAAGAACGAATCTTGTAAGTACCACCACCAGTACCTACACCTTTAGTAGTTACGTCAGCAAGACGCATACCGAAGTCAAGCTTTAAGTTCTTGCAAATCTCATGATTCAATTTGAAGTTTACGTTGAAACGGTCATAACCATTAGTCTTCATCAAACTGTTATCGGTTGTGTATGTACCGCTCAAGTTGAACTTTGTCTTTTCAGAACCACCGCTCACGCTGATATTATGAGACTGAGACAATTCGTGGTTTCCAAACATTTCATCTTGCCAGTCGTGTCCCTTCTGATACTGATACAAGTCCAGGTCTCCGAAAGAACCGAAACGTTTTTCGAAGCTGCTGATATCAGATGTTCCGCGGAGAGCAGCACGCTCATAGTTGTACATTACGTACTGATAAGGTGTCATTGTGTCAAGAGTCTTTGCAATGCTCTTACCCTGAATGAATCCATTGTAAGAAACAACAGTCTTACCAGACTTTGCACCCTTGGTTGTAACCAAGATAACACCATTTGCACCTTGAGAACCATAGATAGCAGTAGAAGCTGCATCTTTCAATACGGTAATGTCCTCAATGTCTGAAGGAGCAATATCACCGATGGTTGATACAGGGAAACCATCTACGATGTAGAGAGGAGAGTTGTCACCAGTGATAGAACCACCACCACGTACCTTGATGATCATTTCTGCATCAGGAGAACCGTCTGTAGTTGTAATCTGTACACCAGGGAGCTTTCCTGTCAAAGCTTCCGCAGCATTAGTTACAGGAGCTTTTGTCAGATCGTCACCCTTAACGGTAGCAACAGAACCTGTCAAGTCCTTCTTTCTTGCGGTACCATAACCGATAACGACAACGTCGTTAAGGCTGTTGGACTCGTCCTCGAGCTTAACGGAAACGGTTGATTTACCTGCAACATTTACGATCTGAGTCTTCATACCGATGTATGAGATCTTCAGTTTCTTACTGTTGCCTTTCAATGTTAAGGTGAAATTACCATCAATATCGGTAGCAACGCCATTGCCCTGCACACCCTGCTCGAAGACAGAGGCGCCGATTACTGGCTCACCCGTATTGTCGATAACTGTACCCTTTACGGTTTGCGCAGATAGGCTTGCTGCAAAAAACAGCATGATGCTAACCAACGCAATTCTAATTTGTTTTAAATTACCAGACATACATTTATTTGGTTAGATTAGTAAAAAATATATTTCTTCGCTGCAAAGATAATATATTTTTTGCTTTTTTAATAAATATGGTGTGTTAAAATCTACGTAAACGTTTCCGTTATTTACGTAAAATCGGTATGGTTTTCTGTAAAAAAGATAAGAGGGTGTGTCATAAGTTCATGACACACCCTCTCTCTTTGTTGATATTATTCTTTTGTCACCTTATGTAAAAGGTGTAAAAAAGAGGTCTTGATTACTTCAGTACCACTTTGTTGGTCTTCTTGCTGCCGTCAGTCATGGTCTTTACGACGATGTTGATGCCACGCTGCAACTTGCTTACCTGAACACCGTCGGCAGAATAGATCTTGGTGCTCAAAACATCGGAAGAAGTTGCGATGTTCTCAATGCCGGTGCTGGTGCTTGCTACTGTAGCTTCGCCCAGACCACCCATCTCGTTGGCTGCACGGACACTCCATGTAGCAGAAGCATCGTCAACGTTGTAGGTAGGCTCAACGGTGAAGGCAACCACCTTGCCGTCCTTGCATACAGCCCAGAGAAGAGCATAGTTGCTGTTGTCCCATGTCAGGTTTTTACCTGCAATCTTCACATTAGTTGGAGCAGAAGCCTGTTCGGTGGCAACTGTTGGATCCCAGTCATCATCACCGCCCATAACGGTTTCGAGGGTATAGAATGCAGCTTCCTCTGCTGTAAGGACAGGACTTTCTGCTGTCTCGTTGCGACGGTTGGTATAGTTGTCTCCATCCTTTGCATCGTAGGCATCATAAACCTGCTTTCTTCCGCTCAGGTCTACTGCAGTGCCTGTAGCTGTGGTAGAGTTGTATTCAGCAAATCGCTTAGGATAACCACCGCTCATCTCGTCCCAACCTGCTGCTGTAGGAATCACTTCCATCTTGGTGTCGATGAAGAGAGCGATAGGAGTGCCCTTGCCCCAAGGACGACCGAGCTTGTACTTGCCGTTGATACCTGCGGTTGATCCGTCCTTGATGGTACAATCCTTGAAGATGTAGCCATACTTGGTAGGCTGCGAAGGTACGGCGAGATAGCCTGTGCCAGACATCAGGAGATCCACATTATTATAATATACGTCACCCTTACCGCAGAGGTAGTCGGTGTTGCCACGCAGGATACCGCCCTCGAAGTAGAAGCGGCCCTTCTGGTTGTTGGATACATAAGTGTCCTGATAAGCCCAGAGGTTGACATTCTTGCAGATGGTCTTGTTACTCTTGTCGTTGAGAACGATGTCGCGACCCTTCTTGTCGCCCATGCTGCTATACATCTTGATGTCCTGGAAGTAAGTGTTGACAGCACCACTTTCCAAGCTCAATACATCACCTTTTCCGATACCTTCCAGTACGTTTGCCATACCGAATCCTTTGTCGCACTCCACTGCAGGTACTGTATTGGTGATAGAGGTGTTCTCGTTGCTTTCACCGATGATAGAAACGTTAGGAGTGTTCAGATAAGTCGTAGCACTTGGATATTGCTTACCATCGTTACCTTCTACCATCTTGTTCTCATCGGCTGGAATCTTATAGTCGCCCTGCTTGATGAAGATGCGGAATCGCTTGCTGGTATCTGTACGCTTGGCTGCTGCTGCAAGTGCTGCCTTGAAGTCACCGTCGGTTGGTACGATGAAGTCGTACATAGCCTTGGTTACGGCTGGCTTCTCCTTGGTGGTGAAGCTATAAGTGATGTCGTTTTCGATAGCGTTGTCGGTCAAGTCGGCTACTGAATTAGCTACTAATGTGAAGGTGTAGGCGGTGGCGTAGCTCAGACCCTTGTAGGCAAAGGTGATGGTCTTACCCGATACGGCACCTGTTAGTTCCTGAGCGTTGAGAGTAGCCTTAGCGCTTGCTGTCAGTTTTACCTTCTCATCAAAAGTCAGTACAATCTTGCCGTTGGCAGATGCGTTGGTTGCGCCTTTTGCTGGTACGGTGCTTACGAGTACTGGAGCCTTGCCGTCGTTAACGAGCTGAGCGGTACCTGTGATGTAGATATCTGTGATAGAGATTCCGTCGTTGTTGCCTGTTGCTCCCTTGATAGAAGAAGTCTTGTCGGCAATCC
>OIWM01002257.1_pt1 | contig 16532 bp, 18 predicted proteins | sample 1587451 | NCBI WGS metagenome assembly OIWM01 (sample SAMEA3888907, study PRJEB22519) | human gut metagenome | biome: human gut; feature: human-associated habitat; material: faeces | place: Denmark | collected 2011
CCAGTTCACGGGTGGTGATGGAGATATCCACGTCGGGGATATTGTCGCCCGCTGCGCTCATGTCGTCGCGGCCGATCTCGAACTTCTTGGCCGTACAGGGCATCACGCTGACGCTGACGATCTTCTTAGGATCAATGCCCATCTTCTCAGCAAAATAGGTCTTTAATGTTGCTCCGAACATCTGCTGTGGAGACTTGCAGCTTGAAAGGTTGTCGATGAATTCAGGATAATAATGTTCGCAGAACTTGACCCATCCGGGCGAGCAGGACGTGATAAGCGGAAGCTTGCCGCCGTTGTTGACACGGTCAAGAAGCTCGGTTGCTTCTTCCATGATTGTAAGGTCTGCCGTGACGTTGGTGTCGTATACACCGGCAAAGCCGAGACGTTTTAACGCAGCAACCATTTTGCCGGTTACAAGCGTGCCGACCGGCATACCGAAGCATTCGCCTAAGGTCGCACGGATCGAAGGAGCGGTGTGAACAATGACGTGCTTGGTCTTGTCGGCAAGAGCGTCCCAAACCTTTTGGGTGTCGTCCACTTCGGTGAGCGCACCGGTCGGACATACCGTGATGCACTGACCGCAGGCAACGCAGGCAACTTCGTCAAGCTTCAGCTCGAATGCACAGCCAATATGGGTCTTAAAGCCGCGTTCGTTGGTACCGATGACGGCAACAGCCTGGTTCTTGTCGCAGACAGCAACGCAGCGGCGGCAAAGCACACACTTGTTGTTGTCGCGGATGAGGTGGGGCATAGAGGTGTCCTTTTCGTAATGAATGGTAGCACCTTCATATTTGTGTTCATCTTCCACACCGTAGTCGGCGCACAGCTTTTGGAATTCGCATTCGCCGTTCTTTGCACAGGAAAGACACTTCTTATCGTGGTTGGAGAGAAGAAGCTCCAACGTCAGCTTTCTGGATTTTAAGACAGCCGGGCTGTGCGTCATAATCTCCGTGCCTTCGCGGTCAAGAGGATAAACACAGGCGGCGACAAGGCTTCTTGCGCCCTTGACTTCCACAACGCAGATACGGCAGGCGCCGATCTCGTTGATCTCTTTGAGATAGCAGAGAGTCGGGATCTCAATTCCCACGCTCTTGCAGGCTTCGAGAATCGTAGCACCCTTGCGGACACTGTATTCCTTGCCGTCGATAATAACGTTGATCATATCCATTTTCGGTTATCCTCCTTATTTCTTGACAATCGCGCCGAAGTTGCAGTTGGTCATGCAGACGCCGCACTTAATGCACTTAGCCGGATCGATGGTATGCGGTACCTTGACTTCGCCGCTGATTGCGCCGACAGGACAGTTTCTCTTACATTTCGTACAGCCCTTGCACTTGTCGGGATCGATGCTGAACGAGAGAAGATCCTTGCAGACGCCTGCCGGACAGGTCTTGTCCACAATGTGAGCAATGTATTCGTCGCGGAAATAGCGGAGCGTGGAAAGAACCGGGTTCGGAGCTGTCTGACCGAGACCGCACAGAGAGTTCTGCTTGATGTGGTAGCAAAGCTCTTCAAGCTTGTCGAGGTCTTCCATTTCACCCTTGCCGCTGGTGATCTTTTCAAGGATTTCGAGCAGACGGCGTGTACCGACGCGGCACGGAGAACATTTACCGCAGGATTCGTCAACCGTGAATTTGAGGAAGAACTTGGCGATATCCACCATGCAGTTGTCCTCGTCCATAACGATAAGTCCGCCTGAACCCATCATGGAGCCGATGGCAATCAGGTTATCGTAGTCGATCGGCGTGTCGATGAGGGAAGCCGGAATGCATCCGCCGGAAGGACCGCCGGTTTGGGCTGCCTTGAACTTCTTGCCGTTCGGAATGCCGCCGCCGATTTCTTCAATGATCTCGCGAAGCGTCGTACCCATCGGGATTTCAACAAGACCGGTGTGCTTGATCTTACCGCCGAGGGCGAATACCTTCGTACCCTTGCTCTTTTCGGTACCCATGGAGGCAAACCATTCAGCGCCGTTTAAGATGATCTGCGGAATGTTGGCATACGTTTCAACGTTGTTTAAGATGGTCGGCTTGCCGAATAAGCCTTTTTCAGCCGGGAACGGAGGACGCGGACGCGGTTCGCCGCGGTGACCTTCGATGGAGGTCATCAGAGCGGTTTCTTCGCCGCAGACGAATGCGCCAGCACCGAGACGAAGCTCAAGGTCGAAATCAAAGCCGGTTCCGAAAATGTCTTTGCCTAAGAGGCCGTATTCACGTGCCTGCTTAATGGCGATTTCAAGACGATGTACGGCGATCGGGTATTCGGCACGAACGTAGATATAACCCTGCGAAGCACCGATTGCATAGCCGGCAATGGCCATTGCTTCGATAACGGCGTGCGGGTCGCCTTCGAGAACCGAACGGTCCATGAACGCACCCGGGTCGCCTTCGTCGGCGTTGCAGCAGACATATTTCTGCCCGCCTTTGACGAGATCTTTGGCAAGCTGCCATTTACGGCCGGTCGGGAAGCCGCCGCCGCCGCGTCCGCGAAGTCCGGAATCAAGGACGCATTTGATAACGTCGTCCGGCGTCATTTCGGTAAGTACCTTGCCGAGTGCGGAGTAACCGTCGGTAGCGATGTATTCTTCGATGTTTTCCGGGTCGATAACGCCGCAGTTACGCAGAGCAACACGCTTTTGCTTCTTGTAGAAGCGCGTTTCACCGAGAGCGACCGGTTCGTCGTCTTCCTTGTCAACAGCCGGGTCATTGTAAACGAGTCTTTCGACAACGCGACCCTTTAACAGGTGTTCTTCAACGATTTCGGGAATATCCTCGGCCTTCACGCAGCTGTAGAAGGTTCCTTCCGGATAAACGATCATGACGGGACCCAAAGCGCACAGACCGAAGCAGCCGGTCGAAACGATTTTGATTTCGTCGGTGAGACCGTTTTTGGCAAGCTCTTCAACAAGCTTTTCCTTGACGGCTCCGCTGCCGGAAGATGTGCAGCCGGTACCGGCGCAGATCAGAACATGTGAACGTATCATTATATTTTCCTCCGTTATGTTATGCGTTTTCTTTTAAGGTGAACTCAGCGACCGGCTTGCCGTTTTTGATGTGTTCTTCCACAACGCGCTTAGCCTTGTCGGGCGTCATCTTGACGTAGGTGACCTTTTCCTTGCCGCTCTGGTAGACCTCAACGATCGGTTCATACTGGCAAATGCCGATGCAGCCGGTCTGGGTAACGGTGGCGGTTTCGGAAAGACCCATGGCGTTTACTTCTTCCACAAGTGCGTTGAGAACCGGTCTTGCACCGGCGGCAATGCCGCAGGTCGCCATGCCGACAACGATGCGGATGTCGTTGGTACCTTCACGAAGGGAAACCTTATCCTTCATGCGGTTGCGGATTTCAGCAAGTTCTGCTAATGTTTTCATAATAGCAAATTCCTTCCTATAAGATAAATTTAATTTGTTGACTCTTGGTATTGTTCTTTGAGATAATCGCGTATCCAGACTAAGACCTCCGGACAGTCGAGCGGCACACCGTCAAGCGTTTCCTTGAACACGGCAGAATCCGCCTCAACCCGTTTTCCGTTCGGTAAAATATGCAAGAACCGGATATCATAATCGCGGCAGTTCTGAAACAGCGTGCAGAGCGTCGAAACGATGTCACCGAGCGGCGTGAAGTCCACATGATTTTTGAAAAAGACCGCCGTCGTGGTCGTTCCGTGGTGAACCGGGTCATCCTTTTCGGAAACCGAGGTGATTTCGAGATGTCCGCCGGTTTGTTCGGCAGCCAAACGAAACAGAGGAATCCCAAGGCCGACCTTGCGCGTTTTGCGCGTGGTGCAGAACGGATCGGTGACGCTTGCAAGAAGCTCTTTTGACATACCGCAGCCGTTGTCGGAAACGGAAATGATCATTTGCTCTTCGGTTTCCCGAATGGTGATCTCAGTCAATTTCGCACCGGCGGTAATGGAATTTTGCGCAATGTCGAGGATGTTGAGCGAAAGCTCTTTCATGCGAATGTCTCCTTGCTTACGGATGGTTGATTTTTTCAAATAAGGCTTTTCGTATGGAAACGGACGAATCGTCGGAACCATCAAGCTCGATGAATTCCTCGGCTTCGTGAATGTCCCAAAGATAGTGCGCATCGGAGTTCGACAAAAACGTGCAGCCGTCAAGAGCCGGATGTGCGGCCTTTAGGGCGTCCGCCGCGGAAGCGTCCGAAAGCTCGGCATAGGAAAACGCCGGCGTTTCCGGAAAGGTTCCCAAAATGCCGATGATGCCGTTTGCCTGCTTGTCGATGTGCGCCGGCATGACAAACGCACCATAGCTTCTTGCAAGGCTTACTGCCGTTTCAAGGTCAAGCGCGGTCGCGTTGATGAGAAGAAACTCTTCTTCGCCGATTTTTTCGTCATTTTCATCCAAAATCAGCTGTTCGCCGAAAATGTGCGGCTTGTTTTTGATCGGAAACCGATGCTTTTCCACTTCGGCCGAAAATCCGAGAGCTGCGTCGAGATACTCGAACAGGCAGACAAGATGGATTTCTTCGGAGGTGGTTAACTCCATGCCGGCGATGCCGACAATGCCGTTTTTCTCACAGGCTGCAAGAAAAGCCGGACAGTTTTTGGAAGAATTGTGATCGGTAAGAGCCGCAATCTGCAAGCCTTTGAGCGACGCCATGCCGGCCATGTTGTTGGGCGTCATGTCGTTGTCGCCGCAGGGCGAAAGACAGGAATGCAGATGCAGGTCATAAAAAAGCTTACGCATTTGGTTCAAGCAAGCGCGAAAGCTGTGCGCAAACCGTGTAGCTGTCAAGCGCGCTTCGGAGAACGTTGATCTCTTTGTCCTTGGCGGTCGAGAGAAATTCTTCCTCCACCTCGGCGTTTTCGCAGATAACGACCGTGGAAACGTCGATGAGCGATGCAACGGCAAGCACGTTTTTGTTGGTCATGATGGTGACCCAGACGTTGTCGGCCTTTGCGTGTCCCATGACCCAGCTTAACAAGTCCGAACAATACGCACCGTGCGGCACGCGGTCAGGAGCGGGCAGAGCTAACACTTCGGCTTTTAATGCCTGTGCCAGCGTGTTAACGGTCAGGTTTGTCACTCGGGCATACCTCGCTTTCGTCGTTCGAATCGCTTTTGTAGAGGGATTCAACGATTTCTCTCATTTTAACAATGCAGCTTTCGTAAGATGCCTCGCCGGTCACCACGTCTTGCGCGAATGCCCGACAGGTCGGGGAGCCGCAGGAGCCGCAGTCAAGTCCCGGCAGTGTTTTGCGGATGGACTCGATTTCCGCCAAAAGCGACATGGCTTTGGCACGGTCATCGTCTAACGTCACCGGGCTGTATCGCAGCTTTTCGGTCATGCGGCAAGCGGACGGAAGCGTATCGCCGTTTTCGTTCGGCCTGTTCTGCGTGACCGGCAGATACCGGCGAAGGTTTTGCAGCTTAACACGCGCAATGTAGGGGTTTTCTACAGTCATTACGCCGCCGACGCAGCCGCCGGGACAGGCGTTGAGTTCGATGAATTCCAAACAGGGAAAATCGCCGTTTTCGATCTTGTCGAGCACATCGATGACATTTTCAATGCCATCCGCGGCAAGATATTTGTCGTTGAGGAGTGCCGAACCTTCGCCGCCGCTTGCAGCCCAGCTCACGCCGACCATGCCGACGCGTGAAACGGGAACTTCGGCTTGCTCTTTTTTCATGACATCTAACAGCTTGAAATATACGTCGCTTAAGGAAACCACATAGTCGATTTCTGCGGCGGCATTGTCAAAATTGTTTTTAACATAACTGACCTTTGCCGGACACGGAGAAATAAAGACGGTGCGGATATCCTCATCGGCTAACTCCGGATGAAGCGCTTTTGCCTCTTTTTTGGCTTCGGCAGCTGCCAATAAAACAGGCGGCAGAAGCGGAATGACGTTGTCGCATAAAAATGGGAAACGAAGAGAAATCAGGCGCGTTACCACCGGACAGGCACTGCTGATGACAGGCCGCGGAACGGGATTGGTTCGTAAATACCGGCGTGTGTATTCGGTGACAAGCTCCGCGGCGCGCGCCACCTCGTAAACATAGCCGAATCCGAGGTCATAAAGACCTTGGAGAATGTAATCGATATCATCTAAATTCTCGAATTGACCGTACAGCGTCGGAGGCGGCAGGGCAATCAAAAATTTATCTTTCGGAAGCTCCGAAAATTTATCGTAAATTGCTTTTTTTGCTTTTTGATGACAGCGGCGAATGCATTCACCGCAGTCAATGCAGCGTCGCGGATCGATTTTCGCGTGTCCGTCCTTAATGCGGATAGCCTCGGTCGGACATCGCTTCAAACAGATGGTACAGCCCGTACACTTTTCAATGTCGAGTGACACAGAGTGCTTGTAATCGGGCATCGGCTGTCACCTCAAATCCTTACTTTCATCGTGATTTTCGTACCTTTACCGAGCTCGGTCTCGATGTTCATCTCGTCCGTATAGCGTTTCATGTTGGGAAGCCCCATGCCGGCGCCAAACCCGAGCGCGCGGATATTGTCCGGCGCGGTGGAAAAGCCCTCTTGCATGGCAAGGGAAACATCCGCAATGCCCGGACCGTGGTCGGTCAAGACAATCGAAATGCTTTCCGGTTCCACAAAAACCTCCGCAATACCGCCGCCGGCATGAATGACCATGTTGATTTCTCCCTCATACATGGCAATGGACACACGGCGGATGGTTTCGGGCGAAATGCCGAGACTGCGTAAGTTTTTCTTAACTTGGACGGACGCTTCACCGGCCGATGTGAAATTTTCACCGTCAACATCGTAACGGAACACAAGCGGCTCGCTCATAGCGTTTCCTCTTGGCTGGAAAGACCGTGCGTATACAGCTTTCCGCAAGCTTCAAACATCCGAAGCTCGGTCGTCATGACAACAATTTCACAATCCTTGGCAAGCGAAAGCATTTCGTCCGACGGCTCCTTGCCGCGTACAAAGACCACACAGTGCATATCCATCATTTCCGCCGTGCGGATGACCTGCGGATTGACAAGACCCGTTAAAAGCACCGCCTGGTTTTTGACAAACGCGAGCACATCGCTCATCATGTCGCTGCCGCAGGCGGAACAGACTTCGCTGTCAAGCAAATCCTCACAGCATAAAACCTTGGCGTTCAGTAATTCCGAGATCTGCGATATTTTCATAAGAACCTCCGTAACCTTTTATCGGTTCGGAAAACCCGAAACGGAAAAAGGCTCTTATAATGAAGTTATGCGTTGTATTTTTCGAGAATGCCGGGAACATCATCCGTCACGAGACGTCCGTAAACATCTTCGTTGACAAGAAGAACCGGTGCAAGACCGCACGCACCGACGCAGCGGCAGGATTCGAGCGAGAATTTGCCGTCCGGCGTGCATTCGCCTTCACCGACACCCAAAACTTCGGAGAGCTTGTTGTAAATGTCGCCCGAGCCTTTTACATAACAGGCCGTACCCAGACAGACCGAAATATTGTAGCGGCCCTTGGGATTGAGTGCGAACTGTGCATAGAAGGTGACGACCTCATATACCTTTTCGAGAGAAATGCCGAGACCGACAGCGATTTTTTCCTCGACCTCGATCGGGAGATAGCCGTAAATCTCTTGTGTTTTTTGAAGCACCGGGATCAAAGCTCCGGATTTGCCCTTGTACGCGGAAATAACCTCGTCAAGACGCGCTTCCTGTTCCGCCGTGCCGGCGAAGGGCAGGGTAGAAATAGTGTTTGCCATTTGCTGTAGTTCCTCCTTACAGAAATTGTTTTGGAATAAACATATGTATTATAGCACATATCCTAAAAAAAAGAAAGGCCTTTTGCAAAAAAAATCGGGCGTTTTCGACTTTTTTTATGAAATTTATGTAAAATGTGCTGGCACGCAGCGCGTTTTCAGCTGGCAAAACTGTACAGTTAGCGAGAGCAAACCGCACGATGGGTTTCGGCAATTTGGCTCTCACGCTAAAGTATGAAAAAAGGCGCACCGTTAAAACCGGAAACGGGATTTTGACGGATGAAAAAACGAAACGGCAGTGAAAAAGTAAGAATTTGACAAAAACGGATAATATATTGATATACAGGCGGCATTTTGCGGTTTATAATGCTATTTATAAGCAGCCGACGGGCGGCAAACCTTTAAGCTTCCCATGAAACAGACGATTTTTTGCGATATTCGCGCGGTGTGAAGCCCGTTTCCTTTTTGAAAGAGCTGCCGAAGTGGGATTGCCCGGAAAAGCCGCATAACGATGCGATTTCCGCAAATCCGAGTCCGGAGGAAACGAGAAGCGTTTTTGCGCGCGACAACCGCTTGTTTTGCAGATACCGGTGCGGCGTCAGCCCGGTCGCTGCTTTGAACAGGCTGTGAAAGTAAATCTCACTCAAATGCACGTGTGCGGCGATATCCGCAAGACAAATGTCATTTTCGAGATTGCCGTCCATAAACGCCATAGCCGCCTTCACAATTGCGGCGTTGCTTCGCTTTTCTTCGCCCGATTCGGCAAGCAGATTCTGTTCGCGCACCAAACGGGAAAGAAGCTCTAACAGCTTGCTTTGCGCAAGCATGACGCCGGCTTCTGTCGGCTCAAGCGTTGCTGCAATCAGCCGGTTGAAGCAGTCGGCATAAAGCTCTCTTTCGCTCAACGTGATTTGGTCGGGAAGGCGGTCGCAAATGCTTTTGATGTAGGCATCCTCTGCCAAAAAATGGATAAACAGGCATTTGTATGGCAGTTCGGTGTAGCGCACTTGCCCGGGCTTTGCGCAAAGGATTCTTTCGGTGTCTGCCGCAAAACGGTGTTCGTTCATATGGGAAAAGCCGCGGCTTTCGAGCGGCAGTTCGATTTCGTAAACCGAAACGCGCCGGTTCTTGGTGCGTTTTTGCTCGGCCGGATAAATCAGCGAGCTGTCGAAAATACCGGCGCTGATGATGGTCGGAAGAGTATGCGGTGCACTGTTCATGATATCACCCGAAAAAGTAAGATTTTGATATAGTATAAGGCTTTTGGCTGTTTTTGTCAAGCTTGGACGCGAAAGGAGAAAGAATCGCATGAAAGTGACGGACGTAAAAACCTTTGTGACCGATTGTTTCCGCACCAATTGGGTGTTTGTCAAGGTATATACCGATGCCGGAATCGACGGTGTCGGCGAAGCAACGCTCGAATATAAGGAAAAGGCACTTGTCGGCGCGGTTGAACACATCCGCGACTATTTGATCGGCAAAGATCCGACGCAGATCGAAAACCATTGGCACACCATCTATCGTGACGCCTATTGGCGCGGCGGCGCGGTGCTGATGTCGGCACTGTCGGCCGTCGAATGCGCGCTGTGGGATATTTTGGGCAAAAGCCTGAACGTGCCGGTCTATGCGCTTCTCGGCGGTAAAGTGCGTGATAAGGTGCGAATTTATGCCAACGGTTGGTTTAGCGGTGCCAAAGAACCCGAAGAATTCGGCGAAAAGGCGAAAATCGCGGCCGCTCGCGGCATAACGGCAATCAAATGGGATCCGTTCGGAAAGAACTACTTAACCATTTCGAATGCTGAACTCGAGAAAGCACTCCGGTGTGTGGACGAGGTGCGCAAAGCGGTCGGAAATTCGGTCGACCTGCTCATTGAGGGACACGGTCGTTTCAACATTCCGACGGCTGTCAAGATCGCCAAAGAGTTGGAATGCTTCAAACCGATGTTTTTCGAAGAGCCTGTGCCGCCGGATAACCTTGACGCGCTGAAGGAGGTAAAAATGCGCTCGCCGGTATCGGTTTCCGCCGGAGAACGGCTGTATACGCGCTGGGATTATAAGCGGATGTTCGATCTGATGGCTGCCGACTATATCCAGCCGGATGTGTCGCACGCCGGCGGTATTCTGGAGCTAAAGAAGATAGCCGCCGAATCGGAGTGCTGGTATATGGGATTTGCGCCGCACAATCCGTCCGGACCCGTTGCGTGCGCGGCGACCTTGCAGCTTGCGGCCTGCTGTCAGAATTTTGAGATTCTCGAAATCATGTATTCCGACGTCGATTATCGTGGAGATTTGACCGATGAAGCACTTGTTTATGCCGACGGCTGCATTGCCATTCCGGATAGATCGGGTATCGGCATTACGATAAACGAAGCCGAATGCCTGAAGCATCCCTATAAGCCGCATACGCTACGCCACTATACCGGCACTCTTACCGATATCCGACCGGCAAAGACCGAATTTTACTTTTAAGGAGATTTGAAGCCATGAAACGATTTGAAATTAAAGACCACGAACCGAGCCTGCTTCCGGAGGGTGAGTGGCGTCTTGCATGGGCTGACGAATTCGACGGAACCGCGCTTGACCGCACAAAATGGGATTTCCGCTTAAACTATTGGGGAAGACCGAATCCGGCCTATACTGATAAAGGCATTGTGCTTGACGGAAAAAGCTGTATCGAGCTGCACCGCACCGAACACGACGGCTATTATGTTTCGCCGCAGCTTCAGACCGGCTCAAACTCGTTCGATATTCCAAAGACCTCCGCCGTGAATCCTTGGGGACAGAACGACATTTGGCCGCTCGGCGAGTTGTCTGAACCGAAGTTTATGCACCGGTAGGGGTACTATGAATGCCGCTGTAAGTTTCAAAAATATCCGGATGAAATGTGGAGCGCGTTCTGGATGCAGTCGCCGAGCATCGGAACGGCCTATGACCCGACCTATTGCGGGATCGAATGCGACATTATGGAGTGCTTCAAAGCCGGCGAATGCACCACCGGCAACATCATGGGCGGCTACGGCAGTCAATTTCGTGAGGAAGCGCGTGTTCGCTACTCGCTCAAAGCTACAAAAGACGGCTTTCATCGCTTCGGTATGGATTGGACGCCGCAAGGGTATACCTTCTATTGCGACGGAGAGATTGTTTCCCAAACGAGTGAACATGTGTCGCATGTGCCGGAATTTTTGCTTCTGACAACTGAGGTTCAAGGGTATCGGTCAAATGCTCCGTTAAAGGTCGGAGAAACGTTTGTCGACGATGCGTTTATTGTGGATTATGTGCGCGTGTTCGACCGCATCATAATATAGGAAAGGCTGACTATTTATGAAAAAAGCTATGCTTGTGACCGGCGGCACAGTCGGAACAGGACTTGCGTGTGCGCACCGTTTTGCTTCCGAAGGCTATGCAGTGCTTATCACCAGCCGCGACGGCGTGCGTGCCGAAAAGGCGGCAAGGGAAGTGGCGGCGACGCACGGCGTTTTTGCGCACGGCTATGAGCTTGCGGCCGGAAACGAACAAGCGGTCATCGATGTTTTTAACGATATCGATACGCGCGGCCTTTTTGCTGAAACCGTGATTCTCAATTCCGCCAATATGGGCTTTGGCAATGACCCGGCCACGGGCATGGATTTCTTTACCGTGCCGGTGGAGGAATTTGCCGGCGTTTTCGAAACCAATCTCGTCTGGAATTTTACTATCGTGCGGCAGGCGGCGTTTCGTATGCGTGAACACCGTAAGGGTGCGATCGTCTTTATCAGCTCCAACACGGCTTACCGTGCCATTCCGAACCGTAGTGCATATTGTGCCTCCAAGGGCGGTATCAATGCCATGAGCCGCGCATTCGCGGTGGATCTGGGACCCTACGGAATCCGCTCCAATGTGGTGCTGCCGGGAACCATCAAAACTGAACGTTGGGTGAAAATGGGCGATAAGCAGATTGTCAACGGTGCCTTAACGCCGCTCGGCGATATTTCCGATTTCGAGGATATTGCAAACGCTGCATGGTATTTAGGCAGTGACGAATCCAAAAACGTCACCGGTACGGAAATTGCCGTGGACGGCGGTATGAGCGTTCAGCTCTATCCGCAGATTCTCGGAGAGTATAAAAGAAAAGCCATGGAAAAGGGATTATAATACGGAAAGAACCGGTCGATCGCCCGGTTCTTTTTTATGAGCCGAATGGAATGCGGGTGATATTTTTTCTTGTGCGCAAGGTTGACTTTTCCGGAAAAATGTGGTATAATCGGGCTTACTTGAAACGATAAAACCACAGACTTTCAAACGGAGGAAAGTGCCATGTACAAGGCTTCAAACGGAAAATGCTATTATAAAGTCGGATTGCACATCCACACCAATTTGTCGGACGGCGCGGTATCGCCCGAACAAATGGCGGAAATTTACCGGGCGGCCGGTTTCGACGCCGTGGCAATCACCGACCATTGGGTCTATCATCCGCAGGACGAGATCGGCGGTCTTACGATTCTTTCCGGCTGTGAATACAACATCGATTTCGGTATTCGTGATACCGCAGACGGAATCATGCACATTGTCGGCATCGGCATGAAAACAAAACCGGAATTGGATGAAAAAACGGCGCGCCGTCAGGAGGTCATCGACGCGATAAACGACTGCGGCGGTATGGCGGTTTTAGCGCATCCGTATTGGTCGCTTAACACGAAAGAGGATGTGGAGGCGCTTCACGGCTTTTCGCTTCTTGAAATCTACAATTCGGTTTCCGACGCACATCAAAGTGTTCGCCCGTATTCGGGATATCTCGTGGATGTCCTTGCCAACGACGGTTATGTGCTGCCGCTCATTGCTACGGACGACACGCACTATTACGACGGAACGGACGACGCAAAGTCATTTTTGATGGTGGAGGCGGAAAGCGGCTCGGCGGAGGACATTTTAAGCGGAATCCGCGCGTCGCGTTTTTATGCTTCGCAAGGGCCGGAATTATATGTTAAGCAGACCGGAGAGGGAGAAAGAACCATAAGTGTTCGGTGCAGTCCTTGTTCGCTTATCAGCTTTGTTACGAATGCGTCTTGGTCAAAGAACCGCGTGTTCCGCGGCGAAAATTTAACAAGTGCGGAATACACGATGCAGGATTTCGATAAGTGGGTTCGCATAGAGATAAAGGATGCCGAAGGCCGTTTTGCATGGAGTAACGTTATTACCTTTTTCTCAAACCGATAAGGCAAAGTGTATACACAGTTTAATGCAATACATATGATCAGACAAAACGCTCATTATACGGGCGTTTTTTGTTTGCACATTGTAAGAAACAAGAAAAATTAACATTTGTCTTGCTATTTTTTTGTCAAACTACTTGAAAAATCCGGAAAAGCGGTATATAATAGTTTTTATAATGGGGGATAAGTTGGAGCAACTATTATTACCATTTGAATTCACATATGGAGGTAAACCTATGGATTTACAGAAAAGAAGCGATATGCTTGCCAAAGCCAAGAAAATGCTTTCTGACAAATCCGCTGCGGCAGAGCTTCATAAAAACGGTAAAAAGACCGCCTATGAACTCATGAACGCTCTGTTTGACGACGGCACTTTCTCGGAAATCGGTGCTTTTGTAAAAGCATATGCCAACGAACTCGGAACAAGTGACATCGCACAGTATGAAGGCGTTATCTGCGGCTACGGTGCCGTAGACGGCAGACTTGTATTTGCCTATGCGCAAGATGCTTCCCGTGCCGGCGGCGTCTTTACCAAGGCGGCTGCGGCAAAAATCGATTCGCTTTATGAGCTGGCACTCAAAAACGGCGCACCCGTTGTTTCCATGCTTGATTCGCGCGGAGCAGCCGTGACTGACGGTGTCGATGTGCTGGCAGGCTACGGCAGCGTCATGAAGAAAGCGGCGTCCGTTAAGGGCAAGATTCCCCAGATTGCCGTCATTGTCGGCAGTGCGGTCGGCGCAGGTGCCGTGATTGCCTCTCTGGCAGACGTTTCCGTTATTTGCGAAAACGCGTCCCTCTCGGTCACTCCGGCCAATGTCCTTGCCGCAAACGGCGCACAGAAGCAGGTCGGCAGTGCGGAATATGCCGCCGAAGAAGGTTTGGTCTCCGACAAAGCTGCAACGCCGGACGAAGCACTTGCAAGTGCCAAGCAGATCCTTGCTTATCTTCCTTCCAATAAACTTGATAAAAACGTCTATGCCGGTGCGGAGGACGATCCCAACCGCGCAACGCCTGAAATTGCTGCTGTTACAGCCAAATCCGACTACGACGTACACGCCGTTATCGCGTCTGTTGCCGACGGCGGTATTTATAAGGAACTGACTGCTGCAAAAGCAAAATCCATGGTGACCGCCTTTGCCTTTATCAACGGGCTTCCGTGCGGCATTATCGCCAACAACCCGGCTGAACATGAAGGCAAGCTCTGCGCCGGTGCATTACGCAAGGCTGCAAACTTTGCCGCTTTATGCGATTCCTTCGGCGTACCGATGTTAAACCTTGTCGGCACGGTCGGCTTCAGCGAAAAGTGCGAAGCAAACGGCGGCCGCATTGCCGAGCTTGCCGCAGCTCTTGCCAAGACCTATGCGTGTGCAACCGTTCCGGTCATCACCGTGAACCTCGGCGACGCTTACGGCACGGCTTACACGATTATGGGCTCAAAGTCCCTCGGTGCAGATCTCGTCTATGCGCTCGACAGTGCCAAAATCGGCGTGTTGAAGCCGTCTTCGTCGGTTGCCATGATGTGGTCGGAAAAGCTTGCCGGTTCCAAGACGCCGCTTGAAAAGCGCAAGAGCCTTGAAGAGGATTGGGAGCTTTACAATACCACGCCGCTCCTTGCGGCAAATGCCGGTCAGATCGACGACATCATTCCGGCGGAGCTTCTTCGCGCAAAGGTCGCTTCGGCACTCGAAATGCTCTCGATGAAATCCGAATTCATCAAGCTTTGATGAATCTGTAAGTATGGTGGTGAAAATATAATGATACAAAATTTGGCAATCGATGTTACAAAGTCATTTGCAAGTGCCGGTGAAGCCCTTGGTTACGGACTTCCGCTTTCTCTGTTCGGCTTTTGCGTCGTGTTCTTTGTGCTGGCTCTGTTGTGGGGAATTTTAACGCTGTTTAAGCTGTTTTTCTACACCATTCCCAACAATAAGAAAAACGCTGTTTCTTCCGCACCTGCAAAGGATTCCTCCTCTGTTCAGAAAATGGAGATGACCTCCTCCGGTGCGGCCGCTGCCGTTCTCGATCCGTCGCTTGCGGATAACGAGATTGTCGCGGCCATTACCGCAGCCATCGAAGCGTTCCGTTCACAGAACGGTTCGGTCGGCGGCTTCCGCGTGGTATCCTTCAAAAAGAGAAAATAAGTTTTGTTCGGTATAACCGAAAGATAGGAGAATATGAAAATGGCTAAACAGTATAGTGTTACCGTAAACGGAACGGTTTACGATGTTATTGTTGAAGAACTCGGCGCGTCGGCAGCTCCGGCTCCCACTGCCGCTCCCAAAGCCGCTCCGGCACCTGCCGCTGCACCCGCAGCCGCTCCGGCTCCTGCTGCAGCACCCGCACCGGCAGCAGCTCCCGCACCTGCCGCAACCGGCGCAGGCGAGAAGATCGAAGCACCGCTTAACGGCACCGTTTTAAGCGTCAATGTCGCTGTCGGCGCAACCGTCAAGAGCGGCGAAACGCTTTGCGTTCTCGAAGCAATGAAAATGGAAAATGAAATCGTTGCACCGCGCGACGGTAAGATCACTTCTGTCGCCGCACAGAAGGGTGCAACCGTTGCTCCGGGTGATGTGCTCTTTACCATTGCATAAGCGCGTCGCGGAAACAGAGGTGCTTATACATGCTTGAAAATTTGTTCCAGTTGTGGCAAACGACCGGTATTTATAAAATGATTTATAATATCGGTGAACAGGCCACGACTTTTAATCCGGAATTCTACAAAACGCTGATCATGTATGTTATCGTCGGCGTACTGATGTATCTTGCTATTGCCAAAGGCTTTGAACCGCTCCTTCTTCTGCCGATTGCTTTCGGTATGCTTCTTGCAAACCTGCCCGGCGCAGAGCTGTTCCATAAAGAGTTTTTCATCAATGAACAGGGCAAGATTCTATGGGAACAGATCGGTCATGAGGGCGGTCTGATGGATTTTCTATACCTCGGCGTTAAGCTCGGTATCTATCCGTCGCTCATCTTCCTTGCAGTCGGTGCTATGACTGACTTTACGCCTCTTATTGCAAACCCGAAATCGCTTCTCATGGGTGCCGGCGCACAGTTCGGTATCTATGTCGCCTTTGTCGGCGCGCTTCTTCTCGGCTTTACGCCGTCGGAAGCAGCTTCCATCGGTATTATCGGCGGTGCGGACGGCCCGACGGCCATTCTGGTTACCAAGACGCTCGCTCCGCATCTTCTCGGCGCGATTGCTGTTGCCGCTTACTCGTATATGGCGCTTATCCCGATTATTCAACCGCCGATCATGAAGCTCTGCACCAGCAAAAAAGAGCGCGTTATCAAAATGGAAACGCTTCGTCCGGTATCCAAGACCGAGAAGATCATTTTCCCGATTGCCGTTACCGCTATCGTTGCGCTTATCCTTCCGGATGCTACGCCGCTTGTCGGCTTCTTGATGCTCGGTAACCTCTTCAATGTTTGCGGCGTTACCGATCGTCTTTCCAAGACTGCGCAGAACGAGCTCTGCAACATCGTCACCATATTCTTGGGCGTCTCGGTCGGCGTTACGGCAGATGCCGCTTCGTTCCTTGCACCGCAGACCATTATGATCATTGTTCTCGGTCTTTGCGCTTTTGCATTTGCTACCTTCGGCGGTCTTATGATCGGTAAGCTCATGTGCTTTGTCACCGGCGGCAAGATCAATCCGC
>OIWM01002262.1_pt1 | contig 16527 bp, 14 predicted proteins | sample 1587451 | NCBI WGS metagenome assembly OIWM01 (sample SAMEA3888907, study PRJEB22519) | human gut metagenome | biome: human gut; feature: human-associated habitat; material: faeces | place: Denmark | collected 2011
CTCCAGCAGAAACACGACCCGACGCTCTCTGCTGGAGGGAGAGATTTCCTCTCTGGAAGAACTGACGGAGAGCGGCGCCCAGGAGCCGCAGATCATTCTGAAGCTCTGGCTCCCGGCAGCACCGGGGGCGGACCGGAAGCTCCTGGACCGGGCGGAGCGCATCGCCCAGGCGCTGGAGAATAACGGTATCCATGCAAGAGTGCTGGACGATGCGGAGATATTGGCTTTATGCAGCGCCTATGCGGAGCTGGGCGTCTGGCAGGGAGAACCGGCTTCGGACATCCCGATCCTGCCGGGGCGCAAACGGCTTTTTTCCCGGAAACGGACACCGGAGGAGGAGAGCTATGCGGCGCTGCTGGAACGCATCACGCCCATGGGACTGGAATTTCACGATACCTGGTTCTTGGTGGGCGGGGCTTACTGTCGCTGCTACGGGGTCAACCGCTATCCTGCGGAGCTGGACTATGGCTGGGCGGTACGTCTGACCGGGGCCACCGACTGTGTGACCTGCATCACCTTCTACCCCGGACAGGCAGCGGAGATCGGCGACGCCATTTCCAGGTCCGTGCGGGACAGTCGGCGCAGTGCTCAGGAGGAGCGGGACCTGCGGGAGCAGATGCGCCAGCAGCGCAGTGCCGCTTCCGGTGAGGTCCTGATCGACAAGCTGGACGGCGGCGGGCAGACGCTGGGGCAAATTTCCATTGTGACCATGCCCTTTGCTCAGAGCCGGGAGGCGCTGGACGGGGTGTGCCAGGATGTGGTATCCCGGTATGCAGCCAAAAAGATGCGGCTGAAGATACTGAGCTGCATCCAGTCCGACGCTTTTCGACATCTTTCGCCCTATTACCCGGACCAGCCCCGTGTGGGGGACTGCCTGCAGCGGGTCATTCCTCTGGAGACCCTGATGGGCGGCTATCCCTTTACGATCAACACCCTGCGGGACGACCACGGGTATTATTTCGCCCGGACTGCGGACCGGGGCATCGTCTCCCTGGACATCCGGTATCGGGGAGAGGACCGGACCAACGGCAACGGCATCGTCACCGGCGTGGCCGGTGTAGGAAAGTCCACCATGCTCAAAGCCTGGCTCCAATCCATGGTCATGAGCGGCATGAAGTGCGTGGTCATCGACCCGGAGCGGGAATTCAGGGACCTGTGCCTGGCCCTGGGCGGCAGTTGGCTGGATGCGGGCGGCGGGCAGTACCGCTATAATCCGCTGGAAGTTCAGGCCCCCTTACGGGATGAGGAGGGGATAGAAAATATTTATGGGGCAGACCCCAACGCCTTTGGACAGCACCTGCAAATTTTGAAAAGCCTTATGGAATACAAGCTGCCGGGACTGACCCAGGCCCAGCTGGCCCTGCTGGAGCGGTCCGCATACGGCCTCTATGCCCGGTACGGCATTGACAACGACTGGGCCTATGACCCAAATTGGAAAAACTATCCCACCATGGAGGACTGGTATCGCTACCTGCTGGACCAGGAGGACCCCAGGTATGAGGAGCTGGCCCTGCTCATGGAACACATGGCGGTCGGCTCTGAGGCAGCTATCTGGAACGGGCAGACCAATATCGATCTGGATGCGGACCTGGTGGTCATTGACACCAAGCGGCTTTGTGATGCGCCGCCAAGCACCCGAACGGCCCAGTATTACAGCCTGATGCGGCTGATCTTCTCCAAGGTCTCCTACGACCGGGAGACGCCGTACTTCATCCTGACGGACGAGAGCCAGATGCTCTTTGACCGGCAGTTCCCGGCAGGGGCCGTGGCCATGAAGAACATGGCGGTCCGCTGCCGGAAGTATGAAGGGTACCTCTGGATGATCTTTCATTCCATCCATGAAATGCTGGACAGCAGCATCCGGGAGTACGGCCAGGTGATCCTGGACACGGCGGCCTATAAGATCCTCTTTGGCACTGACGGCCAGAACCTGGTGGACACCGTGGACCTCTATAAGCTGACAAGGGCGGAAGAACGGGTGCTTTCCGGGCGGCAGCGGGGCCGTGCGGTGGCGCTCATCGGGGCACAGCACCTGGTCCTGAATTTCCAGATCCCCCGCTACAAGCTGGCCCTGATGGGCCGTGGAGGCGGGCGATGAAACAGGGCATCCTTGCCGGTATCCTGGCACTGTTTTTCCTGATGTTCTCCGTGGTGGGCTACACCCTGGAAACGCCGGAGGAGGAGCTGCCGGAGGAACTACTGGACCTGAAGAACGCCGCCGAGGAACCGGCTTTTTCCTATGGGGACACCATCGTGGATATGGCCCGGAAGGAGTACGACTACTACCACAAGAACCACCTGACCGGCGGCGGGCGCTACTGGGCCAAGGTCAAGGAAGCCCTGGGCTGGACTTATCCGGACAGTGCTTCCTGGTGCGTGGCCTTCGTTTTATGCTGCGCCAACGAGTGCGGCTACATTGCGCCGGACGGTCCCTTCGGGGACTTTGGCGGCGGAGACTGGATCTTCTGGGTGGGAGGACTGTACAGCTACATGGTCAATAACACCAGCGCTCAGGGTTATAACGGAGACCGGACCTACCGACCTCAGTCAGGGGACCTGATCCTCTTTGACGTGGCTGTGGGGACCCGGAATCCGGGCCATATCGGCATCGTGGAAAGCGTTGATGACAGCGGAGCGGTCCACACCATAGAAGGGAACTCCGAGAGCCAGGGGGTGGGCCGGAACACCTACATGAGCTACCAGGTCGGCTCCTTTGCCTATTATGACGGCACGGAGCGGACGGTGATCTCCGGTTATATTCACCCCATTTACCCGGAACCCACAGAGACCACAGAGCCTACGGGACCCACGGAGCCGACGATGGTGACCATGGCTGCAAGAAAGGAGGACTTGCCATGAAGGCCATGATCCACAAGGAACTCGAACGAATGAACGGCATCTTTCAAAAATACGGAATTGAGACGGAAGGCTTTCCGGACCCGGCACCCAGTTCTCTGACGGCGCTGCTGCTGCGGGACAAGGAGATCGCCTTTTTTCTCCTTCCCAATGTGGAAGCCTGGTCCCTGGGCCATGTACTTTCAGCGGCCAAGCTGCTGTCCAGCCGGGGCGGCAGCTTCCTCCTCTGGGAGGAGCCGGTGGACCGGCCTGCGCTGCTGACCGGCGTCCATGAGGAGAAAGCCCTGGAAGCGCTGCTGCGGCCAAAGCCGGTGGTCGGCACGGCCAGCACTTCTGGCGGTCCGGAGCCGCTGCCGGAACGGTATGGGGCTGGGAAAATCATTGAACCGCTGGATATTCCGCCGGGAGCGGTCCTGCTGCTGGGCGTTGTGGGTTCCCAGAGACGCATCGGCTGCACGACTCAGGCGGCGGCACTGTTCCACTACTGCAAAAGCCTGGGCTTCTCCCCGGCGATCTGCCAGTCCCCGGAGGCACTGGCTACATTGAGCGACGTTTGCCAGGGAGAGAAGATAGACGGCGGGTATCGGATCGAGGAGATCCCCTTTGTTACCGGCACGGCCCTGGCCTATGACTGCTATGTGCTGGACCTGGGCGCAGGACCGGAAGAAGCGGCGCTGAAAGCCTGCGACCTGCTGGTACTGGTGGGCGGCTGGAAGCCCTGGGAGGTTGCGGAAACGGCCTCTGCATGGTGGCATCTGGCGGAATATCCGGCGGTGCCGGTATTGAGCTTCCTGCGCTCCCAGGACTTAGCAAAATATCAGCCGCTGTTCGGAGGGACGACGGTCTATCCGGCCCCTTATATTTCCGGGGACCCGTGGCGGCCCAACGGGGCGGCCGTGCTGGCCTGGGACAGGATATTGCGGACGCTGCTGAAAGCTGCCCTGGAACGGCAGGAAGGAGAAAACCATGATCTTCAGGAAAACCACGAGAGAGATCGTTAGAGGGAGGACAAAGAAAATGGAAAACCTGGAAGAAACGAAACGAGAACCGGTCAACAAGGCCCCTCAAAAAGGGCCGGACTGGAAGGCACTTTGGGCAAAGTACGGCGCAGCGGTGCGTCTCGGCGCCATTGTGCTGCTGGCGATATTTTTTGCGCTGGATGCGATACTCCTGCTGGCGGGCCGGTCCCGAAGCAAGAAGTCGGTGGAGATTCCGGAAGGGAAGTCTGTGGTGGCCCTGGATGCCTCGGCTACGCTCTTGGGGCAGCTGGAGCCGGGGGATATTGTGACGGTCTATGATGCAGCCGGAAAGCCTTTGGAGGCGCTGCATTATGTGGAGGTTTACGGGACCGGCGAGGATGGGATCCTGCTGCTCCTGGATGAGGTCCAGGTCCATGCCCTGATGAGCAAGACCGGCTGCCGTGCGGCGCTGGTGGCCCACAGCGGGGAGGAACAGCTGGAATTGCAGGAGCGCATCAACCACCCGACGATCTCCCTGAAGCTGCCGGAGACGGCCACTGTGGCTCCCGGAGGCACCGTACAGCTGGACTACACGGCTACCATCGACCCGGAGGAGGCGACCATTCCGGCGATCCAATGGGAGACGGAGGATCCGGAGATCGCCGTCATTACCGGCGACGGTGAGGTCCAGGGCGTGGCTCTGGGAGAGGTGACGATTACGGCGACCTGCGGCACGGAGACGGCTCAATGCCGGCTCCGTGTAGAGGTCCCGCTGACCAACATGACCCTATCTCAGGAAGAAATGAAGCTGGCTCCGGGGAACCAGGGAATTCTGCAGGCAATTCCGGAACCGGAGGATGCCAGCGGCTTTGCGGTGACCTGGGAGACCAGCGATCCGACCGTTGCGGAAGTCACGGAGATCGGTGTGGTCCGTGGCCTGACGGAAGGAACGGCCATTATTACGGCCCGGTGCGGCCAATGGAGCGCATCCTGCAGCGTGACGGTGCGCTACAGCGCCAGCTCTGCCACCCTGTCCGAGCACAACCTGACGCTGACGGAAGGGGAGAGCGTCACGCTGACGGCGGATGTGCAGCCGACCATTGCGGAGGATGATGTGATCTCCTGGGAGATCGACGACCCGGCCATTGCGACGGTGGACGAAAACGGCCTGGTGACGGCCATTGCCCCCGGCAGTGCCATTATCACCTACCGGTGCGGACTGGCGGTGGCTTACTGCGTTCTGCTGGTCCGCAAAGCACCCCAATAAACACGAAAAAACGGCCTGAACAGAGCGAATTCCCGGACGAAAGGTGAACAGTCCTTCGTCCGGGAATTTTCTATCGGCTCCAGAGGGCCGAAAAAACAAGAAAAAATATAGAAAGGAGCAGTGCGCCATGGCAAGAGGTTATTTCCAGATGGGCAACCAGGCCATTGAAGATACCCGGCTTTATTACAGCACCCGGCACGTTTACGCTGTCATGCTGGCCTACCGGAGCAAGGCCGGTACGGTCGGCAAGTCCCTGGAACGTCTTGCAGCCCTGGCGCACTGCTCTGTGAGCACGGTGCGGCAGGCGGTGGACCAGCTGATGAAGCATGGGTATCTCCGCCGCATCCGGCGGACCCGGTACAGCCGTTTCCTGGACCGGATGGTCAACGACACATACCGCTACCAGATCGATCTGGACAAGCTCACGGAGGGCGGCTACACCCTGATTCCCCGGAGTCTGCTGGAGCGGAAGGTGACGCATGGGACCTTCGTGACCGGGCTGCACATCTACCGCCTGGCAGGCCGGAAGGGACGGGCCTACGGCTCTCTGCGCCATGTGGCCTGCCGTCTGGACATGGCCAAGGCCACGGTCTGCCGGGCCATGGCGGCGCTGCGTCTGACGAATCAGATGGTACGGCTCTACTGCCGGAAGGCTGACCGTGCGCTGGCTGCCAACACCCTTTATCCTACCGCCTGGGTACGGGGCGGCGAAAGCCTTTTTTCGCTGAGGGGTGGTCTCATTTTTAGCAGACAGGTAGTTACTAACAAGATAACGGAGGACTTTATTAGGAGGGGAAAGAATAAGGGTGCCCCGGAATTTGGAAATTCCTACAAAAACGCAGGGATGCTGTCTTTGCCCCGTCCGCCAACGATGGACGCCCTTGGGGGCAGTCTGCCCTCTTGACGGTCTCATCCGGCTCCGGACGCAGCCGATCCGCCGCCGATGAGCGGCGTAAAGGGCTTCTTTTCCCGGATTTTGTCCGCCTTGGGCATACAGGAAAAATTAAAAAATCTCTGTGAAACGTCTTAGCAGGGTGCAGCACGGACTTCCGACGCCGCAGCACTTTCCCTGCGGGGCGCAGCCCTGCGGCCACATTCAGGGATTGTCCACGGGCCTTTTCCAAGGGTGTCCATGGGGTTCTCCACGCCCTTGCGGTGTGGGGAACCCTGTGGTCACCCGGCAGGCGAAGCCTGTGGGAAAGCCGGTGGGCTATCCCGGAACTTTGGGGCTTGACATTCCCAGAATTTACCGTAGAATAATTCAAGCCAAACCGTCATCCACTTCCGGAAGCAGGGTCAAACCGTGATCCTGACCCTGTTTCCGGTTTCGGTGACGGACATACGCAAATCAGGCTCTCTGCTGCTGCGGAGAGCCGATTTTTTATACTTGGAGGATGAAACATGAATATCGAAATTTCTACTTTACAGGAGATCTGTGACGGTCTCCTGATCCCCGATGAGGAGCTGCTGAACATCAGGATTCTGAATGCCGCCAAGCGTGGCATCGAGTGGGCCAGAAAGCACCCGGACACGGATGTGCAGATCGCCCAGCGGGTGCGGCTATGCCGCTCTATCATGCGCCGGTTCGATTGCTCACCGATGGATGCCTGCATGGTCCTGGAACTATCCAAAGTGGACCGTGCGCCGGTGCTGAAGATACTGGAAGCCCAGGACAGACAGAAGAAAATCGTTCGGAAATAAGAACGAGTGGCAAGACTGATTCAATGCGAAACAGCCTTGCCACTTTAGCTTAGGTTCTTTACGACCGGGTATATATACGGCGTGCTCTTATAGAGCTATCTACCCAGTCGTTGCTTTGAAATTAGGAACCGGCATTGGCCGCCGGAGAGGCGTAGGTACTATAGGTCCAATAATCGGAAATTTCGCTGTTCCACATTCTTGCTTGACCTTGGCAGTAATACGCTTCACCTGTGATCGAGAAGTGATAGATTTCTTTTTCAAAGTAGCTTGCTGCACTGCCGTTATATACCCAGTCGGACGAAGCTACCAGAGCACCGCTAGAATTCTTTTCTATCCTGAATGCAGCGTGCTGCGGCCGTAACGAGCAATGCTGCAAGAACAGCGAACAGGGAAACAAACAAGGATTCCGTCGCCGGGAGGGCAGTGCCGCCCTGGTCCAGCAGAATATCCACATATCGCAGGCGGTAATACCACATTCCGGCCGGAAGCGGCAGGCAGCAGGCCAGTGCGGACACGGGATTCCGCAGGTGCAGGGAGATCAGCCCAGCCAGCAGAACGGCGGCAGAATTCACCAGGAAAAGGGACAGAAGCTGAAAAGCGTAGTATCCCAGAAAGGTCATTCCGGCGTAGGACGGGACAGCCTGTTCTTTCAAAGCTGCCATGGCATCCAGGATACGACAATCCCAGAACCTCCTCACGCCCAAGCCGGAGAACAGGAGGATGGCCAGCAGTACCCCCAGAAAGGTGATGCCAACACCGGTAACGAAAATCGTCAGCAGCTTGTCCGTGTAGGAACGTCGGCCACGTTTTGTGGTGTAGGCCAGCCGCACCATACCGCTTCTGGCTTCGCTGACGCCGTAGGGAATGACCAGAGCTAATCCTGCCAGGGAAAAGGCCGTCACAATTCCAAGATTTCGTCGCAGCAGGGACAGCAGATCGCTGCCCAGGACCTGATAACTTCCGTTTTGACGCAGCTGCTCCAAAACCGAGTCCATGGCAGACAGGAATCCCACGGGGTAGTCGGTTCCGTCCAGTCGAAGCTGACCGTTGATGCAGGAGAATAGGTATATTTGGTCCTCCTCTGAAAGGCTCTGATCAGGATTTGTGCCGCAGAACTGCGCCGTTTCCCGGTCAAAAAAGGTGCCGCAGCGTTGCAATACCGGGTCCTGGTCTGCGGAAGCCTGGATTTGCGTCAATAGGGCCTCCCGGCGCTGTTCCAGGTCCGGAACGGCATCGGACATGACGGTTTTGCCGTAGGTTTGCAGAAGGAAGTCCTGAAAAAGGATGTCCACGCTGTACCCATCATAGATGAAAAAGCGTTCCGGATAGGCGTCCGTGCGGGCGTACTTCACAGCGGCGGTCTGCTGCCGGGGAACCCTGGCGCAGAGGACCATCAGAATGGCCAGCGCAATGAGGCAGTATTTCGGGCGGAAAACCTTTTTGAGTTCCTGGAAGATCATACCGGGACCTCCTTTCGGGATGTGCTGCGCCAGGCGGCCAGCAATGCAAGCGTGCCAAGGACCGCCCACAGGGCCAGCACGGCAGGTTCAAAGCCGGGAGCGGAATAGCAGTCCGGCGTATAGGAAAACAGGGCACCCATACGGAATTGGGCCGTTCCGTCCTGGAATTTCAGCAGCAGTCCCGCCGGGTTTCCGGCCAACAACAGGGTACCGAATGTGACGCTGCCGGAGCAGAGACGCTGGGCCAGGACCATTCCGCCGGTCACAGCGGCCAGGACGGCAGTGCCGAGAAAGGCATTGGTCTGCCACAAACCTGCAGCAGCGGATAAAAGCAGGAAAATCGTCAAAATTCCATATCCTGCTGCCAGAACGGAGAGCAGATAAGTCATGCCGGTAAAGGAAATTTTCGGGAGCCAGGAGACCTGGGCCGCCATAGGTGCAGTCAGCGTTTCCGGCTGGGGATAGGTCAGGAAGAACGTCCCAAGGGCCGTAACGGCCAGAAAAACATATACTAGCGTGACCGTGATGAACCCGGCAAACATGCGGACCAGAAGGACTTTCCTGCCGGTCCGGGTGGTATAGACCAGGGAAGCGGTGCCGAAAACACGTTCCGACTCCATGGACTTCAGAATGAGCAATGCGGCCATGGCCACGGATTCCAGCAGGACTGCCGGAACCAGTCGGGAAAAGAGCGTTTTCCAGGCGGAGGTAAACCGGGAGACAGTGACCCAGGCCAGTTCTCCGTCTGCCAAGACTGCTGCGGCCCGGTGCTGGGCCTGCCAGAGTTGATGGGGGAATTGCCCATTCCGGCTGGCTTCAAAGCCGGTCAAATCATAGGTGACCTTACCATTCATGACGGCCTTCCCGTAGGCGATGCACTGCCCACGAAGCTGCATTTTCTCCAGAACCTTCTCATCCCCCAGGCAGCCCTTGGCATACAGTTCCTGCAGATCGCCGGTCTCGGTGCCGTAAAAGCTCTGATATTTGGCCGAGGCTTCCGTCAAAGTATCCTGATAGATCTGTTCCAATTCAGAAAGGCTTTGCTCCGTAATGGGACCGCAAAGACTGCTCAATGCCCGGTAGATGGGCTGCTCCTGCTTGTCCATGGCGACAAGGATGCCGTTCAGAGCAAGGCTCAGGACCACCAATGCCCAGAATATCCGGTCTCCGGCCATCCGCCGGAGTTCCATTCTCAATAGCCGCATAGCCGTCACCGATAGATGGTAAGGAACGCATCCTCCAGGGTGGGGACAGCTGGGACGGCACCGGCGGGGATGTCCCCGTCCGTAAAGCGCAGGGATACTCGTTCTCCCTCCTGCCGTTGGGACAGAATGAGATGGCTGGTCCCGAAGGCTTCTACTTCTTCCTCCGGCACAGTGGTCTCAAAGACCCGGCCTTCCATGCTGCGGCACAGATTTTTGGGGGTGTCCTCCCGATAGACCTGCCGGTCCTTCAATAATATCAGCTGATTGGCTACGTTCTCTACGTCGGAGACGATGTGGGTAGACAAGATCACAATGCGGTCTCTGGAAAGGCCGGACAGGATGTTCCGGAAGCGGCCACGTTCCTTAGGGTCCAGCCCTGCCGTCGGTTCGTCCAAAATAAGAATTTTGGGGTCGTTCAGCAGGGCCTGGGCAATCCCTACCCGCTGGACCATGCCGCCGGAGAGCTTTTTCATTGTCTTGTCGGCAACTTCTGACAGGCCTACCAGGTCCAGCAGCTTTGGAATGCGTTCTCCGGCGGTTTTTCCGTCCAGCCCTTTCAGGGCAGACAGATAGGAAAGATACTGATTCGGCGTATAATGGGGGTAAAATCCCAGCTGCTGGGGCAGATAACCCAGCTGCTGCCGGTAAGCGGCTCCCAGACTGCGAATGTCTGTTCCGTTCCAGAGAATTTCTCCCTCTGTTGGGAAGGCCAGGGTGGTCAGCATTTTCATCAATGTGGTTTTGCCCGCTCCGTTGGGGGCCAGCAGGCCATAGACCCCTGGCTGGAATTCCAGCGAGATGTGCTCTAATACCGTGAATTTTCCGTAGCGTTTGGTGACATCCTTAACCGTAAGCATAATATTCCCTCCGTATCCATATCCGATAGCTATTCCAGGCACCCGCTGCAAACAACAGGGCCGTGATGAGCCAGACCCCAACGGGAACTGCCTGCAAAAAGGCTCCGTAGGCCGCCGGTGCGATCCCAAAAAGCCCGCCGTTGACCGCCAGCCAACCGGCGCACAGGCCCAGCACACCGCAGACCGAAGGGGTGCGCAGGATGGTCTGAATGAGCAGCAGGGCAAAAAGAAACAGAGCCGAAAGAGAAATGCAGAGAATAGAAAAGAAGTGCAGTCGCAGAAAACGGTGCAGCAGCAGAACATAAATGCCGTTGAAACCGATATTCAGCAGGGAGGCTGCAAAGACCCGGTAGGCTGTCAGGTGGTGCAGGGTGTACTTGCAGGTCATCTGGAGGGCGTAGAGGCCGTCGCTGCGTCCCTTCCAGGTCAGCAGAGCAAACAGCACCAGAAGCATCAGCGGCGAGAGAGCAAAGGCAGCACCTGCGGCCAGTGCAGGTCCGTTGGGGACTTCCAGCAGCGCATATAAACTGCCGCCGCCCACCAGCAGGCACACCGTTAGCGTCAGCAGGGCAGAATCCAGCGTTCCATGGAAAATGTTCCGAAAGCCCAGGCTTCGGGTCATGTTTTCCAGAAAAGACCGGACAGTTTCCTGCTTCGGCAGAGCCTGATCGCAGATGGTCCGGACCGCCTCTGAAATGCGTTTTTCGTCAGGATAGGGAATGTTCATACTAGATCTCCTTGGTGCGAAGAATGGCGATGGCTTTGTAATACTGGGTCTTGACCGTTCCCTCCGGCAGGGAGAGGGCCTGCGCAATTTCCCGGAAGGTCTGCTGGCTGAAACACTTCAGCCGCAGAATTTGCTGCATTTGAAAGGGCAGCTCCGACAGGGCCTGAAGGCATTGTTCCCGCTGCTGACGGTCCATATATGCTTCCTCCGGGGTCCCCTCCGCCGGGAGGACAAGGCTGTCCAGGTCGATGCTGTTCTGGGCCATCCGGTATTGGCCGGAACGGAAGAAGTCCACGATCTTATTGGAGGCGATTCGATAGAGCCAGGTCCGAAAGGCAGCCTTTTCCGGGTCGTAAGTATGGATAGACTGGAGCATGGCCAGGAAAATGTCCTGGGTCAGGTCCATGGCCGTGTCCATATTGCCGGTCTGGCGATAGGCAAAGGCGTAAATTTCCCGATAGTGGGCCTCCACCAGGGCTTCTGCAGAGGAACGGTCCTGCTTCTGCCGGTATCGCTGGATATTTTTTTCTTCTATTGTTTTCAAAGCGGACCACCTTCTTTGCCTCTCTGACTGTATATTCGCAGAACAGGGGGAAATAGTTTTGAAGTTTGCGGGAATATTTTCAAACTCATTATACCATATCGACGGATGGAGCAAAAGACGAAATAAAAGAGCCATTTGCTTCGATGAGGCAAATGGCTCTTGACTTTTAGCATAATTATCTTTCGCAGCATCTTTGTTCTCCGCAAGCAGCGGAAAAGCTGATGGAAGCCTTTGGATATGCGGCGCAGCAGGCTGCTCAGTTTCCCTATTCCAACGAGGCTTATCGTCCTCTGCGCCCGCTGCGCAAGGAGTACCGCAAAGCTACTGCTGGCAGCTATCTGATGTTTTATTGGGTAGAGGAGGATACGAAAACCGTCGTAATTGCCAGGGTCGTCTATGGACGGATGGACTATGGGAAGGTTCGCAGCTAAAGGTTAAAAAATCTCTGCCAGTGCCGATACGGTCCCGATTATTGGACACGATCTGTGCTAACCTGTATGCAAAGAGGCTAGAAACTGGAAATATATGGAAATTGCCCCATGGACAGGAGAATTTCCGCCTTTGGAGCAAGTGCATATTGACAAATCCGGTCTTTCTGTGTAGAATAATTCCTGTAATCGTCGGACATGAAAAACCGTCCCCTCCATGACAGTGGAGGGGACGGTGTAAGGCGACTGCCTGTACCTTGAAAATGCGACTCAATGCAAAATCTCAGCAAAGACATTCTACCACAGCTAACGTGGGTTTGTCAAGCGGGATTTTCGCAGATGCTACATAAAGCAAGTCATTCCCATAGCCTTAGCCCTGCCGGATAGAGCCCCGGCAGTCAAGCATAGGGTGGGCGTCCAACACGTACGGACGAGGACAGCACGGCGAGAACCCTCAAAAGAGGAAGCTCTGCACGGCTGCGAGAATTGACTCTGGCCATCGTGATAAGCCACCGGTTAACTGACCGGCTACGATGCTCCTGACCGACTTGCTTCTTTTCCCGCTAAAGATAGACATCCTTCCCAGGCGCTGGAATCTCCAACGCCTGGGAAAGCTGTTTTCTGGTGGACTTGAAGGGATTCGAACCCTCGACCCCCACAATGCGAATGTGGTGCGCTCCCAACTGCGCTACAAGCCCATCTCACGATCCATGCTATTATAGCGCCGGATCGTGGGTTTGTCAAGCCTCATTCTGGACCTGTTTTTCCCTGGCGGCCTGTCGGTCGAAGGCGTGCATCCAGTCGGCGGCGTAGAAGTAGATGATGAACAGCACGCTGCTGGCGAACCAGGTGATGGGGTAGGCCATGGAGACGGTGTGCAGTTCATTGACGTGCTGCATGGCGATGGAAATGTAAGTGACCCGCAGCAGACACCAGCACCCCAGCATGATGAACATGGGTACGGTGGCTTTACCTGCGCCCCGGAGAATGCCCGCAATGCAGTGGGACAGGGCCAGCAGGCAATAGAACAGGCAGATGGTTCGCATATGGGCGGCGCCGTAGGCCACCACCTCCGGGGAATCGTTGAAAATGGAGATCAGCTGGGGAGCCAGCAAATAGGAGGCTACGCAGATGAGCTCCGCCATGCTGACGCTGCAAATGACCGCAAAGCGCACGCCCTTTTTCACCCGGCCATACTGCTGGGCACCCAGATTCTGGCCCACGAAGGTGGACAGGGCCTGGGCAAAGCAGGTGATGGGCAGGAAGGCGAAGCCCTCGATCTTGGAATAGGAGCCGCAGCCGGCCATGGCGGCCTTGCCGAAGCTGTTGATGTTGGTCTGGACCACCAGATTGGCCATGGCGATAACGCTGTTCTGCACGCCGGAGGGCAGGCCGTAGCGGACGATGTCCTTGAAGCTGTCCCAGTGATAGCGGATCTTCTTCAGCTCCACCCGGTAGGGCTCCTTGGTGGTCAGCAGCAGCCGGAAGCACAATAGGGCGCTGACGCCCTGGGAAATGGTGGTGGCGATGGCCGCAGACCCCACGCCCCAGCGGAACACCGCCACGAACAGCAGGTCCAGCACCACATTGACAAAGGACGAGAAAATCAGGTAGTACAGCGGGTGGCGGCTATCGCCCACGGCGTGGAGAATGCCCACCATGATGTTGTACATGACCGTAAAAATGGCCCCGCAGAAATAATAGCGGAAATAGGAAATGGACTGGGGCAGCACGTCCTCCGGGGTGTCCATCCAGCGAAGGATCGTCGGCGTGAAGGCCACGCCCAAAGCCGTCAGGAGAATGCCCGCCGTCAGGCCGAAGGCCACGTCCGTATGGATGGCCCGGCGCATGGAATCGTAGTCCTTTGCTCCGTAGCACCGGGCGATGATGACGCCGGCACCCATGGCTACGCCGTTGAAGAATCCAATCATCATAAAGATGAGGCTGCCGGAGGAGCTGACCGCTCCGCTCACGGCGGGGCAGGCGGTCGGCGAGCTGATCGTTTCCATGGACGGAAGGGAGCTCGCGCGGGCGCCGCTCGTATGCGCGGAGCCGGTCGCGGCGGCCGAAAAAAAGCAGAGCCTGTTCGAGCGGCTGTTTGACCGGACAGGCTGAGGAAAAGAGGTGCTTTGCGCTGGCAGAGCGTTTGCAGAAGCTGATCGCCGCGGCGGGGCTGTGCTCCCGCCGGACGGCGGAGGAATGGATCGCCGCGGGGCGCGTGCGCGTCAACGGAGAGACGGCGACGGTCGGACAGAGCGCCGACCCGGAAACGGATACGATCTGCGTGGACGGCGTGCCGGTCACGCCGCTGGAGCGGAGGGTCTACCTGATGCTCAATAAGCCGCGCGGCTATGTCACCACGCTCAGCGACGAGCGGGGACGGCCCACGGCGGCGGAGCTGGTGGCGGACTGCGGGACGCGCGTCTATCCGGTCGGGCGGCTGGACCTCGACAGCGAGGGACTGCTGCTCTTTACCAACGACGGGGCATGGATGCAGCGCATCCTGCACCCGAGCCACGAGATCGAAAAGACCTATGAGGTCACGGTGGCGGGAGCGGTCGAGAACGCGGCGGCAGAGCTCGCCGCGGTGCGCTCCGTCGACGGAGAGCCGATCGCGCCCGCGCGGGTGCGTCTGCTGCGAAAGGGGAAGGAAACAGCGGAGCTGTCCGTCACCATCCACGAGGGGAAAAACCGCCAGATCCGGCGGATGTGTGCAGCGGTCGGGCTGCACGTCAAGCGCCTGCGCCGCGTGCGGGAGCACACCCTATCGCTCGGCGCGCTGCCGGAGGGCGGCTGGCGCGAGCTGACTGCGGACGAGGTCCGCGCATTTGAGCAAGAGAAGTGAGGAAAACACCCATGCCGAAGAACATTTTACATACCATCGAGAAGAACATGAGCAGCTTTTCCAAGGGGCAGAAGCTCATTGCCCGTTTTATTCTGGAGGATTACGACAAGGCGGCGTTCATGACGGCCAGCAAGCTCGGCAAGACCGTGCAGGTGAGCGAGTCGACCGTGGTGCGTTTTGCGACGCAGCTCGGCTACGATGGCTACCCGAGTATGCAGCGAGCTTTGCAGGAGATGATCCGCGGCAAGCTCACGAGCATCCAGCGCATCAAGGCGTCGGAGGGGGAGCTGAGCGGCAGCGACCTGGTGACGAACGTGCTCCAGCGCGATATGGAAAAGATCCGTATGGCGATGGACCAGACCGACGGCTCGGAGTTCAGCCATGTGGTGGACATCATCGCGCAGGCGAAGCATATCTACATCGTGGGCTTCCGTTCCTCGTCGTTCCTGGCGGGCTATCTCAATTTCTATTTCCGCCTGATCTACGACAATGTGACGCAGGTGCAGGGCGGCGCTGCCGGCACCTTCGACCAGCTCTTCCGCGTGGGTCCCGGCGATGTGGTTATCGCCATCTGCTTCCCGCGCTACTCCGAGCTGGCGCTCAAGACGGTGCAGTATGCCAAGGATCGGGGCGCGACCATCATCGGCGTGACCGACAGCGAGATGTCGCCGGTGTATCAGATGTCCTCCGGCTCGCTGCTGGTGCGCAACGAGATGATCTCGTTCGTGGACTCGCTCGCTGCGCCGATGAGTATGCTCAACGCATTGATCCTTGCCGCCGCGCACAAGCAGGGAACGGACATCTCCGCGACCTTCAACGAGCTGGAGCACGTCTGGGATCGCTTCGGCATTTTCGGGAAGGTCGAGGATGAATAAGCAGCTTACGGTGATCGGCGGCGGAGCCGCCGGAATGATGGCGGCGATCTGCGCGGCGCGCAGAGGAACAGCCGTCACGCTGCTCGAGCCGAACGAGCGGCTGGGCAAGAAGCTCAACATCACCGGCAAGGGCCGGTGCAATGTGACAAACGACGCGGGCTGTGAGGAGCTGCTGGCAAACGTGCCGCAAAACGGGCGGTTTCTGTATTCCGCATTCTCCCGCTTCGACGGGCGCGGCACGATGGCGTTCTTTGAGGAGCTCGGCGTGCCGCTCAAGGTCGAGCGCGGGCGGCGCGTGTTCCCGGTGTCGGACCGCGCGTTCGACGTGTCCGCCGCGCTGGAGCGGGAGCTCAGACGGCTGCGCGTCACGCTTGTGCGTGACCGCGCGGTGTGCGTGCTGACGGACGAGACCGGCGCGGTGCGCGGCGTCAAGGGCGAGAAGGGTACATATCCCGCGCAGGCGGTCGTGCTGGCGACCGGCGGCGTGAGCTATCGGGGTACCGGCTCGACCGGCGAGGGGCATCGCATAGCGGCGATGCTCGGTCACACAGTCACGCCGCTCACGGGATCGCTCGTGCCGCTTCGCGCGGACGGCTGCGCGGAGCTGCAGGGCTTGAGCCTGCGGAACGTGGGGCTGACGGTCTACGAGAACGGAAAGAAGATCTACACCGATTTCGGGGAGCTGCTCTTCACGCATTTCGGCGTGTCCGGCCCGCTGGTGCTCTCGTCCTCGGCGCATATGCGGCACTTTGATAAAAAGAGCTATCGGTTGGAGCTTGACCTCAAGCCGGCGCTCGCCGAGC
>OIWM01002265.1_pt1 | contig 16510 bp, 18 predicted proteins | sample 1587451 | NCBI WGS metagenome assembly OIWM01 (sample SAMEA3888907, study PRJEB22519) | human gut metagenome | biome: human gut; feature: human-associated habitat; material: faeces | place: Denmark | collected 2011
TCGTACAATAGAAAAGCGAGTCCGTAGTCTCGTAATCTATCGGTCTTATCCATTTTTCCTTAAGTATACGCCAAAGAATCTCGGCAGGATTAAGTTCTGGAGAATAAGGTAAATGCTTCCTCTTCGGCTTCGCTTTTTCTCAAAAACCAATTAGAGAATTCAGGATTGTCACTTTTTAAACTATTAAAAAAAGTATCTTCAAGATTGATTGAAATTTTTTTTTAAGCTCCATATTTTCAATATTATGTAATTGTTCTATAATTGTTTGTGCTTGATTTAGAGCATATCCCTTAGTATTGGCACATTTACAAGTGCCAACATATTGAGTTAAAATTTAATCTTGCTTATTTTGATTTCATACATTTTCTTAACTCGACAATTTGATATTAATCATTAACTCTTCACATGTTTTTCCCGATTTAACAAATCAAAGCCTTCTTTCAACTATGTTTCCGTGTAGAAAGCACTTAGATGATATAATGTCCTTCACATCGTGAAAAAGACGTTTTACGAGATTGCTGCCAATAAAGCCGGCAGCACCTGTTACAAGAGCCGTCTTGCCTTCTAAGTTTACATTATATTCTACCATCTCTTAGTCTCTTCTAAATATATCACGTGTATATACTTTATCTTCTACATCCTTCAAACAATCGTCAAATCGATTGGCTATAATAGCTTTACTTTCTGCTTTGAACGCATCAAGATTATTTACAACTTTGCTGCCAAAGAATGTAGTACCATCTTCAAGTGTTGGCTCGTAGATGATGACTTCTGCGCCCTTTGCTTTGATGCGCTTCATGATGCCCTGAATGGCAGACTGACGGAAGTTGTCACTATTTGACTTCATAGTCAAGCGGTATACACCGATTACACAATTGTTTGGTTCTGCTCCGTATTGATTATTACTTGAATAGTCGTACCATCCAGCTTTGCGCAGCACTGCATCTGCAATATAATCTTTGCGTGTGCGGTTTGACTCAACAATAGCAGACATCATGTTCTGTGGAACATCCTGATAGTTGGCAAGGAGCTGCTTAGTGTCCTTAGGTAGGCAGTAACCGCCATAGCCGAATGATGGATTGTTGTAATGTGTGCCGATACGTGGGTCGAGACCTACACCTTCGATGATGGCTTTGCTGTCCAAGCCCTTTACTTCTGCGTAAGTATCAAGCTCGTTAAAGTAGCTGACGCGAAGGGCCAGATAGGTGTTGGCGAAGAGTTTAACGGCTTCGGCTTCCTTCATACCCATGAAAAGAACTGGAATGTTCTTTTCGAGTGAAGAGTGAAGAGTGAAAAGTGAAGAATCCAATTGCTTTGTATCACCATTATGACCGATAGCTCCTTCTAAGAGTAAAGATGCAAAAGTTTTAGCTGCTTCTTTCAGCATCTCTACATTTGTTACTGATTCGATGGCTTTGTTCTCAGCCTCGAACTCAGGCTTGTGGATAATCTTAGGATAACCAACGATGATACGACTTGGGTAGAGGTTGTCATAGAGTGCTTTGCTCTCACGAAGGAATTCAGGAGAGAAGAGGAGATTGAACTTCTTTACTCCTTTCTGCGCATACTTCAAATAGAGGTTGCGAGTGTAGCCGACGGGAATAGTTGACTTGATGACCATAATGGCATCAGGATTAACCTCCAACACCAAATCAATCACTTCCTCCACATGAGTGGTATCAAAATAGTTCTTTACTGGGTCGTAATTGGTAGGAGCAGCGATAACCACAAAGTCAGCATCTGCATAGGCAGATTTGCCGTCAAGTGTGGCTACAAGGTTTAATGGCTTCTCTGCCAAATACTTTTCGATATAATCATCTTGAATAGGAGAAATCTTATTGTTTAGCTTCTCTACCTTTTCTGGGATTACATCTACTGCTGTTACATGATGATGTTGTGATAGCAATGTAGCTATGCTCAGTCCCACGTAGCCTGTACCGGCCACTGCGACTTTAATGTCGTTAAAATCACGCATATTTTATTTTGATTTATTGTTTGACTCCACTTAAAAAAGTACTATGAACTAAATTCTTGTATTCGTCCATATCAGACTGTGTTAATAGTATCGGAGTCCCTTTGACAACCTGGCTCTTTAACAACTTGATGAATCTTCTATGGACTGAATGAATCAGTATTAATCCCATTAATCCCATTAATAGAGACTATTTTAGATAATTCCTTCGCAGAATTTAACGCCCTAATTCTGAAGCACCATAAGTTTATCTGCATGAACTAAAGCCTCACGGTTAATCCTCATATATTCTTGGATTGTAGGTAGGCGATGTTCTTGCTCATATATCTTTCCACATTCCTTTCCAAAAAAATCTGCAATTATTTCTTCTCGAATATATGTGAACTGTTCCTCTGTTACTGTCATGTTCTGCTCATTGAATTCTTTTACGTAAGTATAGAATCTTTTGAGGTCTTGTTCATCTGACAGGAACTTACTGAGTTCTTCCGAAAGATAACTATTGGACTTGTCAAACATCTCATAAAGCTTTTTTGCAGCTACTTTGAATAAATCCCATATAACTCCGTCAATTACTTTTTGACCAAGCCATAGAAGAATTGCAGATGTATCTGGTAAACAAGCATGGGAATAGGAATTATGCTTCTGCTCTGCCTCTATTCGATAATTGTAACCATAACGTACTGCATACTTAACAGTATCAGAATATTCTACATTAAATATCTTCTCTATTTTATCTATATCTTCCATTTAGATTTTCTCATGCAGTTCAGTGTATTTATTAATTATTCCGTTGTTCAACAACATCCCAGTTGACAATCTGCCACATTGCGGCAAGATGGTCAGAACGACGGTTCTGGTAGCCGAGGTTAGTATATCCGCAAGAAAACTAAGTAAGACCACAATTGCCAAGTCCGAAAGCTCATATTCTCGGCTTTTCGTTGCAAATTTGCTTGTACTCAGATTCTTTGATAACTGTTCAAACCTTCCTTTGGAGAGTAAGCACGCTTCACCATCATTCATATCCACAAATCCTAACTCATCGACCTCTGTATCATAGACAACGTCAAACTTCTCGGAATACTGCCTATACAGGTTCTCATATTCGGTCAGTTGCCCAACGTTTTCTATCTTGCAATCCTTCCACACATGCTTGTGGAACTCTGCAAGTAGTTTTGTCTGTTCTTCATCAAGACAGTACCTGCTTGTGGCGTAGCTTACAAAATCAGTCATTACCGTCCTTCTTTTAATTTGCTCTTCCAGCCCTTAAAGTACTGCGCAAGCCCGGTTTTATCCCCTCCACGGAATGTACGGCCATTTTTCAGTCTATTCAGTAGTTCGCCAACTTGTGACGCACTGCCATTCGACCACCCCAGTTCCGTCACAAGAATATTTGTTATCTGTGAAGATGAGACTTCTGGCATATACTTATTGATGGTACGTATATAAGTCTTACATGTGTTCTCATCATCAGGATGATGAAAGTCCTTGGAACCGAACATCCTTACGTCCATCTCTTTCAATGATATCCTCAAAAGTGACAAAGATTCATCCTCGATATTTTCCTTATCAATCTTATCGCCATAGATGCATTCTGCATCCCATCTGAGAACCCAGTCATCCAACTTATCTTTGAGCCATGAGACAGCCATAACGTATTTCGCCGAGCGGAAATCATCAACCTTCTGAACAGCTTTGGCATCCATGTGACAGCATATTACTATATTCGCCCCCTGCTGCCATTCATTGTATGTTCGTTCCGTCATGCACTGAATAGGTCTGGAAATTTTCCGAAAACGCAGAGGCTGAGAAAACATCCGTTTGACATTATCTGCTCCTAATACTTGTGCAACGGTATTGAAATTATTCTTAGTATAGCTGTACAACACAATTAGGTTGACCTCAGAATCGTTCGCTATTATCTCGTTTGCTTTCTTCAAGCAAGCCACAATTGCTTCAGGCACTGACCCTTGAACATTTGCGTAGAATTTGTTATTCATATTCACCTCCTTTTGTCATTATTGAATCTCTGCAAGAAGAAATCTGCTTGCATTATGTTCTTCAGTTCTAATATTCTCTCATTCCCAACGGCTGGTAGAAGCACCTTCTGTGCTTCCACTTGCAAGAATGAACGTCCTTTGGCATTAAAAGCAACAGGGGAAAACTTCCAAGTGTGAGCAAGCCATACACAGGTTACTTCCCATGTAATATCTTACTGATCGACTTTTTTGCGTCTGCTGTTCCATCCACGAGCGCACCTTCTGCATTGGCTTCGCCAAGGTGACTGCCGGCAACATCAAACACCTCGTAGTGAATCTTATTCTCGCGGTGGTAAAAATCAAAATACCAGTAGTTGCCGTCTTCTATACGTTGATATATCCGCTGTTTTCCCCACTTCATCGTGGTCTCGATTGCCTATCAGCGAGAAGTGCCCGTCGAGTAACGCCGACAACCACTCTATGCACTCCTCTGCTGAGAAGAACAGGGGAATATTCTTCAGTTCAGGACAACCATCAGCGTAAGTTCTGTCCTTGATGATTGTCACCTGCTTATAGTCGGTTGGAACCCCTGGCGACAACGATAACACACATGGTGCTCCTGGCGACTCGAATGCGCTCTTTACCACAAGCGCTACATCTTGTTGGGCCATGCATGCTATGGTGTCCCAACAGATGTAGTTGTAATTGCCTTCAAGGATAGCATTCTTCTGAACATCGGTGCTGTTGGAACTGACAAAATTGCGCAATATCACGGATGCTTTGCTCAAATAGGCTGCTTCATCCACAACGTCACCCACATCTGCTTTGAAGCGATTGACATTATCCTTATCGAAGAAAATGCGCAAATTGATATCGTTCTGACGTGCGTATTCCTTCACGGTCATCAGAGGAGCTACTAAATCGCGAAGACCCTCTGCCGTAAGGGGTAAATCTATCACCTCGTCTCCCGTCGGAAGCAGTATAAATAGTGATGCATCCATCATTTCAGAATCCCAATAAGTAAGTCATGTCTGCATCCTGACGAGTGAAGAAGCCTTCGGGCTGGTGGTCTATCTTGCCATCGCCCACTATCTTTACCTCTTCCGCCACTGATTGCAGCCCATCAGCGGCTTTCTTCATATAATAGAGCTTCACGTTGTTGCGGTCTATTCCTATGCCTTCCTCTTCAAAACGCTTGGAAGCCATGAGAATGCCATTGAGTACATGATTGCTGTGGGTCTCTACAATAACCTGGATGCCCGCCTCTGCTGCTCGCGCGATCATCATGCCAAGTTCCGACTGCGCTGCTTCGTGAAGATGGGCTTCGGGGTTCTCTATCAGCAACAAACTGTCTCTCTCTGACGCAAGCAGTGCCACGACTATCGGCAATGCGTAACTCAATCCAAAGCCAACATTTATCGCGCTGTAGGCAGGTGTTGTATCGCCGTCTATCTCATAGGCATATTTCAACGAATAAGACTTGTCTCCTTTCTCTGGGGTAACAACGACATCGGGGCTGATAACTCTTTCCCATGACGATACCTGAGCGAGCAGTTCTGCGGATTCGCCTGCACGATGCACCAGTCCTGGCAACACGCTAAGTTTCTTCGCCACGCCAAAATGATACAGAAAATGGGCCGTCAGTTCGCACTTACCATATTTCTGCGACAGTTGCCTCCGGCTTTCCACCATATTCGTGTTTAGGGGGTAGGACTCAGAAGGCTCCTGACGAGCCGCACTGATATACTGAAAATTGTTCGTAAATAACGAACTCTCCTGCAATATTTTCGGATCAGGTCCCTGCAATAGAGAAAAGAAGTCTTTACCCATAACGGCATCCGAAGCATCCCATTGCCATGTAGAAAGCCCGTGGCCGCCATCGATGCCAAAAGACATATAATCCTCGTCTGCCATCTGACACAGCGCATCACGACAGAGACCGATAGAAAGCAGGTCACCATTCAGGGCGAGTCCCTCGTTCAAGACACTCTGCTGATAACTTTGGCGCAACAAAAGCAGCGACTGGATAACAGAGGACTTGCCACTACTGTTCAGCCCGGTCAGCACCGTCAGGTTGCCCAATTCAAGACGCAAATGCTTATGAATCTTGTAATTGTCTATGTGAAGTAATCTTAGCATATTTTTTACATTTATTTTTCTTTCAAAACAGTGTCTATCAACTCCCTTATCTTGCGGTGTCGATAGTTCACGCTTTCTTTCTGACCTGTACCGGATGACAGAGCATAGTAGAACTTGTCATCGTTGTTAAGCTCTACGAAAAGTCTCTGCACAATACTCTTTTTAGCCACTAACTGCTGACGTTCATTGTCCGTACACTTTGCCAGCCAAACGCTCAGCGTCTCGAATAGTGCCTTGTTGATGGGTTTGCGACGGTCAGATATATTGCGACGTTTACGGAATGCATCATTGTTGAAGATGCTCCAGGCTGCCTTCATCGCCTTGTCGAACTGTGTACTCATATCTTCGCGCTCCGCCTCCGTCAGTTTTTTTATTTTTGCCATGCCACGGGTCATAAATCCGTCCATGTCGGGCTCATACGTCTTATAGTCTTGCAGATAGAAAGCCACGAACCTTGTCACAAAATCGCGGTCTTCCATGCGGTCGGTCTTTATGATACCGCAGGTAGCCTTCTTGAACGACTGCTTAGCGGCCAAATTGGCCACCATCTCCGCAGACACGCCCTGATTCATCGCATGACGTATTTCCTGTGGAGTCAGTATCAGACCGCCCGTGTTAATACGTTTGAAGATATTGAATTTTACCTCATCGGGCGTTCCCTTCTCTATCACGTACATGGTTATAGGGGTCTGGGTGATTCTGCGCTGCATCAGACGAGGAAGCTCGTCGAAGGACATTCCGTCATATTGCTGCGTAAGAAACTCCAGATGGTGCAGTCGCATCGTCTTCTCCACAATGAAGTGCTTGAACACGCTGCATCGTTGCAATCCGTCTATCACGTTCCACACCTCAGCATCCTCATCAGTCTCTGTCTCGTCGAAATAGAAAGCGGGCAGTGGCAACTTGAGCAGCAGCGACTCTATCAGGCGACTCTGCTTCTCTTCATCCCACAGGTCTGATTTGCGTTGGAAGGGGGTATCGAAACGAATCTCCCCGTGTTCCATCTTATCCACCAGCTCACTGATGGTAAACGGATCACGACGAATCTTTATCATATTAGGATTAAATGGCATTGTGATTGCCACGTTGCCCTCATCCTCTTTTTCTATCTGATTTTCTTCTATCGAATAATCAATTTTGTCCATTGTCATCTGTGCTTATAAAATCCAACACCCCGTCGAGTAAGTGGAACCTAATTGTGATCAAGCTCGCTGTACTTTGAATGCTGGCTCTTGTACTCTGGGACTATCTCTTTCATCTTCTTCACTATTGCCATATCATCGTAGGTGAAGGAGAGCTGATAGAGTTCTTCCTCGTTCTTGCGTGCCAACTCGTATGGATACTCACGAACCTTTGCCACCATAATCTTTGGATGATGGGTAGGAACCGTAGCTTCCTTATCGTTCAGAACTTCCTCGAAGAGTTTCTCTCCATCACGGAGTCCTACATACTTGATATCGATGCCTTCTACGCCAGAGAGGGCTATCATACGCTTTGCCAGATCGGCGATGCGGACTGGCTTTCCCATATCGAAGACAAAGATCTCGCCTCCCTTACCCATGGTTCCAGCCTCTAATACCAACTTGCAGGCTTCTGGGATGAGCATGAAGAAACGGATGATGTCGGGATGGGTAACGGTAATCGGACCGCCCATTGCAATCTGCTTCTTGAAGATTGGTATAACGGAACCGTTACTTCCCAAGACATTACCGAATCTTGTGGTAACAAACTGGGTGACGCCCTTTACCTCGCCATCCACAATCGCCTTGTTCAACGCCTGGCAATAGATTTCACAGATTCGCTTGCTGCAGCCCATTACGTTGGTTGGGTTCACTGCCTTATCGGTAGAAATCATCACAAACTTCTTGGTGCCGTACTTCACTGCCATATCGGCTATCACGCGCGTACCATATATATTATTCTGCACTGCCTCTGATGGGTTGTCCTCCATCATCGGTACATGCTTGTAGGCTGCGGCATGGAAGACATAGTCTGGATGATACTCTGAGAAGATGCGCTCCATACGGGTGGCATTGGTGATGCTGGTTACGATGGTTTTGCATGGGATATCGGCATAGTTCTTGTTCATGAAGAGGCGGACATCGTGCATTGGGGTTTCAGCCTCGTCAACGAGAACCAGGCGTTGTGGCTTATAGATGGCAATCTGCTTTACCATCTCGGAACCGATACTTCCGGCTGCTCCCGTAATCAGAATGGTGCGACCGCTGAGAAGCTTACCAATGGCATCCATATCCACTTCGATTTTATCTCGTGGAAGAAGGTCTTCGATATCTACCTCTCGCATCATCTGATGACGGAGGTTTGACTTGCCATCCCAGCTCTGCGCCTTTGGCATCATCATAATCTTGATGCCTTCTGCGGTGAGTTTGTCGATCATATCCTGATTTTCCAAGAACGTCTCTGTGACCAGCGGGCTTACGAAGAGGGTCTTGACATTCATCTTGTGCATGACGCCTATCAAGGTCTCATCATAGGAATAGACTTCGCAACCCAACAGGAATTTGCCTACCATAGCGGTTTCTTCCGTGGTGAATCCTTTCACGATATATTGTGAAGGATGGTCGTTGCGCATAGACTTTGCCAGGGAGATACCGCCTTTCCGTAAACCTAAGATGAAGACCGGAGTCTTGCTTTCGGCTGAGAAACAGGAGTCGTACATATACTTCACAAGGATTCGCATGGTCCACATCTCTACCATAGAGATGAAGAGCATGACGACAATAGATTCTGTGGTAATCTCACAGAGGATACTGTCTGGCACCACATGAAGCAGAATGCTATTCAGAATGAAACCGACAACGATGGCACCGGATATGCGAAGCAGGTCAACGAATGACGAGTAGCGTATGATACCGGAATAGGTATGGAAGATTCGCATGCCTACCACGAAGAGTGGCAGGGAGCAGACGAACATGAGGAAGTAGTTCCAGAAATGGGAAGCTATCACCTCGCCTCCTTCTACGATATAGGTTGCAATCATTCCTGCCACAACAATAGCGATGCTATCGAGTGCCATGATGCACCAATATGGCAGTGCAGCCTTAGAAAAATACCAATTTGTCAACTTATTGGCAAAGAGGGATACTTTGAGTTTATACAATACCCCTGAGAATGACTCTTGAGAAAAGTCATTCTGATCAATTCTATCCTTCATCAAAATTGTATTGTTTTAATTTTACAACTTAAAATAATTCATGGGGGCTGCAAGCATCTATGATGAAGCCAGTCCTGCCGAGGTTAGGCGATGGAGATCGGTGCCTACGAAATCGTACATCTGCCATTTCAGAAGCTGGCGGCACCGCTTCTGCACCCGCTCGCCATACTGGCCGCGGAGACTGTATAGGTTGCGCTGAAACAGGATGCCCTGTGCCTTGAGTGCCTCGTAATCTTCTTTCTTCATATAGAGGTAACGCTCGGGATGAGCCAGGATTGGGGTATAGCCCTTGTTCTTGATGCGCTCCAGCAGTCCACGGAAATTCATCGGTGGAGCAAAGATGCTGGTTTCCACCAGCAGGTATTTCTCTGCCAGGGGCAGGAGATTGCCAGCCTTGAGGCGGCGCTCGAAAAGGGCATCCAGCATGTTCTCGGCTGCCAGATGCAGCTGAAGGGGCTGGGCATCGGTCGCAGAAGATTGCTTCGCTCCTTCTGCTCCTGATGCCTGACATTCAGGATGTCTCCGGGCAAAATCCTGGAGATACTTCTCCTTGAAATCTTCGAAGACCCGGCGGAGTTCTTTCGGCTCATTCGGAACATCCTCCATGATGTGAGGGGTGAACCAGACTTCACGGATTCCGCTTGCTTCGTAGATGCGAAGCTGCTCCAGGCTCTTTTCCGGGTCCTGGAAGCCATCATCCACGCCAGGGAGTATATGGCAATGGTAATCGATGCCATCAGGGAGACTGCACGTGCTCCCTGATGGCTTTTTCTGATGCAATATTTTCTGGAAGAATTTAAACATTTGTTTCTATTATTCTACAGAACATTTGTTTCTATTATTCTACAGAACTTTTGTTTCTATTTTCCTATAATCCATTCATTTAAGATTTTGCCCCCCATTCTTTTCCTTATTATAGTTATAGCCGTAGCCATAACCATAGCCATAGCCGTAACCGTAGTGACTGCCATATCTGCCGCCACGTGTCTTGGTTCCGTTCAGAATCAATGTCATGTTCTTGAATTTCTTCTCCTTGTAGAGGGCATCAATCTCTGGCAACATGCTGCGCTCCATCAGACCGTAACGGACCACGAAGATGGTACGGTCGGCAAACTGCTCATAGATTGGGGTATCGGCTACCACCTCGATAGGAGGACAGTCGATGAAGACGTAATCATACTCCTGGCGCATGGTCTGAATCATCTGCTCCAGCAATGGAGTGGAGAGAAGCTCGGTAGGGTTTGGAGGGATGGTTCCGATAGGAATCATATCGAAATTCTTCACCAGTCCGTTTTCCTCACCCTTATAGAGGATGTCGTGGATATCGGAGATCCTGCCGTTGAGGTAATCGCTCAATCCCTCGCCCGGACTATGAATCAACATAGAGGCTGAACCATGGCGGAGGTCACCATCTATCAACAAGACCTTCTTCTTCTTGATGGCGAGCGACATCGCCATATTGGAAGCCAGGTGAGTCTTACCAGACCCTGGATTAAATGAAGTGAACACAATGACATTCTGCTCCGGATGGGTACCGATGGTGAACTCGAAGTTGGTGCGCAATACTCGGAACGCCTCGTTCACGATGTCGCGCTTGCCTGCCTTCACCACAATCATACGAACCTCCTTCGGCTTCTTCCAGAACTTGATGCGCTGCTCGAGTGTTGGGCGGTTCTTGCTACTTACAGAGAATGGAATCTCGCCCAGGAACGGAACATTCAAGTTCTTCAGATCCTTTCTGCCACGCACGGTGGTATTCATGTTCTCACGCATGTAGATGATGACTACCGGAATGAGGAATCCCAGCACGAAGGCTACGAGCATGATGTTGCGGCGCACCGGTGCCACCGGCACGTTGTCGCCCGTAGGAGGGGTGATGATGCGGGTATTGTAGGCGGTGAACGCCTTGGAGAGTTCGTTCTCCTCGCGCTTCTGGAGGAGGAAGAGATAGAGCGCCTCCTTGACCTTCTGCTGGCGACCTACGGTCTGCAGGTACTTAGCCTGGTTAGGGTTGCTTGCAATCTGGGTGGTAGTGGCAGCCTCGTTAGCCTGAAGGTTGCCCAGCTGGGTCTTGAGGGTTACCACGAAGTTGTCGAGGCTGGCTGTGATGCTCTTGCGCATGGAGCCAAGGCTCTGGTCGTAGTCAGCCACCAGGGGGTTCTGCTCGCTTGAGTTTGCCACCAGGTTGTTACGCTCCAGCTGACTCTTGTTGTATTCGGCAATCTGCTGCTCAATGCCCGGGCTCTCGATGCCAGTATTGGAAGGCAGGAGCTGGTTCTTGCCCACCTTGCCGGTGAGATAGTTTCGGATATACTGGGCAATGGCGAGGCGCGAGTTGAGATCCATGATCTGCTTGTCCACCTCGGTGCTCTTCTGCATATACTGCTGTGCGGCAGCCTCTACATCGGGCAGCAGGTTGCTGCTCTTGTAGGCTGAAATATTCTTATCCACATCGCCCAGCTCGCGCTCTATCACGCCCAGTCGCTCGGTGATGAAGTGAGAGGTGGAGATGGTCATCTGGTTCTTGTCCTCGATCCAGTTTTTGCGGTAAACAGAGATGATGGTGTTGATGACATCCTCTGCACGCTTAGGGAGCACATCCTTATAGGTAAGGTCGATGACGGTGGCTTCCTTCTTGCTCAGGCTGGCAACGAGCGAAGCCTTGATGCGGTCGGTCATCGCATAGATGTTGCTGCGGGATACGTAGAGCACCGGAGCATCTCCATTCTTTATAAACTGGGAATAAGAAGGAGCCTTATCTACCTTGATCTTTCCCAGTGGGGTGCGGATGATCTGTCCGAGTCGGCCGGAAATTTCATCGCTGTCATCTGCCGGAAGATGATCACGGGTAATGCCCTTGAGCTTGCTGATGAGGTAGGAGCCATCGCCCTTGAGCTGGAGCTGGAAGCTGCCGCTCTGCTCATCGGTGAAGCCGCTGAAATCTACGGTTACGGGGAGATCGCCGCCATAGAGTGCCTCCTTGTGGAAGGCACCGTCGATGGCATAATCTACATCGAGCTTGAGTCGCTTTCCGGCTTCCAGGAGCACGGCAGGCGACTGGATAGCAATGAGTTCATTGTTTACATTGCTCTTGGCATTGCCCAATCCCATATCGGCGAACATGGAAGAAACATCGCTGCTGATGCCCTGCGACTTGCTCTCGTCCTTGATCATCAGGGATGCGGTGCGCTGATATACGTTTGGGGTCGTAAGAATATAATAAGTGGCGATGCCGAGTGTTACGGCTAACGAAAGGATGAACCAGCGCCACTTGGCGAGGCAGAGATAGAAGAGATCCTGCAGGCGGACGGAGTCGTCTGCCTGATTGGGTCTGGACATCGGATTCACCTGTACTGGCTGGTTAGCCTGAGTAGTATTCTGTATCATTTTTCTTTATTAATTTACTTTCAGGAAGGTGAGGACGGTAACGAGGAGAGATGAGATGCTCAGCCAGAAACCTGTTGACTGCACGGTGTTACCATTAAGGGTTGAACTACGCTTCTTGGTATCGTTAGGTGTAACATATACCACATCGTTCTGCTGGAGATAGTAGGCAGGAGAACTGAAGATGTCCTTGCCGGAGCAGAGGTCGATCTTGTAGATTTTCTGGTGTCCGTTTTCCTGTCGGAGCACCATCACATCGTTTCTGCGACCCTGAATGGTGAGATCTCCCGCCTTGCTGATGGCATCGAGGATGGTCACCTTTTCCTCTTCGAAGGCATACTGACCTGGCTTTGCAACTTCGCCTATCATGGAATAATGGAGATTGCTGAGACTCACGATGACGGTAGGATCCTTGACAAGACTTGCATCCACGAGCGATTTCTTTACTTTTTCGGCAATCTCCTCGCGCGTGAGACCAGCCACCTGTATCTTTCCCACCACCGGGAAATCGATGTCACCCTTGCTATCTACAGTATAGTAATAGGCATCCTGCGACATATCGTTGGCGCTGCTTCCGGTGGTTCCGCCTATAAGATTGAAGAGCTGCGAAATCTGCGGATCCTTGCTCTTTACTCCGATATAGATCTTATCGGTAGGCTTTACGGTTATCACTCTGTTCTGCAGGGTAATGACTGTATCAGGATTATTGTTCAAATCCTGAAAATAGGCTACATCCTTCGGGGTACCGCAAGACGTAGCAGAAAGGAGTGCTATTCCTAACACTCCAGACAACACAAGTTTACTAAATTTCATTCTTTTATCTATATAATGCAGTTTTAAATCATATACTGAAGATTCGGAATTAAGACATTACTTCTTTTTTTTTCTTCTTACCTTTCTCCTCCTCTTTATTCTCTTCTTTTCCGGCGAGGCTTACGAAATTGCATTCGGTGAGGAAGGCGGCACAGGAGAGGAATCCTTCTATCTTGACCACGAAGCACTTCTCCGCCTTTCCCTTCTCGCTGTGGCATCCCTTCACCTTCTGGTAATATCCTTCGAGTCCGGCACAGACGCCATCCTCTACCCTCACCCTTGCTTCTGGGCGCAGATTGATTTCCCCTGGAAGGAAGAAGTGCCTGTTGGCATCCTCCACGTTTTCGTAGAGCGCCATGAAATCCTCCATTTCCTTATCGGGAATGGTGATGACTTCAGAATGCCCATCCATAGGACGGGTCTTGAACTGAAGCATGGAATTGTAAATCTGCTTGAGATCCCGCATTCTGCCTGGCGTTGCCTTCACAAAAAGGAGATTGCGGACAACGAGGCGATAGGAAATCACTCGCTTGCGTATGTGCTGCCCTACCATACGCTCGCAGCGTTCCAATGGAAGGAACACCTTGATATCTTGATGGGTCTTGAGATAATCAGCTACCTTCATTTCGCGGTAGGGGGCACTCATGGCATACCAGATAGGGACTTCATCAGGACTGTCCAAGCTCATATATTTACTCTTTTTTATTAACACTAATTTTAGAAAATGGCATAATTTTAGCTCCCCACTATATCATATAACAACCTTATTTTCAAGATGTTACACATTTACCATTTTTTTAGCAACAGGTTTTCAAATTTCGTTTTAATTTACAAACGTTCTTAAAAGAGTATCCCTGTCACGTTGCAAAGTTACATTTTTTCTCTGATTTAAACAATTTTTTTAGTCTATTTTTTCTTTCTTTTTATAATTGATTTCACAGAATTTTGAATATTTGGGTTTAAAGAAACTCATCTCAACCAGCTATGCTATCAATAGTAAGATTATCAAAGCTGGAATTCAAACATCCTTCCTGGAAACAACGTCTCCAAAGTTTGACAAGTCTAAAACTAATACCCATGGTAAAATTTTCGTTTTAGAAAAAGACATTACTGGTGATGGTAAAACCAATTTAGATGATTTGGAATGGGATTATCTTGAAGATGATGGTGATTTCAGAAGTGAAGAGGTTAAAAAGCTAAGAGACGAGGCTGATATTATCGTAACCAATCCACCTTTCTCTCTTTTTTAGAGTTTCTTGCGTGGATTGTTGAGGCTGATAAACAGTTTATCATTATAGGAAATATAAACTGCGTTACCTATAAAGAAGTTTTCCCATTGCTTAAAGATAATAAAGTCTGGATGGGATGCACTATCCATAGCGGAGAAAGAAATTAAGAGAAATCCGCATTTTCAAGGAAGTTTTTTACCCTCTGCCAATACTGCCGTTATGCCGGGCAATTTGGAACATTCCTCTAAACTGCGGGCAAAACTGCGGGCAAAATACACCCGTTCCACCTAATTATCAATACTTTATACTATTTTCTCGCGTTGAGTATATATAAATATTAAAATAAACCGGCATGGCGGCAGTTTTGGCAGTAATAACTGTTCAAAAAGGGTTATAAATTCTGTTTTTCGCTTTGTTTGCAAAAGATGCCCCACTGTCTAAAATAGAGGGGTGTCCATTTTTGCCCACCCCCGATTTTGCCCGCCCAAAAAGCCTGTTTTTGGCCTCCGTTCCAAGGTTTTGGGCATGTTGCCCACATGTTTTTTCGTTTTCTTTTACATCGTTTTTGTGTTTTTCTTTATGTTTATTCATGAATTATGCACATTTTGCGGTTTTTTGTCAGATTTTCGTTTCGCGCCAAACGCGTATTGGCAGTTTTTCAGAGTGCGTGGCGCTTATTTGTTTCACCAAAACGTCACAAAATGCGTAAAACGGTGAACCCTTTGTGACAGAAAAGCCCAAAAAGTGAACGCTTTTTCTATAGGATTTTCCTGTATTTTATGATGTTCTCACGCAAATTTCGTAGTGGGAGCGAATGCGACAATCATGAAAGCGAATGCGACAAACGTGGGAGCGAATGCGACAAACATGGGAGCGAATGCGACAATCATGACAGCGAATGCGACAAACATGACAGCGAATGCGACAAACATGGGAGCGAATGAGGCAAACACGAAAGCGAAAGAGAGAGAGAAAAAAACAGTAGAAAAAGGATAGATTCTCAGAAAATGTGAATGCTTTTTTATGGAAATGAATGCCAGAAGCCCATTGCAGCACGCCCTGAAGGGGCAAAAGCTCTTAGCCCAGGGCAACGCCCTGGGTATAAAGCATTTAGCAACACGCCCTGTAAGGGCAAAAGCTTTAAAACTCATGGCATTTTTTAAAGCTTTTGCCCTTACAGGGCGACAAGTTTGCGAACATCATAACCCAGGGCGATGCCCTGGGCTAAGAGCTTCTGCCCTTTCAGGGCGTGTTGCTGCAACGAACTGCCCTTAACCTTTGCTTTACCCTTCGGCCAGCGTTTTTCAATTCCCTTCGGGCATTGGGAATTAAAGCCAACAGAATGGTTTAACAAGGAAAATCTCCGTCTATACGTTAAATCTTTTTAAAAGTGAGGCATTTCGGCACAGATAGATTTGTTATTCGATAAATATTATGTAATTTTGCACCCCGAAAGCCCAGAAAAGGGCAATAATTACAGAAAAGTTTAGTTCGTTGGGGCTCGAAAAAGAGCTGGCACGAAGCCAGACGCCTCGCGGAAAAACCCGTTTATAAAATAAAAAAATGTACGCAATCGTAGAAATTAACGGTCAGCAGTTCAAGGTAGAGGAGGGCAAGAAGCTCTTCGTACATCACATCAAGGATGTAGAAGCTGGCAAGACTGTTGAATTCGACAAGGTTCTGCTCGTTGACAAAGACGGCGCAGTGACAGTCGGTGCACCTACAGTAGAGGGTGCGAAAGTAGTAGTAGAAGTAGTGAACCCACTCGTAAAGGGTGACAAGGTCATCGTCTTCAAGATGAAGCGCCGCAAGGACTATCGCA
>OIWM01002271.1_pt1 | contig 16465 bp, 25 predicted proteins | sample 1587451 | NCBI WGS metagenome assembly OIWM01 (sample SAMEA3888907, study PRJEB22519) | human gut metagenome | biome: human gut; feature: human-associated habitat; material: faeces | place: Denmark | collected 2011
TGCATCACAGGACTGCAATATCGGAGGAATGGCCATGGATACCGAATATGAAGATCTGCAGAGTTTCTTGCCTACCAGCGGAGAGCCAGAGGCAAGTATGGCAGTCTATTCACACCTTGCTCTGGCATTAGACGATATAAAGTATGGTAGAATACAGTCTGCGGACACGGTATTTGCAGAGATACTGTGCGAATTGGAACAGCTCAATAAGTAGGAAGGCAATAGCAAAAAGCGCCTATCGGGAATGTCCCGGTAGGCGCTTTTTTCATGCCCGGATATGGGAATTATTTGGAGGTGAAAGAATATGAAAGCAAAGCAAGCGATCATCCTGGCACTTTGTGCTGTGCTGCTGCTTGGGGGCATCACTGCGGTGGCCTATCCGATGGTATCGTCCTGGTACATCGCCAACCATCGCAGCGAGGTGGGCAGCAGCTATGATGCTGCGGTAGCGGCAGAGCAGCACGTGCTGGACACCATCCGGGCCGCTGCGGTGAAGTGGAACCGGCAGCTGGCAAATGGCGAAATCGACCCCTTGAAGCCGGAGGAAAACGGCTACACCGAGCAGCTGGTGCTGGACGGCGTGGACGCCATGGGCTATATCGAGATACCGGCCATCTCTGTGACCCTGCCCATCTATCACGGGGTAAGTTCCACAGCCCTTTCCAAGGGCGTGGGGCATATGCCCCAGAGCAGCCTTCCGGTGGGCGGAGCAACCACCCACACGGTGTTGTCTGCCCATACCGGTATGGCGGGAAACCCAGGCTTTTCGGATTTGGAAACCCTCCGGGAGGGCGATGTTTTCTCCCTCCATGTATTGGGTGAAGTCCTGAATTACCGGGTGACGGAGATACAGACGGTGCTTCCGGCCCAGGTGGAGCATATCCAGATCCAGACTGGAAAAGACCTCTGTACCCTCATTACCTGCACCCCATTCGGGGTCAACTCCCACCGGCTCCTGGTAACGGGAGAGCGGGTGGAAGCTACGGATGAGTCTGTGGAGACACCCATCCAGATGGAGGAAGCACCCAGGGAGAGCGTCTGGGCACAGCATTACCGTCAGGCGGTGCTGGCCGGTGGAGGCATCATCCTGCTGGCCCTGATCGTGGCAATCTTTATCCGGAGGCGAAAGAAATGAAAAAGAAACTGCTGCTGTTGCCGGTGATCGCCGCCCTGCTGGCCTTTGGGGCCTTTGCGCTGCTCTATCGCCCTGCCAAAGGGGCCGAGATAGACCGGCGCATGGAGGCTCAGGTGGATACCTGGCAGCAGGCTCAGGCGACCAGGCCAACGGAAATGACCGGCGAAGAAACGGGACCGTACCCGGAATTGCGGGCGGCCATGGGAGCATACAATCAGGCCATCTACGAAAACGGTCAGGAGGGCCTGAAGAACAGCCACAGCTACACGGAGGAGTTGCTGGCCCTGGAAAGCTACGGGATAACCGACGGCATTGTGGGCGTGATCTCCGTCCCGTCGGTTGGCGTATCCATGCCGCTGTATCTGGGAGCAAGCACGGATAACCTGGCCAAGGGATTCGCCCAGCTGTCCTATACGTCCATGCCCATTGGCGGAGAAAACACTGCCTGCGTGGCAGCGGCCCACCGGGGGTGGGACAGCGGGAAATACTTCCGGGATGCCGAGTCCGTGCAAATCGGGGACACCGTGGAGCTGCAAAACCTCTGGGAAACGCTGACCTACCGGGTCACGGAGATCCGGGTGATCGACCCGGACGATTCCGATGCCATCCTTATCCAGGAGGGCCTTGACCTGCTGATCCTATTTACCTGCACGCCTTACGGCCTGCCCATCCATAGGCTGCTTATTATTTGTGAGAGGGTATGAAAAAGCAGGACGGAGATCACCGTCCTGCTTCGAGAAGGCTTTTCAATCGGGTGGCTAAGTCAGATGCACTGTACAAAACGCTTGTGACCGTTACGGTATTCCCGGAAATCAGGTAGAATACCGAATACTTGTCGATGAGGAGCCGACGAAAGGAATGTTCCCCGTCCACTGCAAAGACCGGGCAGCGCAGCGGAAAATATTCCAGACTTTGAATGGCTTCTGCGATCCGGTCATATTGCTTCATTGCTGTCTCCGGGGACAACAGCTTATCTGCAATATAGTCGTAGATCGCAGACATATCCCGCAATGCAGAATCTGTGATGTCTACCTGATAATTCATCCCCGGCGGTCCCTCCGAAAGTCCGCAAAGGCTTCCGAAGCGGACCGGACATGGCCATTCCGGGCATCGTCAAGTCCTTCCCGGAATCTGGCAAGAAGCTGTTCATCCGTCATTTCATCCGCATTCACATAGCTGGGAGCCTGCGGGAGGGAGACGGAAAACGGGATGCCTCCGGTCAGGGCGATTTGCCGCAGGTACATATCAACGGCTGTGGACATGGGGACACCAAGCCGGGAAAGAACGGCTTCGGCGTTTGCTTTGGATACGGGGTTCACCCGCAAATTCAATGTGGCTGTCTTTTCCATGGCAAGCACCTCCTTGTGGATATATTGTAACGCAATATGCGTTACAAATCAAGGGAAAATTTGAGAGGAAGCAGAAGAATGAAACTCAATTACGAGGAACTGAAGCTGGCCGCTTACACGACCCGTGACTGGCCGGAAGGCAGCGGCATTCACACAGACGTCCACTATGACCGCTCTACCGGCCATGTGTGGGCTAGGACGGAGTACGGCGATGAAGTCTACACACTGAGCGGGCATCCGGATGAGATCATTATAGCAAAGACAGTCCACAGGACCAGCGTGGCCGAGCTGCTGGAAGCTGTGGATAAGGCCATCGCTCTGGACGACCGGTGCAGGGCGTATCTGCAAGACAATACAAAAGGGCCGGAGGCGTAATTCCCCGGCCCTTTTATATGGGAGACCAGGCGGCAGCGGGCAGCACCCCCAACGGGGGTGAGGGCCTGCTGTTCCGGTTCGATTCCGGAGTTTCCCACCAGCGCCGACGGCGCAAAATCTAATTCTATTTTGGAAAGGAGATGAACAAGCATGAATTTTCCCTATGACATGGAAAAACTCCGCAGGATCGCCGAGGAGCGGGAAGCGGAACGACGAGCGCAGGCGGCGGCTGAGGCTCCCGAAAAGCAGCAGCCGGTGCCGGAGGAGATCGGGGAGCGCCGGGAACTGCCCATTGCAGCTCTGGAGGACTTTCCGGCGGAACTGCATAAGTTCCACCCGGCCAGCCGGGAACGGCTGGAGGAACTGAAGGACAGTATCCGGGCCAACGGCATTATCAGCCCGCTGATCGTCCGCCCGCTGGACGCTGACCGCTACCAGATCATAGCAGGCCATAACCGGCGAACGGCAGCCAGGGAGCTGGGCTATGATACGGTCCCGGTGATCGTCAAACGGTATCTGACGGACGGGGAGGCCATCCGACTGAAGAATGACGACAACCTGATGCAGCGGGACGGGATGTTTCCGTCGGAGCGTGGCTGGGCCTATCGGCAGAACATGGAGGTGCTGAGTAGCCAGGGAAACCGGTCAGATTTAACTTGTGGCCAAAATGGCCACAAGTTAAAAGACGAAACAACGTGTGGTCCGAATGGCCGGAAAGTAAGAGCGTCCTTGGATAATACGCAGACAGGACGTTCCGTAAGCAGATACATCCGCCTGACCTATCTGATCCCTGAATTGCTGGACCTGGTGGACAAGAAGCAGCTGGGTCTGACGGTGGGCGAGAACCTGTCCTATCTGACTGTGGACAACCAGGAAACGGTGTACCTGTTCTGCTTTACCGGCGAGAAGCCGGTGAAGCTGACGGAGGCCGTGGCCAAGACCCTGCGGGAGGTACAGGATGACCCGGACCGGATCATCGATGCCGATACCCTGGAAGAACTGACGGCCAAGCACACCCGGACCCGGATGCGGAGCCTGAAACTGGATATGCAGGAGCTGCGGACCTACTTCCCGGTAGGTACACCGGAGGGCGTGGTGATCCAAACCATCCACTCGGCATTGGCGAAATACTTTGACAAGGGAGAGTGATCTTTTCCCTCCCAATAGCCCTCTTGACAAAGAAGGCACTATCGGGTAAAATCAGGGCGATGGGACAGGTGCCTTGCAGGTGTTCCTACTGCAAGGCCGGGGCGGAAGGAACACGTCCTAGTGTACCCTGTCCAACTTTGTTTTTTTGCCGGACCCCCATTTTTTCTTTCTTTTTTCTAACACTTTTTCTTTGTACTTTTCTTGCTTGTTTTTTACCTACTTTTTTCTTTTTCGGGGGCAATTCCGGCAGCGACTGAGCCGAGAGGCCGGGGCACTGCTGACGATCCTGCCAAGTGGATCGGTTGTTATCGGGCGGACCGCAAATTGCGGTCCGCTTTTTTCGTTTTCGGAGGTGATCTACATTCAACTGCGATATGTCAAAAGCGACTATCTGGATTATTTGCGCTGCTTTGAGCCGCAGGTGCCGACCAAATCCCGGCCCTGGCTCTGGCCGCTGTATCTGGACGGCCATTATTACGGCATCCCGCTTACGACCCAGGACGGAGCCGCCGGATACCCCGGCTACCTGCGGAGCGGGTGGGACCGGGGACTGAACATCCGATATATGGTCCCGCTGCCGGAGGAGGCGCTCCTGCGCTCCGGCAATCTGCCGGAAGAATTACGGCGGGAGCTGATGTATTATGAATCCATGCGCAGCTACATTACGGCAGAGGCAGAGGTCCTGCACCGCCTGACCGGCATGGAAAAGACAGCCTTCTGGAGGAATCACTGCTGTGATTTTCAGGAGCTGGAAAGTGTATATTTGGACTGGACGCCTGGGTTTCTACCCGGGCGTTTTTATTTGGAGGAGGATAAAAATATGCCCGTATCCAAGAATGGAAAGCTGTATTACACCAAGGAGCAGTACGAGAAAGCCCGGTACTGCGCCAACGCACTGGATTATGCCCGGAAGCAGGGCTATGAGTTGGTCCGGCAGAGCGCCGGATACTATTGCCTGAAGGACCACGACTCCATGATCTTTACCCCCACCGGTCATTGGTTCTGGAACAGCCGGGGCCTGAGCGGCGGGGCCATGGAGTTCATTATGTACTATGAGGGCAGGACCGTTACAGAGGCCGTGCTGACGCTGGCGGAAGAACTGGATCGGAGTCCGGTCTATCAGTGCGGACAGACGGAGGCGACTCCCACGCCCAGACGGCCGGAGCCGACCTTCGTTTTGCCGGAGCAGGACAGCACCTGCAAGCGGCTGTTCTGGTATTTGTGCAGCAAGCGGGGGTTGGATAAGACTGTGGTCCAGGAGATGATCCGGCAGGGGATCGTCTACCAGGGTATCCGAAAGCTGGATAATGGCAAGTCCCTGGTCAATGCCTGTTTTGTGTACCGGGACGAGCAGGGTAAGGCCATTGGAGCCTACCAGCGGGGCATGTCCGACCCACTGCCCGGAATGGCACCCTTCAAACGGGACGTGTCCGGCAGCAGCAAGCGCTGCGGCTGGCTGCTGCAAGCACCCCGGACCCCGGCCACAGAGGTTCGGGTATTTGAAGGGGCCATCGATGCGGCAAGCGACGCTACGCTGTATGCCCTGCCTGAAATGGGCCAGGGAGACTGGATGCAGCAACCGGTGGACCGGTTGAGCCTGGAGGGCGTAGACCCCACGCCGCTGGAGACCTACCTGACCAACCACCCCAACGTCAAGACCGTCCGGCTGATGCTGGATGCGGACCGTCCGGGCCGGGAAGCGGCCCAGCGGATCGCCGACAGTCTGCAGGGGCGGGGGCTGACGGTGGAGATCGACCAGCCCACGGCCGGGAAGGACTGGAATGAGACGCTGACCATGTACCGGGCAAACCAGCAGCAGACGGCGCAGGCCAAACCGGAATATCAGCAGGAACCGTAATTTATTTGGAGGGAGATAAAATTATGCTGAATCACATTGTTATCATGGGCCGCATGACCCGTGACCCGGAGCTGCGGCGGACGGCCAGCGGCACTGCCGTGGCCAGCTTCACCTTGGCGGTGGACCGGGACTTTGCTGCAAAGGATGCCCAGCGGGAAACGGATTTCATTGACTGCGTGGCCTGGCGGTCCACTGGGGAGTTCGTTTCCAAGTATTTTTCCAAGGGCCGCATGGCGGTGGCCTCCGGCAGGCTCCAGATCCGTCCCTGGACGGATAAGGACGGGAACAACCGCCGCAGCGCCGAGGTGATCGTGGAGAACATCTACTTTGGCGACAGCAGACGGGAATCCTCCGAGGGAACCAAAGAGGCCGTTGACGGCGGTTATTCGGACGACCTGCCCCTGCCGGATGAAGCCTTCTGAGGAGGATCGCTATGAAAAACGAGAACCTTTGCCCTATGGATGAGCAAGTAACTGTGGACCTGGAGGGCTACCTGCAGGAGGACGGGGAAACCACCTACTATGCTCTTGACGGCGAGGAGGCAGACAATGGCTAAGCTGAATAAGGTTCGGGAGGAACTGTCCCAGCGCTTCGTAGAAGCCCTGAGTATGGGGGAACTGCCCTGGCACAGCTGCTGGCAGCAGGCAGTCCCCCAGAACGCCGTCACCGGTCGGAAATACCATGGCCTCAATGCTTTGTGGCTCAGCTATCTGGCCGAAAAGCAGGGCTGGACAGACCCCCGTTGGGCCACCTACAAGCAGGCCAGTGAAAAGGGCTGGCAGGTCCGGAAGGGGGAAAAAGCCAGCTATGTGGAGTATTGGGCCTATTATGATAAGGAAAAGAAAAAGCTGCTGTCCTGGCCGGACGCCCGGCAGATCTTCCGGGAGGACCCGGCATACGCCGAGAAGAATTTGCAGCTGTCCAGCCGGGTCTTTGCGGTGTTCAACGGCGCTCAGATCGACGGCATCCCGGAACTGCCCCAGAGCCGGGGAACGGACATTGGAGCCATTCGGCAGCAGCGGGATACCCTCATCGCCAACATGGGCATCGGCTACCGGGAGCAGGGCCAGAGTGCCTATTATAGCCTTGGCAGCGACACCGTGACCCTGCCGCCGGAGGCCAGCTTCGACAGCACCTACGGCTATATGGCGACATTTTTGCATGAGTGCGGCCACGCATCCGGCCATCCGGACCGGCTGAACAGGGACATGACCGGAGGCTTTGGCAGCGAAAGCTACGCCAAAGAGGAACTGCGGGCGGAGATCGCATCGGCCTTTACGGCCCAGGCGTTGGGGCTGACGGTCAGCGAACAGGACCGGGAGCTGGAGACCAGGCAGCACATGGCGTATATTCAGAACTGGGCGCAGGCAATCCAGGACGCCCCGGAGGAGCTGTTCAAAGCCCTGAAGGACGCCGAGAAAATTTCGGACTACCTGATCGAACAGGGCGAATTCCAGCCCATTATTGACCGGGCTGCAGAGGAAGTGCGGTGGGTAGGCCGTATCGAGTACCTGGGCTGCGACGGCGAGGTCGGGGACATTGCCGAATTTGATTCTGTGGATGACTTTATAAGGCAGATCAAGGACGATAGCGATTGCGGGTGTCCCGCACAGGTCGTGCTGTACCGTGACAAAGAGGGCAAGACGATCCCCTACCTGGAACTTCTCAAGGACGTACCGCTGCGGCGTGTGCAGATCGTCAATGACCCCCATGCGGATATGCAGTCGGAGTATTACCTGTTCTACGACCATGAACGGTATCTCTTTACGGCAGATACGGAGGAAAGAGCCTCGGAGGTGGAGGGAATGCTGGCCTGTCATGCGGCAGCTGCCGGGTATAACTGGCAGGATGACGGCATGGTGATCCTCCACAATGAGCCATGGGCACCGGCGAATATCTCTAGCGGACCGGAAGCGGACAGGACGCTCAAACGGGTGGAGGCAACGCCGCAGAACGTGGAAGCCTATCTCCGAGGACAGGACCGGGAGAATAACCGGTCGGCGGAGCGCCATGCCCCGGTCCAGGCCCGGATCAGCTGGGAACCGGAGCCGTGAGGGCGGTAAACACCCCCCTTTAAGGGGCCTTAACCGGGGGGCAAAACCCTCTTTTTCACCCTCCAAATCCGGCCCGGAGGGCGAAAAGCCCCCCGCTTAGGGGGGCTTAACCGTAATTTTGCCCCGAAGGGCAAAATTATGGCAGGATAAGACGTATTCGAAATCCGCCAAAAACAGCCAATTTGCAAGGCAAATTGCGTATTCAAATCGGAATTTTATGTATTCAAAGTGAATACAACCGCCTTGACAAAAAAATCAGAATAAAATATAATGAGTTTACCGATTGGAGGGGTGGTATGGCACTGAAAAACAAATTGGGGATCACGGATTCGACAGAATTGGCAAGGGCGGAGGAGCAGATCAGCAAGCGGAGAGCGGTGGAGATGTTTGACACAAAGTACCTGGATACACTGACTCCGGGGACCTTTGATGCCCTCTCCAAAATCCATGGTTTCCTGTTCTCAGGCATCTATGATTTCGCCGGGAAGGTCCGCAGCGTCAATTTGGCAAAGGGTTCTTTCCGCTTTGCGCCGGTGATGTATCTGGAAGCATCCCTCCAAAATATTGAAAAGATGCCTCAGAATACCTTTGATGAGGTCGTCGAGAAGTATGTGGAAATGAATATTGCCCACCCATTCCGGGAAGGAAATGGACGGGCCACCCGTATCTGGCTGGACCAAATGCTCCGTAAGGAACTGCGCCAGGTCGTCGATTGGAGCAAGGTGGATAAGGAAGATTACCTGCTGGCTATGGAGCGCAGCCCAATTCGGGATACGGAAATCAAATATGTACTGCGTCAGGCATTGGTCGAAGATACCGAGGACCGGGAACTCTATATGAAGGGTATCGACCACAGCTATTTCTACGAGGGATATGCAACGTTCCGGTCGGATGACCTATCCGGAGGGCAAAAGGAATGATCTTGTACCATGGCAGCACAGAAAAGGTAGAAGTGCCGGAAATCAGAGAAGGCAGGTCAACGATGGACTTTGGAGCCGGGTTTTATACGACGAGTTCCTATGAACAGGCAATGCGATGGGCCAGAATAAAGATGCGCCGGTGCAATACGCTGACGGGGTATGTGTCGGTCTATGAGTTTGATTTTGAGAAAGCCCAGGCGGACTGTATCGTTCACAAATTTGATGGAGCAGATATGGGCTGGTTGTTGTTCGTGACAAACAACCGAAAAGGTGTTCCGGGGGAGCCTGCAGACCTGCATATAGGTCCTGTGGCAGATGACAATGTTTACCGCACTGTCAACATGTTTGAGACCGGCGTTTATGACGCAGAGTACACGATTCGTAAACTGAGAACCGAAGTGCTCCATGACCAGTGGGCCTTCCATTCGGACCGAATTCTTTCTTACTGCCGTTTTATCAGGGCTGTAAAGGTGGAGGGAGGATACAGATGAACAAAGAGCAATTTGAAGCAATGATGCCGCCAATCGTTGAAAATCTTGTAGCAATGATCGCTGACAAGCAGAATATGTCAGAGGACGAGGCAATCACCAAACTGTATTCCTCCAAACTCTATGCGATGCTGGAGCAAGAGGACACAAAAGTGTGGCATTACAGTACATTGATGCTGTACGAGCTGCTGACTGAGGAAGAAACTACCGGAAATATTGAATTCCCGGATGTGTGAGGTGTGGCAATATGAGCAAAGAAGGAGCCTTCTTGATATTCTGCTTGGAACACTACAAGGTCCACCGAAATTTGACCGGAAATGAAACGTGGAAGCTATTTACAAAATATGGAGTACAGGAGTATATTCGGGACTTTTACGACATCCTCCATACGACCGGCTATCAGTATGTGAACCAGGATATTGATGAGTATTTGAAAGTCAGAGGCGCATAGGAAGGCAGCAATGTCAAAGGACGGCCAATGGCAGCACCGGAGGACGATCAAACGACCTGATTTGTAATGCGGGATTCAGTTGAATTAACAAACTCTCTTTGCTACAATTAGCGTAATGGAAGGCTGACTTTGCTGATTGAGAAAAGAACTTCTTGAACTACCAAACAAACCGTTCGCATTTAAGACGGAGCAGGCGCTGGAAGTGCTCCATTTCTGCGAGGTGAAAAACGTATGAATCGCTTGGAACCGGATGTGGTGGAATACTACGACCAGGAGGCAGTACGGATGATCTGCGAAAAATATGGAATGCAGCCTATGGAGGCATTACGCACGTTCGTCTGTTCCAAGACCCATGAGATGCTGGAAAATGCAGACATGGGCATGACCGATTTTGGAGCCGGTGCGCTGTTTGATATGTGGGAGTGTGAGCAGATCACCGGCGACCCAAGACGTTCCGTTTATATCCGCCTGGGAGATTGAATCATGTCTGAGGAAATGAAGTTTTTTATTTATCTGCTGGAAAACTATGCTGCGGACAAGAAACTCAGCACCGGCGAGGCCTTGAAGCAGTGGGACCGGCACGGGATCACGCAGAAGATCATGGACAATTACTGGATATATCATACGGAGCGGATTGAAAACGCTTATATGGATATTGACAGTATGCTCCGTACCGGACAACCGGCGTGGTAAGGGAATCAGGTACTATGTCTGAAAATTGATAGTAGACTAAGGCCATCCTTCGGGGTGGCCTTTTTTCACCGCTGTTCTTCGGAACAGCGGATTTTTTATTTTTGGAGGGAATCGCATGAGTGAAGATCACAGTATTCCGGTAAGGTTCTGGATCGCATCCGAGACGGACAAGCTGGTTCGCAGGATCGCTGCTACGGAGGAACGGAGCGTCAGTTCCGTCTACCGGGGGCTTATCCACAGCGGCCTGCAGGCGGCGGGGTATCGGGGCGACAGCAAGACCATGGAGGAGCAATACAAGGCTGCCCTGCAGGAGACCCTGAAGCCCTATGTGGACCGGCTGGCGGCCATCAGCGCCAAGGGAACTCAGATCAGCGCCGCTGCCTTTTTCCTGGCGGCCTACAACGGCAAGCAGGCTCTGCCGGAGTATGCCCAGGAGGCGTATGAGGAGGTAGCGGCCATGTCCCGGAAGCTGGGCATCGAGTACCTGAAGCTGGCCAAGGACCAGAACCTGGACGAGTTTCTGGGAAAGGGCCTGAGAAAGCTGGATGACGTATGAGCCATGTGCTGTTCAAGCAGTCCTTCAAGCCCAGAGCGGCACCGGGGACCCCAGGGGCCAATGTGGCCCACCTGAGCTATATCGCTACCCGACCCGGTGCCGTCTATAACCCGGAGTGCGGCTTCGGCCTGTGGGGGCAGCTTCCCGGAAACGGCGCCATGCGCTACCAGGACCTGGAGACTGCAAAGGAGATCGTCCGGGAAGCATCGGAGGAACATACGCTCTACCGGGCCATCGTATCCGTGGGACAGGGCGACGCCGAGGCCAAGGGTCTCTATGACATCGGGCGGTGGCAGGACCTTATCGCCGACCACATGGCCGACGTGGCCAAGGCCATGGACATTGCCCCGGAGAAGCTGGCCTGGTGCGCCAGTTTCCACCATGCCAAAGGACACCCCCACTGCCACATCCTCTATTGGGATACCGGCACGGATCCTAGGCCGGAGGCACTGCCCCGGAAAGAATGGACGGCCAAGGCAGAGCGTATCCGGGCGGCTTTTTCCGAAAGTCTATTCCGGGATGAGATCCGTCAGGCCCAGAAAGCGGAGCGGGAGGAGGAAAAAGCCCTGCGGGAGACCCTTCAGGCTTTGTGCCTGGAGAGCTGCCCTGCGGAGGGGGAGGATCTGGCCCAGGTCCTGCGGTCTCCACGTCTGGAGAGCGTGGAGCGGGCCATGCAGGAGCTCATCGACGGATTGCCCCGGAAGGGGAGCCTTCGCTACGCCTATCTGCCGCCGGACTATAAGGCCAAAGTGGATGCACTGGTGGAGGAGGTCCTGAAATTCCCGGCCTTGCAGAAAAATCTGGAAAGCTGCCTGGCCTGCACCCGGCAGGTGGCAGAAGGGTATTCTAACGGCCCGGAGGCCACTGAGCAGGCAGTGGAGAAGGAACGGAACAAGCTGCGGACCGCTCTTGGCAATACGGTCATGGACCACATCCGCTCCTGCATGGAGGAGCTGCGGACCACCGGCAGGGCCCTACCGGATACGGAGGCTATCGTGGAACGGGCCGTGACCCTGGCCAGGCAGGACCCGGACTATGCGGCACTGCTGGCCCGGCAGCCCAGGGACCGGATCCCCAGAGGGGATATGGACCCCTGGCCCATTGCACGGCTGGCTCGGAAGGTCGTGGCGTCGCCCAGAATCCGGGAGACTCTGCGGGGCTACTGCCTGGGAGACCTGGACCTGGCTGGACGGGAGCGGGCAAAGGCAGGCGAACCGGCACTCTTTGGCAAAGCCGTGACGGAAGCGGAACGGGACGCTTACGACCAGCGGCTCCGGGATGCGGAGTTCGCCGTGCGACAGGCAGTTCGGGAGATGCTGCGGGAGGATACCGGCTGGCAGGCGGAGGCCCTGCGGACCGAGAGTGCCATGTTGGTGCTTTCCGTGGCAAAAATGCTCTCCCAGGCGGCACGGCAGCAGGAGGCAAAAACAAAAGTAAGGCCCTTGAGCCGGGACCGGAGCAAAGAGGCAAAGAAGGACCGGAAGCGGCAGAATGAGGAATACGAGCCATGAGGAGGAGAACATGAAAAAATGGTGCATTGCAGCCGTCGTGCTGCTTCTGGCAGCGGCAGGCTTTCCGCCGGTGGCCGTGGCCATCGATGCTTTCCTGGCACGCCAGCCGGTCCGCTGGGACTACTGGGCCAGCTTCGGGGTGCTTTTGCAGCGGCCCAAGGCCCTGGCCTTTTACGGCGTATTGCTGGCAGCGGTCCTGCTGGCGCTGATCTGGGCCATTGTCCAGGGCAATTACCTGAATTACCGGTCCGATATGCAGCGTCTTACACCGAAGATTACAACGCCCTGCGCCGCCGGTCAGGGCCAGTACGGCACCGCCCGCTGGATGAAGCCGGAGGAGGTCCGGGAGAGTTTCACGGAGACGAAACTGGACGAGCTGGACCTGGATGCACTGATCCGGGCAGGTAAGGAGGATAAGGAGGAGATCAAACGTGCGAAGATCGACATCGGATGAGACCGCCGAGAATGGCGGCCTGGTGGTAGGGTGGGACAAGGAGATCAAGTCCTACTATACGGTCACGGAGGATACCCACACCCTGACTATCGGCGCTACCCGCTGCGGCAAGACCCGGCATTTGGTGCTGCCGTCCATCGGGGCGACGGCCCTGGCGGGGGAATCCATGGTCATTTCAGACCCGAAAGCTGAGTTGTTTTTATATACCGGTCCCTTTTTGGAGCGGCTGGGCTATGAGGTCATCCCGCTGGACTTTTCGCACCCGGAGCAAAGCGTCCGATATAACTTTTTGCAGCCGGTGCTGGATGCGGTGTACATGGGGGACCTGGCTGGGGCGGTCCAGGAGGCACGGGACATTGCCCAGCTGCTGGTGCCGGAGAAGGAAAACACCAACACGGACCCGCTGTGGCCCAACGGCGAACGTGCCATTGTGACTGTGGCCATCCTGGCGGCGGCATTGGAGTTCGAGAAGCCCGAATGGCAGAACCTGGACAATGCCAGAGAGTTCCTGGCGAAGATGTGTGCGCCCAGGCACACGCCGGAAGGGGAGACGGTGCCGTTGGTGGCCTACCTGCAGGACCTGCCGGAGGATTCTCCGCTGCGATCGGCTATGGCCATTGCCCAGATTGCCCCGGAGAAAATGCGGGGCAGCTTCTACACCTCGGCACTGACGACGCTGAACCTGTTTGCAGATCCGGCCATCCACGATATGACGGCGGTGACGGAGTTTGACCACCTGGCCACCGGCGACCGGAAACGGGCCATTTTTATGATCCTGCCGGACAGTCGGTCTACCTATTATCCCCTGGCCAGCCTGTTTGTGTTCCAGCAGTATCAGCTTTTGGTGAAGCGGGCGGATGAGAACGGCGGACGGCTCCCCCGGCGGGTGGAATTCTTCCTGGACGAGTTCGGCAATTTTGTCCGCATTCCGGATATGGACAAGGCCATCACCGTGGGCGGGGGCCGGGGCATCCGGTTCCACCTGGTGGTCCAGGATGATACGCAGGTCTATGAGAAGTACGGAGACAAGCTGGGAAAGACCATGCTCTCCAACTGCGAGACCTGGGTGTATCTGCAATCCGACAACAGCGATACCATGGAGGAGATCAGCAAGAAGCTGGGGTCCTACACGGTGAAATCTCCCAGCCTGTCCGCTTCCACCGGAGGCCAGTCCTCGGCCAGCTACAATCTCACCAGCCGTCGGCTGCTGGAGGCGGCGGAGGTCCGGCGTGTCCAGCGGCCTTATCAGTTGGTGCTGTCCAGAGCGGACCCGGCAATTTTATATGCCCCGGACATCGGAAAGACCGTGTTCAATGACCTGTATGGGATGGGCAGCAAACGGCACAACCAGCGGCTTCGGAAGTATCGCTCCGACCTGCGGCCCAAGCGGGTGGTGGGGGAGAAAAACTACTGGGACGGCTGGAAAAAATATATCTGAATTTGGAGGAAAAGAAAATGAACAACAAATATCGCAGCAAGGTAAACGCACTTTTGGGGATGGTCACGCCCATCCTGCTGGCCGTCTCCGTCCGGGCGGATGGGTTCGCCGATTCCAGCGTGGCCACCGGCACCCTGGCACTGGTCCGGGATGTGACGGCCTGGGTCACGGTGCTCTGCCCGCTGGTATGCGGCCTGGTGGCAATCTATTTCGCTATCCGCAAAGGCATGGCGGATGAACAGGACGGAAAAATGTGGCAGCGACGGATCACCAACGCCATCATCTGGGGTGTGGGCGGCGGCCTTATCGCCGGGATCATCGCTCTCGTCTCCTCCTACTATACCGGCGCATGATCCTCTGGAATTTATTTAGCGGCTTCCTGGCCAACCTGATCCAGAACGCAATGAAGGAGTTGCTGGAAGCGATCTCCCAGATATTCGGGGATGCTTTCTATGCCGCCTTCTACATTGAGAAAATGGAAGGGCTGTCCGTGCTGACCAGCGGGGCGGTGGAGGCGGCCCTCGGCAATATGTACACCATCCTGGTGTATCTCCTGGCCCTGAAATTCCTCTGGAAAGGGGTACAGGTCTATATCCTCTGGCGCAGCGGCGAGGCGGAGAATCCACCCACAGAGATGGTCAAGGGCGCTGTGCTGGCGATGATCGTTGCGGCGGCATTCCCGCTGCTGTATTCTTACGCCGTGGAGATTACCAGGAGCATCGGGGAAATGGTTCTGATGCCCTTTCTGGAGCAGCAGGAAGAGGGAAGCGGCTTCAACCTGGTCCTGTCTCTGATAGGGCAGGCAGCCCAGACGGCCAGTGTGGCCATGGCCCTTGGCTTTGTGGTCTATACGGTGGTGCTGGTCTGTGCCTATGTCCAGATGGTCTTTCGTGGCATCGAGCTTTTGGTGTACCGGCTGGGGGTCCCACTGGCCGTGGTGGGCTTCATCGACAGCGATGACGGAGTCTGGAAGGGTTATATCCAGGCCCTGTTCCGGCAGCTGGCAACGGTACTGGTGTGCTATGTGCTGACCATGCTGGGCATGGCCGTTATGAGCAGCCTTGGCTGGCTCAATCTCATCGTTGGCATTGCTTTGGAATTTGCTGCCTTCAAGGCTCCGAAAATGCTTTCGCAGTTCCTGATCCCCTCCGGCGGAGGCGGCGGGAAAATGCAGATCGTCTATACGGCGGCAAGGGCTTTCCTGGGAGGTTAGTATGGGCAGTATCCGAGAACTCATCTACGCCGTACGGCTGCTGATCCCGGTGGGAGCGGCGCTGCGCAGCGTGTACATTGCCATTGCCATCCAGGCGGACCCGGACCAGGCTCCGGTCCTGAAACGGCGGCTGCGGAACCTGCTGATCTTTACGGCGGTATCCGAGGGGATATTGGCGCTGCTGCAGGACGTGCAGCATTATTTTTAGGAGGGAACGTGAAAAAACTCTATATGCCGGAGAAGATCCGGCTGGAACAACAGTATTTCAAGGGCATGGGCCGGAAGGAGCTGCGGCAGTGGACGGCGGCGCTCATTCCCGGCCTGGCAGCTGCCGGGGCTGCCTACGGGCTGCTGCCCAGTCCCAGGATACGCCTGGTGGTGCTGTTTGCGGCGGCGCTGTATGGCTTCTTCAGCTTTGCCCTTTTTGTGAAGCTGGAAGGCGAGGTGTCCATTTACACCTATCTTTGCAACCGGCTCCGCTTTGAACGGGGCCAGAAGGTATATCTTTACAAACAGGAAAAGGAGGAGATCATCCGTGAAACAGGGACCGAAAACCCAGACGGCTCAGAACTATATCAACGTGGAGGCCATCCAGGACAGCATCCTCTGGACCGAGGATAAGCACCTGTTTGCCTTTCTGCGGCTCCGGGGCCGGGACAACAGCCTGCTGGACCAGGAGGGCCATGAAACGGTCACGGATGCCCTGACGGTGGCCATGGCCGAGGAAACGGCCCCCTGGCAGATTCTCAGTGTTCCCCGGACGGTGGATACCAGAGGCATGATCCGGGAACTGCGGACCTTGGAGGAGGATTGCAGAAACA
>OIWM01002274.1_pt1 | contig 16451 bp, 13 predicted proteins | sample 1587451 | NCBI WGS metagenome assembly OIWM01 (sample SAMEA3888907, study PRJEB22519) | human gut metagenome | biome: human gut; feature: human-associated habitat; material: faeces | place: Denmark | collected 2011
ACTCCCTCGCAGGGAGCTCCGAGGTTCTGCAAACCTCGAATCAGCCCACCTAAACAACAACTTCCCACTAACAAAATTAAAACCTTTCCCAAAGGGAGAATCGAGGTTCTGCAAACCTCGAATCAGCGCACAAAACATCAACTTCGCACGAACAGAATGAAATCCTCTGCCGCTTCGCGGCTTCTTTCGGCTTCGCTGAAAGCCTCGTAAAACCCCCATAAAATTTCAAATCCATCCAAATACTATATTAAGGAAAGGAGCCGCTCCGATGAGAAGAACCAAAATTGTTTGTACCCTTGGCCCGGCAAGCGATAACGCTGCCATGCTCAAAAAACTGATTGCCTGCGGCATGAATGTTGCTCGCTTGAATTTTTCACACGGAACTCATGAAAGCCACCAAAAAGTCATCGATACCTTTAAGAAAGTGCGAAAAGAGTCCGAGCAGCCGATCGCGCTGATGCTCGATACCAAAGGGCCGGAAATCCGCATTAAAACCTTTAAGGATAACCAAAAGCCCATTCTTGCGGCAAACGACGAATTTGTCCTCACGACCCGTGAGATCGAAGGCGATAAACACGCCGTTTCCGTTTCCTATGCCGGTCTCCCGTCGGAGCTGGTTCCCGGCAACCGCGTCTTGATCGACGACGGCCGCATCTGCTTGGAGGTTGTTTCCACCACGGATACCGATATTCTCTGCAAGGTTCTTGCCGGCGGAGAAATCAGCAGCCGCAAGGGCATCAATATCCCGTATGCACATCTCGAAATGCCCTACTTAAGCGAACAGGATAAGGCCGACCTTGTGTTCGGCATCCAAAACGACGTCGATTTCGTCGCAGCTTCCTTTGTCCGCTGCAAACAGGACGTCATCGACCTGCGCAAATTTCTTGATTATCACGGCGGCCATGCCATTAAAATTATCTCGAAAATCGAAAATATCGAAGGAATCAATAACTTCGACGATATCCTCGCGCATTCCGACGGTATCATGGTCGCACGCGGCGATATGGGCGTTGAAGTGGAATATGAACGTCTGCCCGGTATCCAGAAAAAATTCATTAAGCGCTGCTATAAAGCCGGCAAAATGGTTATTACCGCCACCCAAATGCTCGAAAGCATGATCCATAACAGCACGCCGACCCGTGCCGAAATCACCGATGTGGCCAACGCCGTTTTTGACGGTACAAGTGCGGTCATGCTGTCCGGCGAAACCGCGATGGGCGACCATCCGGATCTTGTGGTCAGCGTCATGGCCAAAATCGTCTGCCGCGCCGAAACCGATTATTTCGATATGCAGATGCAGGATGACGGCCCGTATGTCATGGATACCAAGGATAAAACCAACGCCATCTGCGATGCCGCCTGCACCACGGCACGCGACCTCAACGCCAAAGCCATCATCGCCGTCACAAAATCCGGCGAAACGGCGCGCCGCGTGTCCAAATTCCGCCCGGCCGAAGCCATTGTTGCGGCAACGCCCGAGCTTAAGACCTTCCATCAGCTCTCACTTTCGTGGGGCGTTCTGCCGGTGCTGGCACTCAACCAGGATAACGAGGAAAAGCTGTTTATGCACGCCGTCGATTGCGCCAAACAGACCGATATCGTTTCCAAAGGCGATACGGTGGTCATCACGGCAGGACTTCCGCTCAATACGCCCGGTACGACCAACCTTTTGAAGGTCGAAACCGTTCGTTAAAACAGAAAATTACGTTTGTGCGCAGGGAAATCGGATGGTTTCTCTGCGTTTTTTAGCGAAAAACGGCGTGTGAGATGCCGAAAGGCGGACAATGTTCCGCGTTTTTATACAAATTTTACCGCATATATACACCGATCTTGCATGAAAATGTAGTTTTTTTATCTTACTACTTGACAAAAGCCCAAAATGTGTGTAATATATATCCTATAATATAAGTCGTAAGGCTTTATATTAAAAAAATCTTGCGCATTGCGCAAATTGGAGGAATTTTTATGAAAAAACTTTTAGCTGTCGTTCTTGCAGCGTGTACGGCTTTTGCGCTCGCCTCCTGCAATAACAATGCCGGAAACAACGGTGATAACCAAGGCAATTCCGACGGTTCCTACACCTCCGGCAACACCGAATATGTCATCGGCTGCACCGGTCCGCTTACCGGCGATGCTTCCAGCTACGGTATTTCCGTTCAAGAGGGTGCTACCCTTGCGATTGAGGAAATCAACGCAAACGGCGGCCTAAACGGTGTTAACTTCAAGCTTGATATGAAAGACGATAAAGCTACCGCTGCCGATGCAGCTTCCGGTTACGATCTGCTTTATGAAGCAGGTATGCAGGCCTCCCTCGGCTCGGTAACCTCCGGCTCTTGCGCTTCCTTTGCTGCAAAAGCTGCTCAGGATCACCTCTTCTTCATCACGCCTTCCGCTTCTGCGGCTGCTATCACCGATACCGGTGACAACGCTTTCCGCGTCTGCTTCGGCGACCCGGACCAGGGCGTTCTCGCTGCTCAAGAAATCAACGAAAAGTATGAGACCGTCGGCGTTATCTACGATACCAGCGACCCGTATTCGTCCGGTATTTACGAAGCCTTCAAGGGCGAAATGGAAAAGCTCGGCAAGGAATATTCCGTGCAGACCTTCGACGCTGAAAACAAGAAGGACTTCTCCACGCAGGTAGAAGCTCTCAAGGATTGCGACGTTATCTTCCTTCCGTTCTACTACACCGAAGCAGGCCTTGTCGCTAAGACGGCTGTTGCCAAAGGCTCTGACGCCGTTCTCTTCGGCTGCGACGGTTTTGACGGTATCGCTGATCAGATCGATTCCACCGTTACCAACACCATCCGTTACATCACGCCGTTCGATGTCAACAGCACCGACGAAAACGTCAAGAGCTTTGTAGATGCTTACCAAGCAAAATACAACAAGCTCCCCGACCAGTTCGCTGCTGACGGCTACGACGCTGTATACGTAATCTACGAAGCAATGCAGAAGGCTGGCGTAAACGATGTCACCATCAGTGCCTCCGACCTTTGCGCAAAGCTTATCCCGGTTGTAACCGGCGACGATTTCACCTATGTCGGCGCTACCGGCACCATGACTTGGGATGCAAGCGGTGCCTGCAACAAGGTTCCGACCATTGTTGAATTGAACAAATAAGGATCGGATTTCCAATCGCGACGGAAGCTCCGTCAGAGTGATTTGACGGAGCTTCTCCGACATATTTTGGTTTTTTTCGGCGAAACGTTCTTTCGCCGTTTTGGCATATTTATGACAAGTGCCTTTGTGAGTCGGCCGAACGGACAAGCCGGAACCGTCCGGAATGCACCGGACAGGTTTCCGACCGGAAAAAACCGAAATATAGGCGTGTCGCACGCGTTGCAGGCAAATACCAATGTACTTCGGTACAGATAGGCAGGAGATTTTATTATGATTACCTTGATAGACGGACTGAGCCTCGGCAGTATTTATGCCCTGATCGCGCTCGGTTATACCATGGTATACGGCATCGCGAAGATGCTGAACTTCGCGCATGGCGATATCATCATGGTCGGCGCATATGCCATTCTCGTTACAATGACGACCTCCGGCAATCCGATTGTCGGCGTTGTTGCTTCGATTGTCGTCTGTACGCTTCTCGGCGTGCTTATCGAAAAAGCTGCCTATAAGCCGCTGCGCGGTGCCTCACCGCTTGCCGTGCTTATCACGGCCATTGGCGTCAGCTACCTCTTGCAAAGCTTGGCACAGCTGATCTTCGAATCCAAATCCAAGCCTGTTCCGGGTTGGAAGTTTGCGGACATCCCGTTCTTGAAGCATTACGGCATCAGCACGGCGGCGGTGGTTACACTTGTGGCCGGTGCGATTATCATGGTCGGCTTAACGGTGTTTATCAATGTCACCCGTACCGGACGTGCCATGCTTGCCGTTTCCGAAGACCGCGGCGCGGCCATCTTAATGGGCATTAACGTCAACCGCATTATCACCATCACCTTTGCCATCGGCTCGGCACTGGCCGCTTTTGCCGGTATGTTCTATCTTTTGCAGATTCCGAACGCCGAACCGACGCTCGGCGCTATGCCGGGCATCAAGGCCTTCACGGCGGCGGTCATCGGCGGTATCGGCTCGATTCCGGGAGCTATGCTCGGCGGTATTTTGCTCGGTGTTATCGAAAAAGTCTGCCTCAGCGTTCCGGTGCTGGCACCGTATACAACGGCTCTGGAATTCAGCTTGTTGATTGTGATTCTGCTTGTTCGCCCGACCGGTATTTTGGGCAAAAAGCTCAGAGAGAAGGTGTAAGACATGGCAGGTTATTTCAAAAGTGCGAAAAAAGATTTCAAAATCAAATATTCCATCAATTATCTGTTGGTGCTTGCCATCCTTGCGGCCGGTTTGATTATGTATTTTACCGGCGGTCTTAAAATGTCGTATGCACGCCTGTTTACCCAAATCGGCTTCAGCGTCATTTTGGCGGTGTCCTTGAACCTTGTGGTCGGCTATTTGGGTGAACTCAGCTTGGGACACGCCGGTTTTATGTGTATCGGCGCCTATGTCGGCGGTAAATTTGCTCTTTCGCTCACGCAGGCGATTCCCAATAAGCTAATCGTTTTGATCCTTGCCATGCTTGTTGGCGGCTTGGTTTCGGCGGTGTTCGGCTTTGTCATCGGTCTTCCGAGCCTTCGTCTGAAGGGCGACTATCTTGCCATTGTGACGCTTGCTTTCGGCGAAATTGTCCGCAACATTTTCAAGAACCAAAAGATTTTCGGCGGTGCGATGGGCTTGCAGACCGGCGCAATCCAGTATGACAGCCGTCAACGCCCGACCTTATATATCGTTACATTCGTTGTGGCACTTGTCATGCTGGTGCTCATTCAGAACTTCATCCGTTCGAAACACGGCAGAGCCGTTACCGCCGTGCGCGATAACGAAATCGCCGCCAAAGCCATGGGCATCAACGTTACGTTTTATAAACTGTTCGTCTTTATTTTGGCTGCCTTTTTTGCCGGTATTGCCGGTGTCATCTACAGCCACTATACCGCAACGGTGCTCTATTCCTTCTTCTCGTACAACTATTCCATCGAGATTTTGGTTATGGTGGTTCTCGGCGGCATGGGCAGCATCACCGGTTCCATCATCGCGGCAGTGCTTGTGCCGATCATCAACTATCTGCTTCAAAACTATGTCCCGGCGGATTTGGCCGCATTGCGCTACCTGATCTACGCGTTGGTACTCATCTTCATCGTTGTGTTCAGCAATGCACCGGCCTTGCAGCCGTTGCGTGACAAACTGCGCATTCCTGTGCTGTTGAAGAAGCTAAGAAAGCATCAAAAACACGACCCGGCGAAATTCAAGGACGACGAAGCTTCGTGGGACCGTGTGCCGACCAAGATTCCGATGGATGCCATTTTGACCACGGATATCAATCCGAACCGCACGAATACCGGCAATCCCGATATCGGCGATTCCAAAGGAGGTAAATCCAAATGAGCGAACCCATGTTAAAAACGGAAAACCTCGGCATTACCTTCGGCGGCTTAAAGGCGGCAAATAACGTCAATATCACCATCGAAAAGAAAGAATTGTACGGCCTTATCGGGCCGAACGGTGCCGGAAAAACGACCGTGTTCAACCTGCTTACCGGCGTGTATCAGCCGACCTACGGCAAATTTTACCTCGACGGCGAGGATCTGACCGGCAAAACCCAAGAAGCCATCAATCATAAAGGCATCGCGCGCACCTTCCAGAACATCCGCTTGTTCAACAACATGACGGTCGTCAGCAATGTTATGGTCGGCCTTCATAACCGTCCGGAATATCGCTGCTCGGCAGCAGAAAGTATGCTCCGCCTGCCGATCCATTATGCCAACGAAACGCGTATGCGTGATAAGGCAAAGGAATTACTCGACATTTTCGGCCTCAAAGAAGAGCGTAACATTCTTGCCTGCAACCTGCCCTACGGCAAACAGAGAAAGCTCGAAATTGCCCGTGCGCTTGCCACATCGCCCAAGTTACTGTTGTTAGACGAACCGGCCGCCGGCATGAACCCGAACGAGACGGCAGAGCTTATGGATACCATCCGGCTCATCAATCGTGAGTTCGATATGACAATCTTGCTCATCGAACACGATATGAAGCTTGTTTCGGGCATTTGCGAGGAAGTGACGGTCTTAAACTTCGGTCAAGTGCTTGCGGAGGGCGAAACCTCTAAGGTTTTGAATGATCCGAACGTCATTACCGCCTATCTCGGCGAAGACGAGTAAAGCGCGAGAAGGAGGAAATCGGAAATGGCAATGCTTACAGTTGAAAATTTACAAGTATATTATGGCATGATCAACGCCATCAAGGGCGTTTCGTTTACGGTCGATGCCGGTGAAATCATCGCGCTGATCGGTGCCAACGGCGCCGGAAAAACCACCATTCTGCACACCATCACGGGTCTTGTGACGCCGCGTTCCGGTTCGATTGTGTTTGAAGGCCATGATCTTTTGAAAACGCCGGCACACAAAATCGTGTCGCTCGGCATGGCGCACGTGCCGGAAGGCCGCCGTATTTTCCAAGAGTTAACGGTGTACGATAACCTGCGGCTCGGTGCGTTTACGCTGCATGACAACAAACGCTATGACAGCAACCTTGCGTATGTGTACAAGCATTTTCCGCGCTTGGAAGAGCGCAAAAAGCAGATCGCCGGCACGCTTTCCGGCGGTGAGCAGCAAATGCTCGCCATGGGACGTGCGCTCATGTCCAACCCGAAAATCATCTTGATGGATGAACCGTCCATGGGTCTTTCGCCGCTTTTGGTGAATGAGATTTTCCATATCATCCGCGAGGTGTCCGCCGACGGCACAACGGTGCTGCTTGTCGAGCAGAACGCCAAAAAGGCACTTTCGATCGCCAATCGCGCGTATGTGCTTGAGACCGGCACGATTTCGCTGTCCGGCAACGCGGCGGATCTGATGGGCAATGAACAGGTGAAAAAAGCCTATCTCGGTGAATAATGCGAAGCAAAAAAACGACCGCCCGGCGTGTTGCCGGGCGGTTTTAATGATTGACACGAGCCAATTTCGTTGGCTCGCGTTCTTTTTTTCTCACAGCTTTGCAATGTCGGCAAGCAGCGTATCGACCTCGGCTTGCGTGGTTGCCCAACTTGTGCAGAAACGCACAATCGTTCCTTGCGGTGTGGCTCCTTCTTCCTCAAAGTAGTAACCTTGCGCCAACGTTTTCTTTTGCGGTGCGGTCAATATCACAAACTGTTGGTTGGTGCAGCTATCGACCCAAAACGGGATGCCTTTGGCTGCAAAAGCCCGCTTTATCTGCATTGCAAGTGCATCGGCTTGCTTCGTCTTTTCAAAATATTCACCGCTCTCGAGCATAAGCGCAAATTGCAGCCCCATCAGCCATCCCTTTGCCAACACCGCACCGTGCTGCTTCATGTACGCTTTGAAGCGGTATTGGAGAGAGGCTTCTGTAATAACCAAAGCTTCACCGAACAGAGCACCGCACTTTGTTCCGCCGATATAGAACACATCTGTCAGTTCTGCGAAATCTTTCAGTGTTAAATCGTTCTCCGTTGCACCCAGACCATAGCCCATTCTGGCACCGTCCACAAATAGATACATTCCGTATTTTTTGCAGACCTCACGGATGTCACACAGTTCTTGCTTGGAATACAACGTACCCTGTTCGGTCGGAAAGGACAGATATACCATCTTTGGTTCTGTCAGATATTCCGGAGTACCGCCGTCGTAATACGCTGCTGCGCACGCAGCGATCTGTTGTGCGGTAATCTTGCCGTTCGTGTTTGGAAGCTCCAGAATTTTATGCCCGGTGTTCTCAATCGAAGCCGCCTCGTGGCAGTTGATGTGTCCGGTGTCGGCAGCGATCACGCTTTGAATGGGAGACAATGCTGCCGAGATGGCAACGATATTTGCCTGTGTTGCACCGGGAATAAATTTTATCAGAGCATCTTCCTTCGCAATCAATTTCCGAATGACGGTTTCCGCTCTGTCGCACCACACGTCCTCACCGTAGCCGGCGAAGCTTGTGTTGTTGGTGGCTGTCAATGCATTCAGAATCGATTCAAAAGCCCCATGGTTGTAGTCGTTGTTGAATCGTATCATTTCAAATATCTCCTTATTTTGCATTTTCTGATTTTCAATTGCTTTGCTGACTGAGGGATTGTTATAAATCCGTGCCAACAACCCTTCCGGCGCACTTCACGCGCCACCTTCCCTTGCACAGGGACGGCAACTGTCGCCGCAGTCGTGGTGGTAAATACCGGTCGCCGCGCACGTTTGCGCAACATACCGCAAAGGCCGTTTTTCACTCTCTGAAAATTTCGTTATTTTTAATTTTCAATTCGGAATACCACCGCAACCACTATCAGCGCACGAAGCTTTGGCTATCTCCCTAATTTTCAACTTTCAATTGTCAATTTTCAATTCGCTTCGCCGCCCGCACCATCGACAGCGGCCGTGCGGCTTCATCAAGCAAATAGCACCGCAGAATGCCGTCGCCTGCAAGGTCAGCCAAATCATACTCAGCCGAAGCTCCGGCTTCAAGCACTTTTGCAAGCACCTGAAAGCGTAACGGCCGCTTCCCGGAAAACAGACCGCCGATGAGCGTATCCGTGCCGCCTGTGCCGGAAAAATCGGTCACTGTGACCGTAATGCCGCCATCGGTGCGGCAGTCGATCGGCGAAAGAAACCGCGTGCTTCCGATTTCACGCGCCAGCGTCGTCAATAACGCGTCGGCATTTAACATCCCATAGCCGAAATAATCGTCACGTTCGGCACCGTTCAAAACCGATTTGTCGGCCGTCTGTATCAAAAGCTCTTCAAAATGCGCCGGCGTCAGGCTCTTGTCTGCCGATTTTGCAAGCGCCGCCACTGCCGCTACATACGGCGCGGAAAACGACGTTCCGCTGACCGATGCATAGCCGCCGCCGACCGCAGTTGTAAGGATCGAAGCACCGGGCGCGGCAATGGTCACCTTGTCGTTGTGCCGCGACGAGGAGGAAACGGCATAACCGGTTGCGGTTTGTGCCAGATTTGCGACACTGATCACACCGTCGTAGCTGGCCGGATACGCATACATACCGCCTTTGGTCGGGTCATTTCCGTCGTTTCCGGCGGCGGCCACCACGATGATGTTGTTAGCAAGCGCATTTTTCACAGCCTGCTTGACCGTGCGGCTGGCCATGTCCGTGTCCGAATTATAGCCAAAGCTCATGCTGATGACATCCACGCCAAGCTCGATGGCTTGGTTGATAGCGCCTGCCACATAGCTGTTCTTGAAATCGCTGGAACCGGCCACCTTCAGCGGCAGAACCTTGGCGCGATGCGCCGCACCGACAACGCCTTTCGCGTTGGCCGCCGCACAAATCACACCGGCTACTTTTGTCCCGTGTCCGACCGTGTCGGTCAAATCATCCGGATCGGCCGGTGTGACACTGTTCGGCTTGACATAGTTGATGCCGGGTAGGAGATTTTCCGCAAGATCCGCGTGTTCGTAAATGCCCGAATCGAGTACCGCCACCGTCACATCATTGCCGTAAAGGCCGAGCTCCCATGCCGCCCGGATGCCGGTTGCCGTGTGCGCCCATTGCGAAGAAAACTGCGGTTCTGCCGCATAATCGTAGCCATACAGCGTGACATAGTAGTCCGGCTCGCTGTACGAAAGCAAGCCCTCACGCTCGAACAGCTCCACAAGCGCGTCGCTTTCCACGGTGAACAGCGTCTCACCGCCGTAAATCGGGTCGAGCGCGGCGGCAAGCTCTTCGCCGTCGTCGGCATACAGCACCGGGAGCGTATCCAACAGCTGTTCTGCGCGCGCGGCCGCATCGTCGTCCTTAAAGCAGACGATATATCCGTCATAGGCGGCTTCTGCCGCGGCGGTAACCGAAAAAATCAAAAAACAGACGGCCAAAACCGCCGCCAATCGTGTTCGAATCCGTTTCATGGCACACCTCCGAAATAGCGCATATCCGTTCACTTCGGCCAAACGACCGAAGCGGCTTTGCATTCAAGGAAATCCGATGCCATCAGTATACCACAATTTTGTCGTTTTTGCAAGGGCTTTACGGGCAATTGACGGGAAAGGCCGTTATGGTTATCACGATCCACGATCACGCACGCGCCGCGCGGCGTGGCACTTCGTGCAAAGCCGTTTTTGAGCCATAAACGCATAAAAGCACAGACTATGTGTTTTCATAGCCTGTGCCTACACGGTTTATAACCGATTTATGCTTTTTTACGGGATTTTCGCTTATTCGTCAAACAGATTGGTGATGTCTATGATAACATCGCTGCCGACCATGATATCCATGGTTTCTGCTTTAACGAAATCGAACTCGGGAGAAACGTACTTTTTCATAAAAACATAGTCCTTTCAATTAAAATGAATTCAATGGAAATGCGCAAGTTTTATGCTGATGTTTCCATCAGACAACGCGTGCAAAAGCTCTCTCTCCTTTTTTTCTATTATAGCGGCCGTTTTTGTTCAATATGTTGTGCAAATGTAAATTTATTGTTATTTCATCGACTTGGCGCTTTGCTGTGACGCAGACGCCGGAAAGAAGATACATTTTGACATAGACAGGTTACGAAAAACCATTGCCAAAACGGCCGGAATCCGCTACAATACAACTGTAAAATCCACGGAAGAATTTGCGAAAACAAACAAAAATTCATCACATAAGGAGACAAGGTATGTTAAAAATCACTTTTATGGGAGCCGGAAGCACGGTATTTGCCAAAAACGTTCTCGGCGACACGCTGCTGACAGAAGCATTACGCGAATGCGAAATTGCCCTTTATGACATTAACAAGACGCGTTTGGAGGAATCCGAAATCGTCATCCGCGCCATCAACAAGAAATACAATGCTGACCGCGCCGTCATCAAGACGTATCTCGGCGTGGAAAACCGCAAAGAGGCTTTGAGAGGTGCAAATTTTGTCATCAACGCCATCCAGGTCGGCTTATATGACCCTTGCACCATCATCGATTTCGAAATCCCCAAAAAATACGGCCTGCGTCAGACCATTGCCGACACACTGGGTATCGGCGGCATTTTTCGCGGCTTGCGCACGATTCACGTATTAAAGGACTTTGCGGCTGATATGCAGGAGGTTTGCCCGGAGGCATGGTTCCTCAACTACACAAACCCGATGGCGATTTTGTCCGGCTATATGCAGCGGTATACCGGCGTGAAAACAGTCGGCCTGTGCCACAGCGTGCAGGGCTGCACGAGGGGCTTGTTCCGGAATTTGGGTATTCCCGAGCGGTATGACGCTATCGGAAGCGAGTTGATTGCCGGCATCAACCACATGGCATGGCTCTTAGAGGTCAAGGACAAGAACGGCAACGATCTGTATCCCGAAATCCGCCGTCTTGCCAAAGAAAAGAACAAGGAAAAGCACAACGATATGGTGCGCTTCGACTATATCGACAAGCTCGGCTACTATTGCACCGAATCCAGCGAGCACAATGCCGAATACAACTGCTTCTACATCAAGTCGCGCTATCCGGAGCTTATTGAAAAGTTTAATATTCCGCTGGATGAATATCCCAGACGCTGTGTCAACCAGATCGCCGGTTGGGAAAAGCAGAAAGAAGAGCTTCTCGGCGGCGGTGATATCGAGCATACGCGCACGCATGAATACGGCTCGTACATTATGGAAGCCATGGTGACGAACAAGCCGTACAAGATCGGCGGCAACGTGATTAACACCGGTCTTATCGATAACCTGCCGAGCGATGCGTGCGTGGAGGTTCCGTGTCTTGTGGACGGTTCGGGCGTCAATCCCACACACGTCGGACGGCTTCCGGTGCAGCTTGCGGCCATGAACATGACCAACATCAACTGCCAGCTTCTTACCATTGAAGCGGCGGTGACCGGCAAGAAAGAGCATATTTACCAAGCGGCGATGTTAGAGCCGCACACGGCGGCCGAGCTTTCGATCGACGACATCATCAAGATGTGCGACGAGCTTTACGAAGCACACGAAAAAGCCGGCTATCCGATTTTTTAAGCGTTCTGAAAACAAGAACCCGACAACCGTAAAAGGCGGCTGCCGGGTCTTTTGCTGTCAGGCGAATCGGGAAAACGCTTAATGCTTTCCGCTTGTATCGAACTGGCTGTTGTACAGCGTGTGGTAAAAGCCGCCGGCGGCGAGAAGCTCTTCGTGTGTTCCCTTTTCGATGATTTTTCCGTCGCGCATGACTAAAATCACCGACGCGGCACGGATGGTCGAAAGACGGTGCGCCACCACAAAGCTGGTGCGTCCTTTCATCAGCTTATCAAACGCTTCTTGAATCTGCACCTCGGTGCGCGTGTCGATGTTGGAGGTCGCTTCATCGAGAATGAGCATCGGCGGAAGGGCAAGCATCACGCGCGTGATGCAGAGTAACTGCTTTTGACCTTGGCTGATGCTGTCCTCACTTAAAACCGTGTCAAACCCTTTCGGCAGACGGCGGATAAACTCGTAGCTGTGCGCCTCTTTGGCCGCACGGATCATGTCTTCTTCGGTGGCATCCGGCTTCCCGAAGCAGATATTTTCACGCACCGTGCCGCGCTTGATCCAGGTGTCCTGCAGCACCATGCCGAAGTTTTGGCGCAGTGCGTGCCGCGTAAGGCTTCGGATGGGCTTGCCGTCAAGCACGATTTCGCCGCTGTCCACATCGTAAAACCGCATGAGAAGGTTGATAAACGTGGTCTTGCCGCAGCCGGTCGGGCCGACAATGGCCACGCGCATACCCGGCTCGACGTGCAGGTTGAAATCTTCGATGAGCTTTGCGTTTTTGTCATAGCTGAAGCAGACATCACGAATATCCACTTCGCCGCGGACAGCTTCCAACACGCCCGGTTCTTCGGGAACCTCCTCCGGCGTTTCTAACAGCTCGAAGATGCGCGACGCACACGCAAGCGCATTCTGCATTTCCGTGATGACCGAGCTGATGTCGTTGAACGGCTTCATATATTGGTTGGCATAGGAAAGAAGCACCGAAAGACCGCCGACCGTAAGCCCTCCGCCCAAAATGATAAAGGTGCCCAAAAGCGCAACGCCTGCATAAATGATATTGTTGACAAACCGCGTGGAGGGATTGGTAAGACTGCTGTAAAACACGGCCTTTAAGCTGCAATCGGCAAGCTCACGGTTAACTTTTTCAAACCGCGCCGAGGCTTTGTCCTCATAGCCGAACGAATGCACGATCTTCTGTCCGCCGATCATTTCTTCGATGAGAGCCGTCTGGCGGCCGCGCACCTCGCTTTGTTTGCGGAACATATGGAACGAGCGTGAGGACACGAATTTCGCCACAAAAAAGCTTAGCGGCGTCAACAGCATCACGAGAAGCGAAACCCATACGTTTTTGGAAAACATGAACACGAGCGTCACGCCGATGGTCACGATCCCCGAAAACAGCTGCGTAAAGCCGAGTAACAGCCCGTCGGACAGCGTCGAGGTGTCGGCAATCACACGGCTGACAATATCGCCTGTGCTGTGGGAATCGAGATAGGAAAGCGGCAGTTTTTGCAGGCGTTTGATGGCCGCAAGGCGCAGATCCTCCACCACGCGGTAGGTCATGTGGTTGTTGACAAGGTTCATGACATAGGCCGCAAGTGCCGAAACGGCGGCAAAAATGCCGATACGCAAAAGCGTTCTGCCGACGCTATCAAAATCGACTGCTCCTTCGGCAATAATGCCGTCAATGGCAGAGCCGAATAAAACCGGCACATACAGCTGCAGCACCACCGAAAGCGCGGCAAGCACAATGCTTGCAATCAATAACAGCCGGTATTTGGCCACCTGTGCAAGCAGCTTTGCGAGCGTGTTTTTGTTGTCGCGAAGACTTCTCTTCGGCTTATCGGTTTTCTTCATGACCGTCACGCTCCTTTCCGTTTGCAGTGTCTTTGGCAAATGCAGCCCGTTCCTCCGGGAACTGCGAGAAATAGATTTCGCGGTATGTTTCGCATTCGTTCATCAAGGCTTCGTGCGTGCCGCTGCCGGCCAAATGGCCGTTGTCAAGTACTAAAATGCAGTCGGCTTCGCGGATGCCGGCAATGCGCTGGGACACCAAAAAGGTGGTTACACCCGAAAGCGAAGCAATCGCCTTGCGCAGAGCCGCGTCGGTGGCATAGTCGAGCGCGCTGGAGCTGTCGTCCAAAATCAAGATCTCCGGCTGCTTGACAAGCGTCCGTGCAATCGAAAGACGCTGCTTTTGACCGCCGGACAGGTTGCCGCCGTTCTGTTCGAGCTTGAAATCGAGCTTTCCCGGCTTTGCTTCAACCACGGCTTTGGCTTGGGCGATTTCGAGTGTCTTCCAAAGCGCATTGTCGTCGGCGTTTTCGTTGCCCCACAGCAGGTTTTCGCGGACGGTGCCCTTAAACAGCCGCGCACGTTGGGCGACTGTGCCGACTTTGCCGCAGAGATCGGTGCGTGTGTAGTCGCGCACATCGATGCCATCGACCAAAACATGGCCTTCCGATGCGTCATAATCGCGTGCAATTAAGCTTACGAGCGTCGATTTGCCGCTGCCCGTACCGCCGATAATGCCGATGGTTTGGCCTTTTGCGGCCGCAAACGAGATATCGGTAAGGCTGGGCGCGCCGGCGTTTTGATAGGTAAAGGTGACATGGTCAAAAACCACGGCGTTTTTCGTGTCGGAATCCTTTGCCGCCGTCGAAGCCGGATAGGCCATCGCGGGCTTTTCGTCCAACACCGCCGCCACGCGTTCGCCGCAGGCAATGGATTTGTTGAGCGTGATGATGAGGGATGCGAGCTTAACCAGCTCCACGATCATTTGGAGCATATAGTTGTACAGCGCGACCGTTTGGCCTTGCTGCATATGACCGAGGTTCACCTGAATGGCCGAGGTGTGAATGAGTGCCACGGCGGCAAGGTTGATGAGCACATAGGTGATCGGATTGAGAAGTGCCGAAAGACGGCCGACGAATTCGTTTAAGTGCGTTAAGGCGCGGTTGCTTTGCGCGAATTCCTCCACCGACTGCTGTTCGCGGCAGAAAGCGCGGATGACGCGCACGCCGGTCAGATTCTCACGTGTTAATCCGGTTACTGTATCAAGCCCTGCCTGTGCTTTGCGGAATAGCGGAATGCTCACCGACATGATGAAAAGAATGACGGCAAACAGAATCGGAATGGTCACGGCAAAAATAAGCGCGCACCGCACATTGACGGTAAAGGCCATGACCATCGAGCCGAGAACGATGAACGGACTGCGGATGAGCAGCCGCAGAGCCATGTTCAAGCCGTTCTGCACTTGGTTGACATCGTCGGAAAGCCGCGTGATGAGCGTGTCCGTGCCGAGCGTGTCGAGCGACGAAAACGAGAGGCTCTGAATGTGGTCGAACAGGCGCTTTCGCAGATCGGCGGCAATGCCGACGCTGGCCTTGGCGGCAAAGAACTGCGCTGTGACAGTGCAGGTAAGACCGACAGCCGCCATGACAAGGAGCAAGAAAAAGCACCGCACGATATACGGCTTGTCGCCTTTTGCAACGCCGACATCGATCATTTGCGCCACCACCACCGGGACAAGCAGGTCAAAGACGACCTCTAAAAATTTGAAGGTCGGCGCAAGAACACTGTCTTTGGTGTGTGCTTTTAAGATCGGCGAAAGGCTTTTGAGTTTTTTCAAAGAAATCCCTCCGTGAATTGTAATCTTTTCTTTATAGTATACCCGATTTTGCGCCGAATGTAAAGAGGGGTTTTCCGCGAAATTGTCAACAATGTGTAACGATGGAAAAAAACGGGTATTTTCCGAAAAAAACTGCATAGCATAGTAACGGCCATGATGAAATGTTTACGGGAAAGGACTGGGGATATGTCAGCCAAACGAAAAAAGAGAGCAACGGGACAAAAGCCGCTTGCAAAAGCGCTTGCCATGGGAACGTTGACGGGAAGCCTTGTATGGATCGGGTTGCTGATCGCGGCGTCGTTGCTCATTGTGCGCGGAAGCGAACCGGAAAAGCTGATTTTGCCGTGTGTATTTCTTCTTGCGGCGTGTGCGGCGGCAAGTGCCGGAGCGGTTTGTTCGCGTTTTGCCGCGTGCGGTGTTTTGGTATCGGGACTTGCCGTGGGCGGCATTTTGCTTTGTGTTGTATGGGTGTTATCGCTTGCGCTTGCCTTTGGCACCGGCGGCAGTGCTTCGCCGGCACTCAAGGTGCTTTTATGTGCGGAATTTCCGCTATTTGCCACGATCGGAGCCAAGCTTGCCTGCGGGAAAAGCGCCGCGAAGCGGCGCCGGTGAGGCGTGGGCTTGCCCACGCCTCAGAGCCGCCGCAGGCGGCGCAAAGCACGCGGAGTGTGCTGCCCCGAATGGGGCGCTTTTTTGTCCTACTTTTTGTGCCTAACAAAAAGTAGGAGTTGCCGCGAAGCGGCAAAGGATTTAATTGGGTTAGTGCGAAGTTGTAGTTTTGTGTGCTGATTCGAGGTTTGCAGAACCTCGAATCTCCTTTTGGGAAGGTTTTAATTTTG
>OIWM01002277.1_pt1 | contig 16423 bp, 14 predicted proteins | sample 1587451 | NCBI WGS metagenome assembly OIWM01 (sample SAMEA3888907, study PRJEB22519) | human gut metagenome | biome: human gut; feature: human-associated habitat; material: faeces | place: Denmark | collected 2011
TATTCGTCAAGCCGCTCCGGCGCGGTATCCAAATCGTATTCAAAAATCTCGTCTATGGATAAATCCGGACGCGTTTTGTCTTTTTGGTCGCGAATGTTTTTGAGTGCGGCACACAGATTTTTTCCCACAAAGCCTTTTGCGCCGGTAACAAGTATCTTCATGCTTTAACACCTTTCGCGAGTTCCTCTTGAATGTACTGCAAGCTTGCGATTTTGGCTTTGGTCTCTTCGACGGACAACAGCTTTGTGTTATTGGAATTGAATTCCGTTAACGTGTTGCGTTCAGTGTCGCCTTTGCTAAAATACTTATCGTAGTTCAGTCCGCGCTTGTCGCACGGAACGCGATAGAAGTTGCCCATATCGATGGCGTGCGCGCACTCCTCGTTGGTCAACAGCGTTTCATACATCTTTTCGCCGTGACGGATACCGATGACTTTGATATCTTCTTTGTTGCCGCCAAACAATTCGCATACGGCCTCTGCCTGGGTTTGAATGGTGCAGGCCGGTGCTTTCTGAACGAGGATATCGCCGGGATCTCCGTGTTCAAAAGCAAACAGAACCAAATCGACCGCTTCGTCCAAAGACATAATAAACCGCGTCATGGTCGGTTCGGTCAAGGTGATCGGGTTGCCGCCGCGTATCTGATCTATCCAAAGCGGAATTACCGAACCGCGCGAGCACATGACGTTTCCGTAACGCGTACAGCAGATTTTGGTGGTTTTTGTGGTACGCGCCTTGGCGACAATCACCTTTTCCATCATGGCTTTGGAGGTTCCCATGGCATTGACGGGATAAGCCGCCTTGTCCGTCGAAAGGCAGACGACATTCTTAACGCCGGCTTCGATGGCGGCAACCAACACATTTTCCGTGCCGAGCACGTTGGTTTTCACGGCTTCGATCGGGAAAAACTCGCAGGACGGTACCTGCTTGAGAGCCGCCGCATGGAATATGTAATCGACACCATGCATCGCGTTTTTCACGGACGCAAGATCGCGCACATCGCCGATGTAAAAGCTGATTTTTTCGGCTGCTTCCGGCATTTTCGCCTGAAATTCGTGACGCATATCGTCCTGCTTCTTTTCGTCACGCGAAAAAATGCGGATTTCACCGATGTCTGTTTGAAGAAAACGGTTTAAGACGGCATTGCCGAATGAACCCGTGCCGCCGGTGATTAAAAGTGTTTTACCTGTGAATAATCCCATATTTATCCTCTTTTCTTTCTGAAACGGTCAAGTGTTTCGATGAGCAAGCCTTTGAATTTTAATGGCAAACCTAAGTATTGTCGTTTGGCTTTTTCCAACGATTCACACGCTTCCGTTAAAAAACGATCTCTGTCATTTGGATTTTGCTCCGTGTGTTTATTTGTATGGTTTCTTTCGCCTTCCATTCGTTTGGTGTACAGCAAAGAACCCGTTTTTCCCAAAAGAATCTCCCCTTTTTTCGTGTTTATATGAATCAAGGAACCGCCATATTGCTTTACGTCATGCGGAAAATCTGCAGCGTCACACAATGACAGCGGTATATCCGACAGCGTTATATCGCTGCCGCTCGCTCCGGGTTTTATAAACTTGCATTCATAGCACGAAGGGCGTACAAGCAAGCCCGAATAATACATCGATCCCCATTTTTTCCACGGCGATTTGATATGATAGTCCCGACCGTCGCTGTCGATAAACCATTCATACGGCTCAAGATAATGGTATTTTTTCGGACGAAAAACGTAATTTACGATTTTGCAGTGATACGTGCGCTCCAAATACGCGATATGTTTCTCAAAAACAACCGGACTGCCCACGCCGTTGCAAATAAAATCACAGCAATAGAGAGCATCGTGTTTTTCAAACGCTTTTCGTATGCCGGCACATTGACAAGGTGTGCCGATAAACAAAACGTCCTTATGCTGTTTCAAGTCCGAGGCAAGCGCGGCATACACCTCCCGAAGATCGCTCTGCACATATTTGGAGCCTTTGATTCTTTCGCAGTTTTTCTCGTCCGTACATCGAATATGCCTAAGTCTCATAGAAGAATCAAAAGCCGCACCGTAAACAACGCCGCCTTTTTGGACAAACGCTTTGGCCAAGGCACTTGCCACGCCGCCGCTGGTTGCCGCTTTCAGCGAATCAAGCTCTGTATTTTGTGCCAACAAGAGCTGCTCTTCGTTTGACGATAAAGCCGCATGGTTCTGTGGGCAAGCCGCAACGCATTGATTGCATTTCACGCATAACGACTCGTCCACTTCAGGATACCAAAAAGCAGCCTTCGGCGGAAGCACCTGTTTGATGGCGCCGACCGGGCAGACATGGATACACAACGAGCAGCCTGTACATTGATTCGGCTTTGTAACGTTCATGTTTCCTCCTTGCAAACGGGATCTATTTTAATTTATCCAACAGCGCCGCAAGCTTCCGCGCCTGAACCGTCTTGTTCTTCTGATTCAGCACAAATTTCCTTGCACGTGCGCCAAACATCTCCCGTTCTTTGTCCGTGAGCGCAAGCGCACGGGCAAGCCCGGCACATATTTCTTCCACGCTGTTATTTTGGATGACAAAAAGATAGTCCTTATATTCGGGCGGAATTCCGGCAAGATCGGTCGTTAAAAACGGCGTTCCGGAGGCCATATATTCAAAGGTCTTTGACGGAAAGCTGTATTTGGTATAATCCGCGTTCGGGTCGCGGACATTTACAAGCAGCGTCGCCTGTTTTTCATATTCAAACAGCGTTTGCGGATCCACAAAGCCCAAGTGCCTGATGCGGCCGTTTTCCTTGGCTTTTTCCCGAATATACCCATCCAGCGCACCGGAACCACAAAACCACAATTCCATTGTTTTATCGGAAAGCCGTTCAAAAGCGTCAATCAGCTCTTCAATGCCGATGTTGTGATGCAAAGACCCGGCGTGCAGGATAAACGGTTTTTTTTCGGCAGAGTCCAAGGGATATTTATCCCGGTAAACGCCCTCGATGACGGTATACGGCTTATGGAATTTCGCAAAATAGTCGTTCATTTGCTCCGTAAACAAAACATAGCCATCCACACGTTTTAACAAGTGCCGCGCGACGACATTCTCGATTTTCTTTAGGAACGACTTGAGCGGTTTCTTTTTGGCATCCAAATCCATATGAATGCTTAGATCCGGGCAGATCAAAACCGTCTTAATCTGCGGATTGATCTTTTTGATCTTATTTAAGCAAAACAAATACGGCAGGTGCATTTCGTAAGCGCACGCATAGGAAATGCCGTCAAGAACGTTTCCGTGTTTGATTTCTTTGAAAAGCTCCCGGATTTTGGTCGGAATGCGCAACAAGCGGTTTCCGTTTCCGGCCACGCGAACGTCGCGGCTTTTGGCATTGTGGCTCCATTCCAAACGCGTTCCGGAGGACATATCGCAGTCGGAAAGAATGCGGACATTGTGATGTTGCGCCTCCAAGCCCTCAATGATCGCCTGTTGAAAAGCAGAGCCGGAAACAATGCCCGGATAGGTCGCTTCGGGAAAGTACGTGTTGTCCTCTCTTAACCAAGCGATTCCGCCGATCCATAAAATGTTTTTTTGCTCCATGTACCTCTCTCCGCTGTACGTTTTAGTCATCGAACCTGTTTTTGATCTTTTTTGCCGGCACGCCGCCCCAAATCTCATATGCGCCGACATTTTTCGTAACAACCGCTCCGGCAGCAATAACACTGCCCTTCCCGATGGTTACGCCTTTTAATATCGTGACATTGGCACCGCACCACACGTCTTCTTCAATAACCACCGGCTGATCGTTTTCCGGCAGCTTTTCTTCCGCGGTCACTTCATCCATATACTTGTCGCGGATATCAATCCGATGATCTCCGGTGATAATCGTAAGTCCCGGACCGGACATAAAGTGTCCCTTGATTTCAAGCGGTGCGCCTGCTGCCATCAACGTAGCATTCGGGCCGATATAGACACTTTCTCCAAAGCGGATATTTTCAGCTCCGACCACCGTGAAATGCTCGTCTAAATAAGCTCCGCCCGGTTCTTTTAGTTTTTTGCGAAGATCGTTTAACAAGATTTTATGTACGGTTCTTTTTATCAAACACACAAACATGTACTCACCCTTATAATTCCGCTTGCTTTATTTGATTGATTTCGGAAAACAATCGCTTATATTTTTTGATATTCAACAAGGCTATTGTCAGGCAATAGAACGCACAAATGACAACAAAGACCGCAAGCCAAGAAATACCAGCCGATTCCATCCTCCTCTTAATCAACCAAAAGACACCTCCGACCAAAAACAGCTCACACAAATACATAACCATTGATTTGACAGAAATAAACGTTTTTATCGGTCTGTCCAGTATCGCAGACGTCTTTTTGCACAAGATGAAAATATATATAATCGAAATCACAAGTGTTGCCGCAGCAGGGCCAACCATTGCTGCTCCGAGCAGATTAAACAAGTAATACATGCCCAAACTGAAAAAGACGTTTGCTATCAATAACATAAGAGAGGTACGCATTAAGAATTTTGAGTTTCCGTTTGCGGCAATAACCAAATGAAAGCTTGCGAATTGTACCATACCGTCGCAAATATAGAGGATGAATATCGGTGTCCCGGAAACATATTCGCTCGAGTAGAAAAAGCGGATGGCTTCCGGCGCACACAAAAGGAGTGCACCGCTGAACATCCATACGGATAAGTAGCCGATCATGAAGTATTTGCGCAATATATCAGCCGTCATCGTATAGTTGTTTCCGGTAACGCTTTTCATAATATACGGAATCAAGACCGTTGCAAAGGCTGTCACCAAAATATTCAACGGAAGCGTTTTGGCACAGTTTGCATATATGGCCAAATCTTCCGTTGTCCCCAAACGACCAATCACCAGCTTATCGATTTCACGCATCAGCGTTGTTGTCACAAAGTAGATGCCCATCGGAACACAATACCGGACAACCGGCATCATTTTCTCTCCGGAGAAGGATAAAAGCTTCACATTGAATCTTATTTTTCCGAATATATACTTGAAAACGATCAACTGTCCGGCATCCAAAAGGACCAAGCAAAGAAAAACAACCGACAAGCTGTCAAACAGCTTCACCGATGCATATAACAGCACGACTTTTAATACAGATATAACCAAATTTCGGACTGCAATCAGTTTTGATTTTCCGCTTGAAACAAACAGAACCTGATACAAATGTGTGGCGTTGCTGATCCAAGGCTTCAGACACACGATGAGAATCAAGGGTTTTACCAAGGGGTTTTTATAATAGTCGGAAATCGCGCCAGAAAACAGCATCAGAGCAATTCCAACGGCTACACCTACCAACAGCTGAATAAAAAATATCGTATTGACATATTCCGCTCTATCTTTATCTTCTGTCTCGCCTTTTTTGTTGTAGTAATAATTGACAGAATCTCCCAAACCAAACAGCGTAAACGAAGCCGCAATGGTGATAATCGTATTGACGGTTGAATAAGTGCCGTATTCCGTCAGCGACAGCTCTACGGAAAGAAGTTTTGTCGTAATAATATTGGTAGCATATGTGATAATTTGTATAAATGCCAGCAAAATCGAATCAAAGGCAGGGCCATTCATATGTTTTGGATCGATACGCGCTATCTTCATGTCTTTCAATCACCGTTATGGATTGCTTTTCTTAAAAATGCAAACGATTTTTCTCGTTTCTCGTTCATGATTTTTTGTACGGAATCATAGTCAATACGGCTCTCCGGCAATGCTGCGGCAATCACTCGGCCATCGAGTTCAAAGGTATGCAGCAGTGTTTTTAATCTCGAATTGGTAGACGATGCCATAGAGACCATCAAATTTTTATGGAAAATAATCGAAAAAGCCGCTCCATGAAACGAATCGGTAACGACATACTCCGCATGATCCATGACATACAGCCACTCGGCCGGGCCAATCGACCCGGTAAACAAACCTTTTTTGAGCTTTGAAACGGCAGTTCCGCCGACCGTTACAACCGGCAATCCCGTTTTTTTGGCTAACTCACCGATTTTGGCTTCTACATTCGGATCGTAATTGAATATAAATTTCGCAATATATTTTGAAGGCAAGCCGTTAACGCTTTTTTCGCACGAACGCCACTCTTCTTGCGGAAGCAGCATTGTAGGATCAAGAACGACCGCACAGTCTGTATGCAACAGATTCGATACGATTTGTGCGCCGCGTTCTTCTCTCACAGAAATACACTTAAATTTTTCCAACTCGCATTTTACAGCCTTTGCATAAGCTTCATCCAAAGTATCAACGCCAAAGCTTGCGGCATATGATATTTTTTTTGCGTCGTCCTTGCAGAACGAAAAGAAGTAATTCAAATCTTTTCCCGTGATATTCGGGTTCCAAACCTGATCGCTTCCGCAAATCAAATAATCATATCTGTCGGAAAGCTGTTTCAGATCATCCGTATCGGAAAGCAGCTGTTTCGGGAACATACAAAGCTGTTTTTCAAAACGCCGAAAGCTGTTTCTGCCCGGGATATCAAGAAAGAAAATCACAAAATTCTTAAGTGGGTTTTCTTTCCGAATATGCTTTTTCTCGGACATGAACCTGTTTCGATAATGGATGATTTCCGCTTCATTTCCAAGCAACTGTATCGCCCGATAAAGTCCGCGCATTTGCAAAGCCGCACCGAAGCTCGGTGAGTTTGGGAATGTTAAAATACCGATTTTCATGCTTGCAAATCCGCTCCTTCGGCAATGTCACTTTGAGAAGCACAGCAAATACTTAATAAAATCAACGCCGCCCAAAAGAATTTCGTTGTCACGACATCCAAGAAAAATGCCATGAGCAAAATACCGGCGAAAGCGACTGCCGCACCCTTATCCTTTTTGAATGTGTCCTTAAACATTTTGAAAATCGGAACATTCATAAGCAGAAAACCGATGATGCCGGTTTCCACAACCATAGCAAGATAGTGATTGTGAATGGCCGCATCGCCTCTGCCTAACGCGTTGCCGATAACCGTCTGCGACGCGCCGGAACCGTATCCGAAGAACACCTTGACGCTGCTTATCGATTCCAATGCCCGTTTCCAAATCAACAAACGCGTGCCGCTCTCTGCCTCTTGGCCGGTTAAGGCCTTTAAGGAAAAGCGATCCAAAAGTCCTTCGGGAACGTGCTGTGCGATAAGCGGCAAAACGACAAACAAAAAGAGAACGAGCGGAATGCCGATCGACAGACGCGTTTTCCACGAGGTGTTTAAGCTAAGCAAAACGATAAGCAAAAGTGCGATCAAGCCGGAGCGCGAACCGGTCAGAAACGCATAATAAGCAACCGCCGCGCAAAAAACGATCGACACGAGCTTATACACTTTCTTTTGCCCGCCGTTGCATAAATCGTAAAAAACAAGGCCGAAAGCAACCAACATGAGTGCCGCCAAATAGTTTTGGTCAAGGCCTTCCGTTCCGGCATTCAAGGTCAAGCGGTGCTGATAATCGCTGTAGATAACGGCATTCGGAACAAAGGTCATGTATAAGAGCAAGGCTCCGACGCCAAACACCATGGATTTTTTCAGAAAATTCACTTCATATTTTGTAAAGGTCAGCGTGGAAAGCAACAGAAACATCAGCGCGTTGTTGAGATATATCGAATAATAGGACATCCAACGGGTTTGATCAATCGCCCAAAAATACGAAAAAAGCCCGTAACTCACCCAAAGAACGATGCCGATGATGCGATAATCGATCCGAAACTTATGCTGTATCAGAATATCGGCCAAAGCAAGCCCCATCGCCAACAACCCGACCAAACGCAGCGGACTGACCGATACAAGATCCGCAAGCGGATATTCAAACGGCGTTAAAAACAAAAACAGTGCCAAGCCGTATGTAGACAGATGCTTAATGACCTTTCTGTCTGCATTCTCTATTGGATTCACTTAATCTTCCTCCTTCGCACAAGCACGCTTCACGCCAAGCAACTGATAAAAAGCCCGAATATCCTGTTGGTTGCCGTATGTGCCGCGCTTCGTGCCCTCTCGCCATGCGGATAACAGCTGCGGCGAGCAGATAACCTGTCGAATGGTTTCATAGATGCTTTCGTAAGTGTTTTCCATAATCCTGCCGCTAATCCGGTCCTCCACCTGTGAAGCGGCTGACTCATAATCGGTCACCAAACACGGCAAGCCCAAAATCTGCGCTTCCGTTACGGAAACGGGTTTTCCCTCATAACGGGAAGCGAGAAGGAACACATCCATCTGCTGCACATACGGCAGCGGATTGAGCTTGTCGCCGTAAAGGATCACGGTATCCTCCATGCCCAAGGCTTCTACTTCCTGCTTAAAGCGTTCAAATTCGCCTCCGCCGCCGATCAAGTGCCACAGAACGTCTTTGGTCAGACCCTCTTTTTTCAATGCATAAAAAACCTTTAACAAGCGGTCAAGACCTTTTACCTGTATATCACAGCGGCAAACCGTACAAAAATTGAGGTTTGCTTTTTGAAGGACGACCGTTTCCGCTTCGGCTTTCTTTCGCACAAGCTCCGCCGACAGAATGTTGGGAACGACATAGGTGTTCTCTTTATATTCGGGAAAAAACTCAAAAAACTGCTCCAGACAATTCTCCGAAATCAGGACGATGCCGTCTGCTTTGGCAAACGTTTTTCTGTCGATTTCGGGAATCAGATAGCAGCTCTTATATTGCGGATGAATCCACACAAACCGCTTTATGGCGTTGATTTTGGAGGAAACGACATATTCGTTCGACCACCCCTCCATAAAGCCGATGGCATAATCGAACGACTCCTCCACGGTGCGCGACAGCGATACCTGTGAAGCCATGCCATAGTGCATCAGTATGTGCCGGAAATTGCCTTTCGGCGTGCGCCGGTATTTGAAAAAAGCGGTCAGTGCCTGAAAAAGGCGGCCATTCAAAACGGTTCGTATGATTTTGCGCTGTCCGGAGGAAAGCACTTTTGACTCTCGATACGCCGGTGCCAATACATGAACAAACGCCGGAACGACTTCTAACAAAGGTCCGGTGTTTGTGTATAAAAGCAAATATATTTCAAAGCGATCCCGGTCAATGGTGTTCATAAGGGACAGCAATGCCGTTGAAGTGCCGCCGGTCATCATCGAATCGTATACAAATAAGATTTTTTTCTTCACGGCGCATCACCTTCTCTGCCCTTATGTCTTTCTAAGTATGCCGCATCCGTCGACGCGTTATTTTCTTAAGCCAAGCTTATCCAAAACAAAAACGATATACAAACGGAAGCGTTTCAGAACGATATCCTGCAAAATCTGCTTATTTCTGCCTTTTTTGGCAAATTCATACGGAGCCGGATCGTCCTTGTCGTAATACTTGAAAAGCGTTGCCTCCTCCATATCCTTTTTCCACACGCTTTTCTTAACGTTTCTCATGAGCACGTTTTCTTTGTCAAACAGCTCATCAATAAACCACTGTTTTCCGGTCACCTTGACGGGTATCTGCGAATAATCAAGGCCCGCAGCACTGTAAACGTAAGCAAGCGGAAGGTTCGCACCGGCCTGATAGAAATAGTGTGACGTGCCGTCGTTTCGTAAATTGACCTCAAAAAAATAAGCCTTGTCTTTTAACAGGCCATACTCAACGCTGAATAAGCCATGGTAGTCGATACGCTCGAGGAACCGGCAAATCTTTTCCGTATCGGCACACGCCGGAATGTCTGCCGTAAAATATCCGTGCGAAGACGAGCCGCTGTCTGACAGCCGATCACGGAAAAAGCTGCCGGCAAAAACGGTCTTGCCGTCCCACATTCTTGCGCCGTACACAAGAAGATCCAATTCTTTTGGAATATACTGCTGCAAGATGAATTCCGAATCCGGCCGGACATACCGCATGGTGCGTTTTAACGCTTGTTCGTTCTTGCAGATCTTGAACTTGAATTCGTTATAGTGTCCCGGCTTTTGGTGGCTGGGCTTGATGAGACACGGAAATTCGATGCCGCGAAGATCGTCGCCTTTCTTTACGGCTCTCGATTTCGGACACAGGATGCCAAGCTCTTCGGCAAGTGCGGTCATGGTGTTTTTGTCGATGTATTTTTCCACATTGCCTTTGACGGTTGTGCCGGGCACGATGAAATGCTTTTCAAAGTCATCCTTGTGTCTGTCCACATAGGTGATAATATCATCACTTGCAATAATCAAAATCGGCTTTTTTTCTTCACCGGAAAAATGCTCAAACAAATAGCTGCGGCCGTCCTCGATGGTGGCGGTTTCGACATAGTTTCGGCAATACTTGCTTTTTACGGCCATTCCGGCAGAGCCTTTGACCAAAAACAGCAAGTCTAACGCTGCGCTTCCCAGTTCACGCATTAAGCCGAGCGTATTAAAATCGTCGATACTCCAGACGATCACCTTATTTTCTGCTTTTTCCATGCAATATCACCTTTGTATCAGTTCCATCAGCGGTAAAACGCTTAATGTATGTGCTTCCGTCATGTCGCTAAATGCGGAACACAGCTTTTCAAAATTCGCTTTGTCCCAGCTCCAGGGATCCTTGCCGCACAGCGGATGCTCTGCCGCAAGAATGCTGTGTAACATCAACACCACCGCCGTGTTGTCCGGCAGTGCGCGCACAAAATCGGCAATCTGCTCGGCCGTATTCGTCGATTTTACGACGACGCTCGGAATATTTGTGCGGCTGCCGTCGCCATACAAAAAAACATTCTCCGCATTGAAGCGGCGATACGCCCATTTGGATTTCAAAACGGAAGACAATCCATAGAGCACTTTGTTTTTGAGTTTTGCGGTGTCGCACGCCCGTCCGCGTCGGATATATGCGATTTTTTCGCCATAGTCGCTTTCGAAGAGTGCGTTGATTTCGGTTTCGGAGACACGGGAATTCGGGATCGAAATGCCCCACGAATCGTTTTGGATGCCCCACTGCTGCAGCTTTTCCAAAGCTGAGCGCATATCCGCAACCGTCGTTTGATGTTTGTCGCCATGCAAGCCGATCTCCCAGCCGGAATCGTATAACGCTTTTATTTCATCGACCGTCAACGGATCGGACGGGCTTCGGAGAACGTCCTTTTCCACCCAAGTGCCGTCGATAAAGCCGGTGGTGATATACACGGTTCCGCGAAACCGATAGCTCTCCATAATGTGCTTGACGAGCGAATAATTATCCGATCTTCCGTCGTCAAACGTGAACGCGGCATATTTCATAGGCGGCTCCTATCGTTTTAACATGACGAAGAATTGCACGGGAGATGCCATTAACGAACACATGGCATTCGTCAGACCTCGGCCATACCTTTTCCGCCGTATTTCGGTATATGCAAGAACCGCATAGTGCCGCATGGTGATATAGCGAACATCGCAGGGACTAAGCTGTTCAAAAAACGTTTTTTTATACTGATAGAGTGTGTTTTCACCGTTTATTTTTCCGTCACCGCTCGACAAGCCGCCCTCTCCGGTATGCACATACGCTTTCACGTCGCAGCCCGGAAGATAGCCGAATTTTCCGCCGCCCTCGATCGCCCGCAGCATCAGATAGAATTCATCGCCCACATTGATCGGCGCAAAGCCGCCGATGCGCGTTAAATACTCCTTCTTCAACATCATGGTATCCGTGCCGGTCATATGGTATTTCAAGTGATAGACCTTTAAGGCAGACGCTGAGGTGTCCGAGACATACGAGCGAATCCGCCGATCGATCTCTTTGCCCTCTTCGTTGTAAAGAACCAAGTCCGTGATACAATAGTCACAGCCGGTCTCTTCCATAAATTCCGCCTGCTTACGCACTTTATCGGGCAGATAAATATCGTCGTCGTCCAAAAAGGTAACATAATAGCCGCTTGCCGCTTCGATACCGATATTGCGCGTCTTCGCGGAACCTTTGTTGGAGGGATTTATAATGTGCTTGAACGGAATCTCCGGAAAGTCCTTACGGAACGCATCGACGATTTTTGTCACCTTACCGTTCCACGCGGCATCTCCGTTATCATCCACCAAAACGATTTCCATTTGCGGATACGTTTGCTTTGCGAGCGATTGAAGCGCGTTTTTGAGTTCGGCTTCGCGTTTATACGTGGCGACCACAACACTGACGGATTTCATTTGGTTGCTGCCTCCCGTTTTACGGCCGCTTTTGCGTCTTCCTTCTTTTTCAGTTCACCAGTGCCGCCTTCCACAACGCCGTCGGATTTCAACACGCTGACGATGGTGCCGAAGAAGCACTTGACATCCATCACAAAGCCTTTGCCTTTTCCAGCGTTCAGTGCCGCGGCATATTCTCCGTCAAGCTTTGCCTTCTCGGCGATTTCCAATTCATCGCGGCCATTGATCTGCGCCCAGCCGGTAATGCCGGGTTTGATGTCATTGGCGCCGTATTTCTCGCGTTCTGCAATCAAATCCTCTTGGGACCACAATGCCGGACGCGGACCAATTGCCGAAAGCTTTCCCGTAAACACCTGATAGATCTGCGGAAGCTCGTCAAGGCTGGTCTTGCGGATAAAGCGGCCGACGCGCGTTATGTATTGATCGGGATTTTCAAGAAGATGCGTCGGCGTATCATGCGGCGTAGACATTTTCATGCTGCGGAACTTCCAAATCATGAAATAGGTTATCTTTCCGTTTTTCTTTTGGCCGACGCGCTTTTGTTTGAACAAAATGGGACCCGGATCATCGATTTTGATTGCAATGGCAATAATCAACATCGGAAGTGCCAACAGCACAATGCCGATAATCGACAAAACCAAATCAAAGACTCGTTTTATAACGTGCTTATACATAACGTTTTCTCCGTTTTCATTACATTCTGTTCAAAAAATCATTTTACACATAGTAATATAATACTACATATATAAGAAAATGTCAATAGGTTGAACGTGCCGCATCTGTGAACAAAGTTTGCGTAAAATCCCTTTTTACAGGCAACGGCGGCGACTTTATCCGGATACGTGTCATTTTCCTTAACGCCAGGGTTCGGTCGGTTTTCCTTCGAGTATGTCGGCAATCCGCTTGCAGGCCTTGCCGTCGCCATACGGGTTGCAGGCCTTGCTCATGGCTTCATAGGCTGAGCGGTCGTTAAGCAGTCGGGTGAATTCTTTATAGATGACCTCCTCAGAGGTTCCCACAAGCTTCAAAGTGCCGGCCTCAACGCCTTCGGGACGCTCCGTGGTATCGCGCATGACCAAAACGGGCACGCCATAGGCCGGTGCTTCCTCTTGAATGCCGCCTGAATCGGTTAAGATCAGATAGGCGCGCGATTCAAAGTTGTGGCAGTCAAACACTTCGATCGGCTCGATGATATGGATCCTGTCGCACGAGCCAAGCTCCTCATCCGCCGCCTTGCGGACAAGCGGATTCATATGGATCGGATACACGGCCTTACAATCGGGATGCTCGTCAAGCACCCGGCGGATGGCACGGAACATATGGTGCATCGGCTCGCCCAAATTCTCGCGCCGGTGCGCGGTGATGAAAATCAGCTTATCCTTGCCGACCCATTCCAGTTCGGGATGCGTATAGTTTTCCTTCACGGTGTGTCCCATCGCGTCGATGACCGTGTTGCCGGTGACATAAATGCTCCTCGGATCTTTGCCTTCGTGCAAAAGGTGTTCTTGGGCAAGTGCGGTCGGCGCGAAATTGTATTTTGCCACAAGGCCGATGCCCTGTCGGTTAAACTCTTCGGGAAACGGCGAATAGATATTGTAGGTGCGCAAACCGGCTTCGACGTGTCCTACCGGAATTTGCAGATAGAAGCACGCAAGAGCCGTGACAAAGGCCGTGGACGTATCGCCGTGCACCAGCACCACATCCGGACGGATTTCCTCCAAGACCGGCTTCACGCGCTCCAAAATACACGTGGTGATATCAAATAACGTTTGGCCTTGCTTCATCACGGCCAAATCATAGTCCGGCTTTTCGCCGAACACCTCAAACACCTGGTCGAGCATCTGCCGGTGCTGACCGGTGGAAAGTAAAATCGTTTCAAGGTCTTTTCTGCCGCGAAGCTCTTTGACAAGCGGCATCATTTTAATGCAGTCCGGCCGACAGCCGACTGTTACGACAATTTTCTTCATGTGAAGAATCTCCCGGGTAATCCATAAATCTCATTTTCGCAAACGGTCTGACAATCGTTTTGCGTGTATGTATATTTTACCACACTATTCTCAAAATTGCAATGCATTTTTCGCATTTCTTTCGGCAAATCGACGAAAAAATGCAGTTTTAAGAGCAAAAAACGGTTTTCGCGCACCAAAAATGTGCGATTTTTCAAAAACAAACCGACCGGACAATCCTTTCAGACTGCCCGGTCGGGAAAATCATGCGGCTATGCACCTACGGATTGCACTTAGCACACGGTGTATAGCCTTGCGCGATCATGTCATCGCGCGAACAGGTGGCATAATATTTGTTGCCTTCTTTCATTTTCTTGGTACTGCCGCACCAGTCATAATGAAACTTTTTGGAATTCTTATTGCCGATATAGCTGTAAGACGCCGTCTCTTGCGTCGAAGTGTCCTGTGACACAGCCGGTTGATCCGAGGACGGCGCCTGAACATCCGCTTGCGGCGTATCGTCGTTTTCCGGCGGTGTTTGTGCGTCGTTCGGTTCGGCCTCGGGAAGCACCGGCGGCACGAGCGTATCCGCAGCTGCGTTGCGTTCGGTCGTCACAGACACGGTGTCGCCGTCACTCGTGCAAAAAACCGCTCCCTGCATATCCGTGCGGTAAACCTTGGCACCGCTGTCTTTCAAGCGGATAAGCGTTCCTTCGGTCGGACAGCCGTAAGGATTGTCCTTTCCGGCCGAGATAACAGCAATTTCGGGCAAAACCTGTAACAAAAACGGCGACGAAGTCGCGCTTTCGCTGCCGTGATGGCCGACCTTTAGCACCGTTGCCTTCAAATCCGCGCCGCTTTCAAGAAGGTAGTTTTCGGTGTCGCATCCGGCATCCGCCATAAATAAAAAGGCCGTGTTTCCGTAGGTGACCTTGCAGACGATGGAGGTTTCGTTGATATCACCTTCGGTGTTGCACGCAAGAATTTCGACCGCGGCACTGCCAAGCGCAAAGCGGCTGTTCACCTCCGGAACGGTGATCGAAGCACCGGCTTTGGAAACGGCCTTGGAAAAATCGCGGAACGCTTCGGAATCATAGGTATCCGTCGGGCAGTAGACCGTATCCGCCGAAGCGTAGGTCAACGCGCCGGGAATGCCGCCGATATGATCTTCATGCACGTGCGTGGCGATCACATAATCGAGATGCGTGACCGCCTGATTTTTTAGATACGTGTACAAATAATCGGAATCCGCCTTGTTGCCGCCATCGATGAGCATGGCTTTGCCGTCGCATTCGACCAAAGCCGCGTCCGCCTGACCAACATCCAAAAAGTGCACTTCAAAATGTGAGGGCGTATCGTCGGATGGCTCTATCGGCGTGTTTTCCGAAAGAGCGGACGCGTCGGACGGTTCGGACGTATTCATCTCGGGCGGCTGCGCCACGGTTGGGGCGTCCGGTTCATCGGGCAGGTTGGATTCGTTGCGGACGCCGCCGAGGATACTGCCGAAAACCACCACGGCGGCCACGGCAAGCACAAGCCACAAGCCGGTACTTGACTTTTTCGCATTTCTGTTTCTTCTTTTCACATCTTTCACCTCTTAACAAAGAGTATACCACACAGTGCGACAAAAGTAAATACATATTCGCCATTTTCCAGAATATTTGTTAAAAAAAGCATAAAAATCCCTTGCCGGAAGCATACGGCACTTCGCGGCAAGGGAAAAACGGTATGTCAGATAGATACGCGCACGCTTTGGGCTTCACAGAGCGGTGTTATGCCGTCGGCGGCAAATAAGAAGACTTTAACGGTACCGCCTTTCGACAACGCAACGTCAAAATCCGCAAAAGATTTCGTTTGACTGCCGCTTACCGGGCAGGAATCGGCCGCAAGCAGTCTGCCGTCCGCGTCAAACACGGCGACCGTGAGAATTGCGCCGTCCGGCGCGGCGGAAACCGCGATTTCCGAGCCGGTCACGGTGATTTCCGGCTTCTGTTCGGGAATGTCGAGAACATCGCCGTAAAGTGTGCTGACATAGCCACCGTCTTTGTCATATTGTCGGACTGCGACGGCACTTGCCGCGTCAGCCGAAAGCGTTATATGATCGGCTTCCGTTTGAACGCCGTTCACCACAAACTCCGTTTTGGCGCATCCCGGATTGGATTTGCACCAAAGCGTCATGCTTCCGTCGGACTTGGCAATACGGGAAACAGACGGTTTTTCAAGCGTTGTCGGGCTATTCAAACGGATTTCGGTGCAGGCCTCGGTGATCCATTCACCTGTCACGAAATTGCGGCCGCGGACAAGGATTCTGTCCTCGTACAGCTCGATGAGAATGCCCATCGAATCGTAGGATTTGCACTTCCACGAGGAATTCGGGTTGGTTTCATCAACGGCAATCCATTCTTCGATGATGGCACCATCGTTGACATAGTGGACCTCACCGTCC
>OIWM01002282.1_pt1 | contig 16403 bp, 9 predicted proteins | sample 1587451 | NCBI WGS metagenome assembly OIWM01 (sample SAMEA3888907, study PRJEB22519) | human gut metagenome | biome: human gut; feature: human-associated habitat; material: faeces | place: Denmark | collected 2011
CGTGCAATCGGTGCGATCCGTGAGCCATAATATCAGAATGGTTTCACCGGACAGTTCCCTTTGCCAGAATGGCAAACAAGATGAGATAATAACAAAGATGATATTTGAACTTTGTTATATAGAAGTAATAATTACATAAGAGCCAACAACACAGCGTCAGCTTTATGTTACTTATGTAGCTTATGTTCTTATGTCTACCGCGGTAAGCGGCGCAAGGGCGAAGTCAAAAGCCGCATATTTTCCCGACGCGAGACGCGTCGCCCCCATTAGAGGTAGCGTTTGCGAGCATGGCAAGCACATCAGCACATTACCACATTAACGCGAAGCACAAAGCCCAAAAATCCCCGCTACGCCACGAGAGGGGGCATAACGGGGATTGGAGTATATATTCGGCCAAGTCGCGAAAAAGGCAAATTCAGAAAACGCGACGCAACCTATATATGCACTTTAATTAGTCGGCCAACTTAGCCTTGATGAACTCACGGTTCAAACGGGCAATGTTAGCGATAGACTCGTTCTTGGGGCATACAGCCTCGCAAGCACGGGTGTTGGTACAGTTACCAAAACCAAGTTCGTCCATCTTGGCCACCATAGCCTTGGCACGCTTGGCTGCCTCGGGACGACCCTGGGGCAGAAGTGCAAACTGGCTAACCTTAGAGCTTACGAAGAGCATGGCAGAGCCATTCTTACAAGCTGCTACACAAGCACCGCAACCGATGCAAGTGGCGCAGTCCATAGCCTCGTCGGCGTCCTGCTTAGGAATGAGAATGGCATTGGCATCCTGAGGTGCACCAGTGCGCACGCTGATGTAACCACCGGCAGCCTGAATCTTGTCAAAAGCCGAACGGTCAACCATGCAGTCCTTTATTACAGGGAAAGCTGCCGAACGCCAAGGCTCAACGGTGATAACGTCGCCATCGTTGAAACGACGCATGTAAAGCTGGCAAGTGGTGGCACCTGCCTCAGTCTTACCGTGGGGTGTACCATTGATGTAGAGCGAGCACATACCGCAGATACCCTCGCGGCAGTCGTGGTCGAATACGAAAGGCTCCTTACCTTCCTCAACGAGCTCTTCGTTGAGAATGTCGAGCATTTCGAGGAATGATGTGTCATCGGGGATGTCGTGCATCTCGCGCGTGTCAAAGTGACCCGCATCCTTGGGGCCATTCTGCTTCCAATACTTGATTGTGAATGATATGTTCTTAGCCATGGCTTATTAATTCTTGTAGTTACGGGTTTTTACTTCGATTGCTTCGTACTTCAAGGGCTCTTCGTACTTAACGGGGTCCTTGTCCTCACCCTGGTATTCCCAGCATGATACGTAGAAGCAGTTCTTATCGTCACGCTTGGCTTCGCCCTCTTCAGTCTGATGCTCTACGCGGAAGTGACCGCCGCAGCTCTCCTCTCGGTGGAGTGCGTCGATGGCGATGAGCTGACCCATGGTGATGAAGTCGTTCAAGCGGATAGCCTTGTCGAGCTCAACGTTAACACCCTCGATGTGGGGAACGAAAAGGTTGGTCTCGAACTCCTTGCGGATTTCCTTCAACTTGGCAAGAGCTGTTACGAGGCCCTCCTTTGAACGGGCCATACCAACATACTCCCACATGATGTGGCCAAGCTCCTTGTGAATGCTGTCAACCGACTTCTTACCATTGATGTTGAGCAAGTGGTTGATGTGATCCTGCACAGCCTTTTCGGCAGCCACAAATTCGGGCAGGTCGGTGCTGAAACGGGGCACAGTGATTTGGTCGCTGAGGTAGTTCTGAATGGTGTAAGGCAACACAAAGTAACCATCGGCCAAACCCTGCATAAGGGCAGAAGCACCCAAGCGGTTGGCACCGTGGTCAGAGAAGTTACACTCACCAATGGCGAACAAACCAGGAATGTTGGTAGAGAGCTCGTAGTCAACCCAAAGACCACCCATTGTGTAGTGAATGGCGGGGTAAATCATCATCGGGTTGGTATATTCAATACCGTCGTCACCCTTGCGCACTACCTGGCCGGGCTTAACGTCGGTGATTTCTTCGTACATGTCGAAGAGGTTGCCATAACGCTGGAGCACCACGTCGATGCCCAGACGGCCGATAGCCTCAGTAAAGTCGAGGTATACGGCAAGGCCAGTGTTGTTCACACCAAAGCCGGCGTCGCAACGCTCCTTGGCAGCACGCGAAGCTACGTCGCGGGGAACGAGGTTACCGAAAGCGGGGTAACGGCGCTCGAGATAGTAGTCGCGGTCAGCCTCGTTGATGTCGGTAGGCTTGATTTCGCCCTTCTGCAACTTGATGGCATCTTCCTTCTTCTTGGGCACCCAAATACGGCCATCGTTACGCAGTGACTCAGACATAAGGGTGAGCTTTGACTGCTTGTCGCCGTGAACGGGGATACAAGTGGGGTGAATCTGCACGTAAGCGGGGTTGGCAAAGTAAGCACCCTTGCGGTAAGCTGCAATGGCAGCCGAGCAGTTACAACCCATGGCGTTGGTTGAAAGGAAGTAAGTGTTGCCATAACCACCAGTGGCCAATACTACTGCGTGGGCGGCAAAGCGCTCGAGCTTGCCGTTGATGAGGTTACGGGCAATGATACCGCGTGCACGGCCGTCGATAATCACAACGTCCTGCATTTCGTAGCGGCAGTAAAGTTTTACAGTGCCGGCGTGTACCTGAGCCATGAGGGCTGAGTAGGCACCGAGCAAGAGCTGCTGGCCAGTCTGACCCTTGGCATAGAAAGTACGGCTTACCTGCACACCACCGAATGAACGGTTGGCAAGCAAACCACCATATTCGCGTGCGAAAGGTACACCCTGTGCCACGCACTGGTCGATGATGTTGGCGCTCACCTCAGCCAAACGGTATACGTTGGCCTCGCGGGCACGGTAGTCACCACCCTTTACAGTATCATAGAAGAGGCGGTAAACAGAGTCACCATCGTTCTGATAGTTCTTGGCAGCATTGATACCACCCTGTGCGGCGATAGAGTGCGCACGACGGGGAGAGTCCTGAATGCAGAAGTTGAGCACCTTGAAGCCCATCTCGCCAAGTGAGGCTGCTGCCGAAGCACCGGCCAGACCTGTACCTACTACAATGATGTCGAGCTTACGCTTGTTGGCGGGGTTCACCAATTTCTGATGAGCCTTATAGTTGGTCCATTTTTCAGCAACAGGACCTTGAGGTATTTTAGAATCTATATTAGCCATGATAGGATATTCTATTTTATAAAGTTTAAAAGTTTAGGAGTTGAAAGAGTTAAGCAAGCAGCAATAGTCATATCTATTCTTTTCGCTTCTTACCTTCCCGCTCTTCCACTTTAAAAGAATACATTATGCTGCGCAGCAAGCACCACCGCAGAAGGCGAACTTGAGAGCTACTGCAAGGAAGATGAGCATGAGCACAGTAACGTAGATGTTACCGATGCAACGCCAGCGGTTGAACCAAATCTTGCCATTCCAACCGAGTGTCTGCATAGCGCTCCAGAAACCGTGTGTCATGTGGAACCAGATGGCTACAAACCAGATGATGTAGAGCACGGTGAACACAGGATTGCTGAAGGTGTAGGCTATCATGCCATAACCATCGGCAGCATCTTCTACGCCGTTAACATAAGGCATACCAGCGTTAAAGAGTTCGGCAAACATCATGTTGTACCAGAAGTTGAAGAGGTGGAGCAGCATGCCGAGCACTACGATGATGCCGAGCACGAGCATGTTCTGCGATGCCCACTCTACCTTTTCGGGCTTTGAGGTAACGGCATAGCGGTTGTTACCACGGGCCTTGCGGTTCTGCAGGGTAAGAATGATGGCATAAATAAAGTGAAGGGCTACGAGCACTGCAAGGCCGACGGTTGCCACTACGGCATACCAGTTGGCACCCAACATCTCGCATACCCAGTTGTAACCTTCTTTTGAGAAGAGGGCTACCAAGTTCATGCAACCATGAAATGTGAGGAACAGAATAAGCGCAATGCCAGTTACTGACATGATTACCTTCCGTCCGATGGATGAGTTAGTTAACCACATAAAATGATTTGAATTAAGTTGATATTTAGATTATTAAATTTATACGGCGCCACACGGGGTGCGGGGCATGCCCCTTTTCCCTTGTTTTGCTGCATATCCTCATAAATGGGGAGGACACACCTTTATGCGTGCAAAATTAAAGGTTTTTATTTGTGTTTACAAGTTTTGCGGGTACAAAAAACGGGCTGTCCGTCCGTTTGGGGTGTCTCCTGACTTCGTCTGTGCGCCTAAGTAACATAAGGCTGGTGCCGTGTTATTCACATAAGCTGAGACTGATGCCACGCTATTGAGTGCACAAAGTGCAGATGTGCTGCCATAAATATTTGTTTGGCTGTTTTGCCTGCACCTTGCACTTTTTGATGTTTTTACACTGATATTCAGGGTTTTCGTGTGTGCAGGTAGCAGTTACTTTTACATACACACCTGTCTGCACAAGTGCTTGCTCGATTGCACAAGTGCTTGCATGCACACCAAAGTAATGTAGTATTTATGGTTGTGCCAGGGCGGTGTGAGTGCATAGGCTGGTAGAATTTTCCGTTGCTCCGAAAGTTTTTTCTACCTCTCTATGCTGTAATTCATGGCAGCGCCCGGAGATATTCATGAGTGTAAGTGCAGACAAATGTAGATACTATGCAGTCAGTGCAGGCAAGTGCAAGCACAGTGCAGGCACAGTGTAAGATAAGTGTAAGATAAGTGCAAGCAAGTGTAAGCACTGTGCAAGCAAGTGCAGGCAAGTGTAGGCATTGTGCAGGTGTACCTACACTGCATAACTATATGATTATCAACTTATAAAGAAGCGAAAGTGCAAGGTGCAGGCACTTTTGCATAAATAAGATTATGGGTGGTTGGTAAGACACAAACGTGCGAGCGTAGTCAAGCATCCAACGCTACCTCTAATGGGGGCAACGCTTCTCACGGAAAAAATGCCCTGTTCATACACTTAATAATGGCTCACTGACTGCACTAATTATCTATTTGTCTGTGTGAGCGTTTGCTTTCATTTCCGACGCGGGACGCGTCGCCCCCATTAGTGCTTGCATTGGGTGGTAGCGCTGGGTGATAGCGTTGGGTGCTTGAGTACGTTCGCATATTGCGTTTTACCGGACTGATATATATAAAAGTTGACAGGCTGGCAAGCAAGTATGCTTGTCAACCTGTTAACAGTGTGTGTTATGCGGCAACCCCGAATGTTATCTGCAGCCGAAGAAATAGGCGCGTCGTGGCTGTGGTGCCGGCTCGGCGGGCTTGGCATTGAGCTCAGGGTAGGCTATGCGGGTGTGGTAGATGGTTTTAAGGCTCTCGACCAACACGCGCTTGGCATCGGCTATGTCGCGGAAGGTGATGGGGCACTCGCGGAAATAGCCTGCCTGAACCTGGCCGTCGATGATGCGGTTGACCAACTCTTTGATGCTTTCCTCAGTAAACTCTTTGAGCGAGCGCGACGAGGCTTCTACCGCATCGCACATCATGAGTATGGCTTGCTCACGCGTAAAGGGGTTGGGGCCGGGATAGGTAAAGAGCTTGGCGTCGGGTTCCTCGCCCTGGTGCTTGTTCTTCCACTGAATGTAGAAGTACTTTACTTGGGAGCGGCCGTGGTGGGTGCTTATGAAGTCGCGTATGACCTTGGGCAAGTGGTACTTGTCGGCCAGCTTGACGCCCTCGGTCACGTGGCTGATGATGATTTGTGCCGAACGCTCCTCGGTTAGTTCGTCGTGGGGGTTGACGCCTGTCTGGTTCTCGGTAAAGAAGGCGGGGTTGAGCATTTTGCCTATGTCGTGATACAGGGCACCGGTACGCACAAGCTGGGGCTTGGCACCTATTTTGTCGGCTACCTCGGCTGCCAGATTGGCCACTTGCAACGAGTGTACAAAGGTGCCTTGTGCCACTTTGGACATGCGGCGCAACACGCTGTTGTTGGTGTTGGACAGCTCGACGAGTGTAACGCTCGAGGTGAAGCCGAACAGCTTTTCAATCATGTAAAGCAGCGGATAGGCAAAGAGCAGCAGCACACCGTTAACGGCATTGTACACGTACATTGAGCGGTCGAGGTGTGAGAAATCGATGCCTTGCGACAGGTCGTAGCCTAACATGATGGCGCTGCTCGTGACAAACACGGAAAGGGCCACACGCAGCAGTTGCGAGCGTTCGGTAAGGTCGCGCAGGGCGTAGATGGCGGTCATGCCCGACATGAATTGCACAATCACGAACTCGTAGTTGGAGTGGAGGGCGAACGATGAGAGTATGACGGAGCACACCATGGTCATGAAGGCTGTGCGCGAGTCCATGAATATACGCACAAATATGGGCACCATAGCATACGGCACCATGTAGACGTTGAGGAACTTTTGGTCGACCATGGCATAGGTGATGAGGGGGAATATGGCAACGAGCGACGACAGCAGCAGTATGCTGTGCGGCGAACGCAGATATTCGCGGCGGAACAGGCGCAGGTAGAACACGAAGGCTACTATGACGCAGAGTACAAATATTACTTGGCCTGTCACTACCTGCCACATGCCCTTTGAGGGGTCGTTGCGGCGCACGGTTTCGCGTTCGAATGATTGCAGTATTTTGTACTGCTCGGCCGATATTATTTCGCCACGGTCGATGATGCGCTGTCCGCTCTGTACCATGCCCGATGCTGGCGACACGGCGGCAAGGAGGTCTTCGCGCACGGCAGAGGTTTTGGCACTGTCGATGCTGAGGTTGGGCGACAGATATTCGTTGATGTTGCAACGGGCTAATAGCTCGCGCGGAAAGTTTATGGTGTCGGCATACACTATATACTCGTAGGCCGAACGGGTGGAGTAGAGTTCGGTAATGGGGCGCGTCACGGCCTCGGTTCCCTCAACCACCCGCACACCGAGGGTGCGCTCCTTGGCCATTTGCGACAGGTCGGCCGATGGCACCATGCCGGCCTCGTAGACACCACGCAGCATTTTGTCGACATGGTTGAGGCAGTGGGCCGGCACATCGCCAAAACGGCCTGCGCGCCATGCTGTTTCGAAGGCGGCTATCTGGCGTTGCGCTATCTGTACGTCTTCGGTGTAAAAGGGCTGAAACTGTGAGAGCGCGCTGTCGCGTTCGGCTTTTACCTCGTTGGGAGTTTTGTACACGGGGAAGTCGAAGGTGGCTATCAGTGAGTTGTAGCGCCAGGGGCGCCCTTGCTCATACTCGTAGCCGAACTTGGTTTCGCGTGGCAAGAAGTATACCAACAACAGCACCACCACAATGACGGTGCCTATCAGCGTGAATGCGCCTTTTAGCTTTGACTTGGCTATGTTGCTATTATTTGGCATGAGGGTTTGAGGTTATGAGTTATGAGGTTTGAGGTTATAAGGTTACCTTTGCGTGTTTGGGCAAGCAAGGGGGAGGGGAATATAAGGTTATGAGGTTATGAGGTTATAAAGTAACCTTTGTTTTTTAGGCAAGCAATGGTAATCTTTTAACCCTCTAACCCAATAACCCTCTAACCTCCTACCCCCTTGCCTAACTCACAAAGGTTACTTTATAACCTTATAACCTTCGGTCCTCCTACTTAAAGAGGAAGAACTGCGGACGGCCGTAGATGCGGAAGTCCTTAACACACCCCGGCATATTGGGGTTACGCTGTTGCAGCTCGATGCCTTTGACTGTTTGAATTTCGCCAAGGTCGATAATGACACGGTGAGGGAACTCATCGGGGGCTACGCCCTTCCACTTTGAGTGCCAGTATTGACGCTTGTTTTCATCGAAGAGGTATTCAGCCGGTCCTTCGTCAGCCTGTTCTGTGCTTACATACACTACAGTCCAAGCGTCCTTAGGCAGTGGCTTGCCGTCCTCACCGATAAGGTTGATCTCGGCCAGACAAGAGTGTTTGCCGTCGTACGAGTTTTCCACCTCAACACAGAGGTGGCGCATGGTGGCAGGTGCCTTAAAGTCGAAGTGCTGCACGCCATCAGCCTTCTGCATGGTGGCGCTTAACACACAGTCGCCATCTTCAATGATAGGCTTGCCTGCGGGCTGAACACGACCGCCAGCCTTGGGAGCATTGTGGTCGTGGCCCAACTTGTCAAGCACGGGGTCGGCCAAACCTGCCACACCATAGTGGCCAGTAGGCTCCATGTCGAACACAATCACCTCGTTGCGGCCCTTCTTTACCCACGGACCCGGCACATAAAGCGTTTGCTGCGGACCAATTTGCCAGAACTTGCCTATGCTGCGGCCATTAACCCACACGGCGCCCTTGCCCCAACCACTCATGTCGAGGAATACGTCGCCACGCTTGTCGAGTTTGAAGGTACCGCGGTGGAAAGCCACGCCCTCCATGTCGTGGTTACCCTTTTCGGGAGCCTGGCAACGCGGCATTTTGGTGAGCTGATAGAGCGGAAGCGGCGTGGTGGTCCAGCCCTTCAGTTCCTTGCCACAGAAACTTACGCTCTCGGTGATGCCCTTATGGTTGTCGAGCAAGTCGGGACCATAGTTTATACGGCCCACGTTCTCCACCAATATTTCGAGTTTGGCACCATCGGGTATGTCTACCATCATGCCCGTCTGGCTGAAACGGCGGTCGAGCGACCCTACACGCTTGCCATTGACAAAGACGATGGCATAATCGCGCAACTTGCGCAGAACGAGTCGGCCCTTGCCACCCTTTTCAACGGTAGTTTGATAGTGAATGTAGCCAAAGTCCTGTCCGGCCTCTTCCATTGTGAGCGGACGTTCAGACTGCATGCTGCGTCCGAAGGCGGCACGCAGGGGCACACTGTCGAGCAGCTGCACCTGTGCAAAGGTGGCCACAGGGTTGGCAGCAGGCACATCGGGCAGCGTTTCGCCGGCGGGCAAGTGTTTCTGTATCACCTCACGGAAAGCATAATACTTGGGTGTGGCCACACCCGACTCGCTGAGCGGTGCATCGTAGTCGTAGCTGGTGGGCTGTGGCTCATAGCCGCTACCTATGGTGTTGGCACCATTGGTATAGGCAAAGTTCGTACCACCGTGGAACATGTACATATTAACCGACACGCCATGACCGAGCATCCAGTCAATTTGCTGTGCCGGCGAGCGGTAGTCGCGGCGTGAGTGTCCTTGTCCCCACACGTCGAACCATGCGGGATAGAATTCTGCCACAAAGTAGGGGCCGCCAGGATAGAAGCGGTCGATGGCGCGCTTCACTTCCTCGCCCACCGAACCATTAACTGTGGGCAGCACGCCCTTCATGTAGCCGTTGGGCATTTGGCCTGCGCCGTCGCAGGTGATGAAGGGGGCATTAAAGCCGGCCTTCTGCAACATGTCGCGTATTTTGCCCATATACACACGGTCATTGCTGTATGAGCCATACTCGTTTTCTACCTGCACAAGCAGCACATTGCCGCCATTGCCCACGCAGTACTTGCTCACTTCCTTGCCCAGTCGCGTGATGTAGCGCTGGCAAGCGGCCAAAAAGTCGGGGTCGTCGCTGCGCCACTTCATGTGTTTGTTGTTCTGCAACCAATAGGGGAAGCCGCCGAAGTCCCATTCAGCACATACATAGGGGCCGGGACGGAGCACCACATAGAGGCCCAGTTCATGCGCTGTGCGTATAAACTTGGCCAGGTCGGCTTCGCCGGTAAAGTCGAACTTGCCCGGCTGGCGCTCGTGAATGTTCCAGAACACGTAGGTTGATATGCAGTTAAGGCCCATGGCTTTGGCACGCAACAGTCGGTCGCGCCAGTACTCCTGTGGTATGCGCGGATAGTGCATTTCACCACACACCAGAGTGATGGGTTTGCCATCGAGCACAAATTGCCCCTTTTCTATCTTGAAATCGTGGGCAGAGACTGTACCGCAGCCAAGGGCAAGCAGTAACAGAAGGAATAAGAGTTTCTTCATATATAGGGGGTTAGGAGGTTAGGGGGATTGGGTTATGAGGTTATGAGGTTATGAGGTTATAAAGTAACCTTTGCGTGTTAGGCAAGCAAGGAAGAGGGAGATGAGGTAAGGGGTTAGAGGGTTAGGGGTTAGATTACCATAACCTACCTAACACACAAAGGTTACTTTATAACCTTATAACCTCATAACCTTATAACCTTCTCTCCCCTCTAATCCAATTTCGGACCGAAAGACAAGTCACCGGCATCGCCAAGTCCAGGTACGATGTAAGCCTGGTCGTTAAGGATAGGGTCGACGGCCGACACCCAAAGTGTGACATCGTCGGGAAACACGCGGCACAAGTGGTCAATGCCCTCTTGTGCGGCAATGGCACAGCAAATGTGCAGTTTGGCCGGTGTGCCGTGTGTAAGGAAAGCCTTGTAAGAGAGTTCGAGCGAACCACCAGTGGCAAGCATGGGGTCCACCATCAAAAAGGTACAGCCGTCCAACTGCGGAGCGGCTATGTAGTCAACGTGTATTTTAATGTCCTCGCGCTTGCCCTCGTCACGGTGAGCGGCCACAAAGGCCGAGTCGGCTTGGTCAAACGTGTCGAGAAATCCCTCGTGAAATGCCACACCGGCACGCAGCACTGTGCCTACCACAATGCGGTCGTCGTAGGTGGGCACTTGTTTCACGCCCAGCGGTGTGGTGATGGCCTTTTCAGAGTATTGCAGCGTGCGGCTAACCTCATAGGCTGTGGCGCGGGCTATACGCTGCATGTTACGGCGAAAGAGGGTGCGGTTCTTCTGCACTTCCACATCGCGCAGCTGCGCCATGTATGAGTTTATAACCGAACTCCGTTCGCCCAGGTTTATTACTTTCATTTGTTGTTACTATTATAAGTTGTAGTATTAAATAAAAGGTGGTTATTAACCGCAAATATACTGCTTTCTGCGCAATTACGCTTGCTTTCCCCACTAATATGCTTGCAAATGGCTATGAACCAATGGGCTAATATGGCAATTATCGCTGCCCGGGGAAACTCCAAAGCGTATCGTAATGCTTTTGCCCTTACAGGGCGCGACTGCTCCAACACGGGGGACCCAGGGTGTCGCTTCGCTTGCCCTGGGCTGGGTGCTCCATTGGGCTTTCAGCCCGTACTTGCAAATACGACCTATTGCACCACAGTTGGCAACGAAGTCGTATTTAGGTCCTACAATGGTCTCTCTATCACGAGCATAGAAATGGCCACTATTATTTTAGCAAGTGCGGCCTGAAAGGCCAATGGAGCACCCAGCCCAGGGCAAGCGAAGCGACACCCTGGGTCCCCCCGTGTTGGAGCAGTCGCGCCCTGTAAGGGCAAAAGCATTACGATACGCCTTGGACGTTTCACCCTACAGCAATATATAACAATGTGCCAATATGCTAACAAGCAACGCTACGGCGTCAGCTCATTAACATATTGGCACATTGCCATATTAACTCATTAGCACATTATCCTACAACGGGAACGACATGCCAATGGCGATGTTGCTGTTGGCACGGTTGAGGGGAATGCCCTGTTTGCTCAATTTGCCAAAGAAGCGGTCGGTACCGATGGTAAAGTTGAAGTGCTTGGCGTGGAGACTGGCCACAAGACCACCCTGCACACCTGTGCTGGTAAAGCCCATGCTCAACGAGGCATCGAACCACTTAACAGGTGCCACATTGGCCGAGAAACGACCCTGGTGGTAGCTGTGGCGACCCGCCATGCGGCTCTGATAGAGGAAACCGAAACGCAGGTTGCGATAAGCTGGCAGCGTATACTCGGCACCGAGGCTGAGGGTAGCAGCCAAGGCACGGGTGGCCGACTTCACACCGTCGTCGTACACGGCAAAGGCATCGCCAAGGTCGTCGCCAAGGTCCTCAAACTGGTCGCCAAGGTCGCGGCCGTCCTGGTTGATGGGTATTTCCTCACCGTAGTTGCCATTGCCAAAGCCCTCAAATTCCCAATGGCCGGTCGATGAGGCGTGCTGCGCATTGTTCCAGTTTATAAAGCCCAGGTCGGTAAGTGCTGCGCTCACCGTGAGGTCTTCCATCACCTTGTAGGTAGCACCCAAGTCTACGGCCATACCAAAGCCAGCCAAACCGCCCTTAAAGTCGCCAAGCTCCTTGATGCGGTGGCGCGGCAGTTCGCCGGGCTGCACATTCTCAACAGGCTCCGTCTTGTCCGACTGCTTGAACTCGGTTTTCATAATCGAGGCCACAGCCTGCACATCGCCGCTCACCTGCCACTTGTCTTCGGCCAGCTGGAAACGCACGTCCTTGCCCGACACATCGGCATAAGCCAAACCAAAGAGGAATTTGAACTTGCCGCCCACAGTCCATTTGTCGTCAATTTTATGCGAGTGGCCCAAGCCCAACTCGGCATAGTTTTCGGTGCGCACACCCAGGTTGGTAATGTTGTACTCCTGGCTGCCGATGTTCTTCATAAACTCAAACAGCGTTTTGGGCAGACACAGATTGGTGTTGGAACGCACATTGAGCTCTACCGAGTTGATGCCGCCAAAAGCCTTGAAGCCAAAGCCGAACAACTGATATTTGAGGTTAACCGAAAGGCGGTTCTTGTCCTTCAGTCCACCGAGAAACTCACCAGCGTCCACATTGGGGTGCATAAAGGTGGTAAGGGTGTTGCCATTCTCGCCGTAGCCCTGCCAGTCGGGCCCCATTTTATAAACAAACTTTTTCAGTCCGATGTTACCCGTTGTGCCCACGCTGAAGTCGCCCAGTGGCAGTAACGGCATCGACACATACGGCTTGTCGAGCAAGGCAGGGTTGATGTCGTGGCGTGAGGTCGAAGAGTTCATGAAGTAAGTGGTGCTCACTTCGGTCTGTGCCGCAGCAGGCAGTGCCAGCATGGCGGCCAGTGAGAGTATATGACGTAGTTTCATATTGGTCAGAGTATTGTATTAGACTATGAAAGGGATTTAGTTGAAATCGGCAATCACACCCGCATGGAGCTTGATCTTGATATTGTTAAGCTTGAGGTACTGGGTAGACACCAACTTGTTGCTGCCAGTAGCGTCGGCATGTATGTTGAAACACAGTTTGTCGATGCGGCTGAGCAAGTCCTTGTTATCAAGTTTGGCAGTAATCTTAATAGGCGTCATCACCTCTGAGCCACTGCGCTGCTTCACCTCGCCATTCATGGTGTAGGTGCTGCCGTCGCCCGGAGCCACATGGGCCTCGGCGGTGTTGAACTCAACAGGCACCTCATTGCCGTCCACATCTACAGCCTTCAAGCCCACGAGCAGTTCGAGCGGAATGGTGTTGTAAGCATCGGCCATCACCTCGAGTGTACCAGTGGCGCTGAGGTCCTTGAGGTCGCTGTGCATGCTCTCGGTAGAGTCGTTGTACACCACCTTCAGGCCACGGTCAAACTCAAACGGCACAAACACGCTGTAGTCGGCATCAACATGATAGTCGCGGCCAAGCTGCACGGTGTAGTACTCATTCTTTACGTTGATTTGATTGTTCTTAAGGTCTACCTCCAGGTAATCGGGCAGTTCGGTAATGAGGTCGCCAATGTTAGCCGTGTTCTTCACCGTGGCAGCACCGGCCTTGGCCCCTTCGGGGTCGTAGGGGGCATTGCCCTGATAGTAGTACACATAGTTGTCGCGGCCCATGTTCATCACGCTCTTGTCAAGCTTTACTACCTTGGTGGGGGCACCGTTTTCAAAGGCGCCATTCTCCTTCACAGCCGTGAGCGTACCGCTCAAGTCAATGCCCACGGGCAGTGTGCTCATGTTGGCATGGAAACGTATGGTGGGGTTGGTGGCCACAATGCGCACGTCCTTGTCCTGCAGGAAGTCGGGCAGGTCGCTGCTCACGTCGATGCGCTCGTTGTCGGGATTGATGGCCGGATTGAATATACCCGTCACCTGGCTGATGTTGAGCACATTGTTGGGCACCTTTATGTCGAGGCGCACCGAAGCCTGATCGCCCTCGTTCATGCTGAGCTCGCGGCCGGCACGGTTTTCAAAGTACACTTGCTCGGCAGTCATTCTCACCTTGAGTTCGTTGGGGGTCAGTTCGATGTTGCCATTCTCCACTTTGCCGTTATGTGTAGTTTGGTCGAGTGCCACCTTGTTGAGGTAGACTGAGCAAATTTCAGGATTGTTGCGGTTGTAGTTGTATGTGCCGCCGTTAAGAGTGTACACAAGCACATTGCCTTCTTTCAGTTCCCAGCCCGAAGCCACATCGGTCACACCGAGGAATTTGGGCAGATAGAGGCGGACATTTTTAAGGTGTGTTACACCCAGGTTGAGTGAGGCGGGTTGATTGGCCTCGGTCAGTGTCAAGGCCACCTTTGAGCGTTGCAGGTCGATGGTCTTAACCTGCTTCACGTCGCTCACATCCGTAATTTTGAAGTCAACCTCCTGGTCACCCTCGGCACTGCCGTGCATCTCAAAGTTGGCCGGTATGGGCAACGGTTTGTGTTTTTCCACGAAGACACCGACAGTTTCCAATTGCTCCTTTACGTCGTTGTATTGAAGTACAGGCGTATTCATGTCGAGCTTGGTGTCGTTAAAACTGGTGGTCATGTTGTCCACCTTGACGTTGAAGTTTGAGGTGCCGTCCTTCACCAGATAGTAAAGTCCGTTAGCCTCGGTTTTCACCGTTTCGTCTTCGTCAAGTATGTCGGCCAGCGCAATGAGGTCGGTATTGCCAAGTTTCACACCGAGTCCGTCGGTGTTGAGTTTCATGGTAAGGTCTACTTTATCGAGATCGTAGGAATCGTCAATGCAACCAGTGAACAACAGGGTTGTTCCGGCACAGAGCATTCCCGTTACCAATAGGTGCTTGAATAGTGGGTTTGCCATAATCTGTAGAGGGGTTATAGGTTTAAGTAATGTGTTTAATTGTCGCTATAAGTTCCGCAAACTAACTCGTATCATACTGGCGAGTGTATGCCTTTAGATGTAAATAAGTGTTTGCCTTATGCCACAAAGGTATGAATATTTATTGTTATTAGCACGTCTTAATCTGCTTTTTCTTAAAAATAATTTAGTTGGTGTGCATAAGTGGTCGAAAACACTGCATAGGTGGTAAAATATGGAAGTAGAGCGATGTTCATTCACGCCGTGTGCCACCGCCCGACAGCCGTTGCCCAATGGCCTCTGCCCCCCTGCCGCGTCACGGCACTGGCTGTGCCGATTTCCGGTTACGGGCGAGCGGCATTTCTGTTACGGGCGAGCGGCATTCGGTTTGCTCCGACAGAAATACCGCCCTCCCGTAACAGAAAACCCGCTCGCCCCATGCCGTAGCCGCGCGGTGGGGCACGGGGCGAAACACCCTGGTACGACCACACTGCCAACAAGGGGGCGAACGATTTTTCCACACACTGGCTCATTCCCTCATATACTCATTATTCTATTTTCTTTTTTATTCTATAGATTAAAATTAAAGATACCTATGTTGGGTATATATGGCTGTGGAAAGTGTGCATAGTTTTCTGTCCCAAAATTTGGCCAGTAAGTTATCCCCGTTTTGCACGTGGTTACTCACATTTTTATCCACAGCCTGTGGTTGGGGCAAAATGCCTATTTATAAAGGTGGGTTGGCGGCATGGGCTGTGACTATTCCACACCCTGTTGAAAACTTTTAGGTGTACAAAAAAAGTTTGTGGAAAGTGGCCGAAAACTGTGGACTATGGTGGTGAAATACTGCGTAAAACGTTGTGAACTCGTGGATAACCATATTGGGCCATACGGCCATGCGGGGGCATAGGTTATCCCCACCCCTCTCCACAGGTTTTCCACAGTTTATGCACGGGGTTATCCACGGGGTTTTCGTAACTTTGCAGGCAAATAAATATATAATATACAAGCAATGCGAAAACTTACTGTTGAGGATCTTAACCGCATAGACGTTGACACTTTTAAGCAGGCCCCCAAGGTGCCGCTTGTGATGGTGCTCGACAACATACGCTCGGTGCACAATGTGGGCAGTGTGTTGCGCACGGCCGATGCCATGCGCATTGAGGCGGTGTATATGTGTGGCATTACGGCCACACCGCCTTCGGCCGAGATGCACAAAACGGCTCTCGGGGCCGAGGACTCTGTGACATGGCGCTACTACAACGACACGCTGCAGGCTGTAAGCGAACTCAAGGCGGCGGGCTACGTGGTGCTGGCGGTGGAGCAGGTTGAGGGCAGCCTTAAACTGGGTGCCTTCAAGTTCGACCCTTCAAAACGCTATGCTCTGGTGATGGGTAATGAGGTGAAGGGGGTACGGCAGGACGTGGTGGACGCTTGCGACCAGGCTCTCGAAATTCCGCAGTATGGCACAAAGCACAGCATGAATGTGAGCGTGACGGCTGGCATTGTGATGTGGGAGGCGACGAGCGCGTTTCGTTAATGTGGCAATGTGGTAATTCCTCAATTATTGCAGTCCGGTAAAACGTAAGCATGTGAACGGACTCAAGCACCAAACGCTACCACCCAACGCTACCTCTAATGGGGGCGACGCGTCTCGCGTCGGGGTAGAGAAAGGAGGAAAAAAATAAAGCTGCATCTTTTCC
>OIWM01002283.1_pt1 | contig 16402 bp, 14 predicted proteins | sample 1587451 | NCBI WGS metagenome assembly OIWM01 (sample SAMEA3888907, study PRJEB22519) | human gut metagenome | biome: human gut; feature: human-associated habitat; material: faeces | place: Denmark | collected 2011
CCGAAGAGGTCCCTGCCTTCCTCGCCCGTGGTAAATCCTACGGCTTTCACAGGCCATTGGCAGACGACGAGCTGCTGATAACGGCAGACACCGTGGTCATAGTCGACGGACAGGTTCTCGGAAAGCCCCACTCCCATAAACAGGCCGAGGAAATGCTCACCGCCCTTTCGGGCCGCGAACACGAAGTCAGGACGGCCGTAATGCTTAGAAGTAAGGACAAGGAAAAGCTCTTTACGGATGTAACAAAAGTGTTATTCTGCGAGCTAAGTCCCGAAGAGATAGAGTATTACATAGAAAAGTACAAACCCTTCGACAAGGCCGGGGCCTATGGCATACAGGAATGGATAGGCTATATAGGAATAGAGAGCATAGAGGGGTCTTTTTATAATGTGATGGGACTTCCCATACAGCGCGTCTATAAAGAGATAAAGACATTTTGAATTATCCGTTCAGATACGTACCCGACGAGAGGGTAAAAAGGGCTGCCGAAGCCCTTATGGCTCGCATCGATTCCGATGAGAGCTTGCACTCCCTTTTCGCCGAAGGCAAGATGCTGGGCGTGCTGGTGTGCGAAGATTCCGAGGGCCGCGAAGTGGTGCTGAACGGGTTTTCGGGATTGGCCGGAAAAAAGAGCAGGATAGATGGGTTCGTGCCGCCGGTTTTCGACACCACCGAGGTTAAGGAATTGCAGGATAGGCCGGTGGGCGCAGAGGCTTCAGCAGCCCTGCAGGATTATCTTTTCGACAGTTATGTAGTCGGGAACGCACTGGGCGAAAGGCTCTCCATTAAGGATGTGTTCTCTCGTAGGGGGCTGGTACCTCCGGGAGGGACAGGAGAATGCGCAGCGCCTAAACTCCTTAACTATGCTTATTCTCAGGGTCTTAAGCCGCTTTGCATAGGCGAATTCTGGTACGGCGCATCCCCTGCGGGCGGACAGGTACGCGAACACGGCAGGTTCTACCCTTCTTGTACGGGCAAATGCGGCCCGCTTCTAAGCTTTATGATGCAGGGGCTCGACGTCGATGAGAATCCTCTTCAGAGAGTTCCGGACGTGAGCGAAATCAAGATAATCTACGAAGACGAGGCCATTCTCGTCGTGGACAAGCCTTCGGGTATGCTCTGCGCGCCGGGTCTTACGGGCACGGAATCGCTTCAGGAGCACCTCGAAAAGGAAAAGGGCAGGCTCTACTCCTGCCACAGGCTTGATATGGACACAAGCGGGGTAATGGTATTCGCGAAGACTCCGCAATATCAGGCCGCCCTTCAGGGCCAATTCGCCTCGCGCGAAGTGCAGAAGAGCTATTTGGCCCATCTGGAGGCCGGCACTCGCCCGTGGAAGGGAAAGAGGCACGGGACCATAGCGTTGGCATTGGCCCCGGACTATTATGACAGGCCGCGTCAGGTCGTGGATAGGGAAAATGGAAAATTGGCCATTACCGAATACGACATTCTCGAAATCTTCCCCGACGGGGAAATGGACGTGAGGTTCTTTCCCAAGACCGGGCGCACGCACCAGCTTCGCGTCCACGCAGCATCTCCACTTGGCCTGGGAAGACCGATTAAAGGGGATGCCCTTTACGGTTCCCCTCTCAAATCCAGGCTGATGCTTCACGCAGAATCCATCACCTTTACCCATCCGCAGAGCGGACTCAGAGTTACGTTTACGACTCGCTTACCAGAGCTTCCGACACGTTGATGGCATAGTCTCCTATGTTTTCCAACTCGTCCAGAATGTCGAGGAAGAATACGGATTCGAAATAAGCGTCGCCCTTCTTTTCCATGCTGTCATATTCCTTAAGCTTGCATTCCTTCTTGAATGCATCGATGGCGAGCTCGGCATTCTTCGCCTTTTCTATGTCCTTTATCTCGTTGTAGTGCTCGATGTTATAAATCATAGCCTCATAAGCGGCATTAAGCAAGTCGAGCATCCGGTCCAGAGCCTTCTTATGCTCGTCGGAGAGGTGCCGAGAGTAATTGATCATAGCCGTGAGGCTCTTACTTACGGATTCTCCGCTATCACCCATAGATTCGAGTTCCTTAGTGATTCTAAGAAGCGAGCGCACGAGCGAAAGGGAATGGTCACTTATATGGGCCTTAGCCAGTTCGTTAAGGAAAGTGGCGATCTCGTATTCCATCTTGTCCGAAATCTGCTCGTACTTTACGAGTTTTTCCTTATAAGGCTCGAAATCTGCTATGTTGTCGGAGGATTGGACGGCGGAGCGTATGTACTCGAGTCCGTTTTTCATAACTCTCGCGAAATGCACGGTCTCGCGGCAAGCCTCGCTCAAAGCCAGCTCCGGAGTGTCTATAAGACCCGAATCGAGGTAAACGATCTTCGTTTTGTCCTTAGAAGGCTTGTCCTTGATTACGAATTTGACGATTTTCTCTATTACGGACGTGAACCATATCAGGATACAGGTGTTTATGAGGTTGAACATAGTGTGGAACATAGAGATGCCGTACACGAGCGAAGTCTGCTCATCCACATTCATAAGCCCCACGATATTTTGAACTAAGTTCACGAAGGGATGGAAGAAAATCAGTGCCCAGATGACGCCGAACACGTTGAAGAAGGTATGGGCCAATGCTGCACGCTTGGCATTCACATTACCCACGGCAGCGGCGATATTGGCAGTTATGGTGGTTCCTATGTTCTCGCCCAGCACCATCGCTGCGGCCATGTCGAAGTGTATCCACCCCATATTCAGCATTATGAGTGTCAGCGCTATCGTCGCACTGGAAGACTGCAAGATAAGGGTCATCACCGTGCCCAACAATAGAAATAGAAGCACGGAAATGAACCCTTTTCCGGACCATCCTTGGATAAACGACAAAACTTCAGGTGTAGTACTAAGGTCCGGGATGGAGTTTTTCATCAGCGAAAGTCCTAGGAACAGGAGAGAAAAGCCTATGACGAACTCTCCCATCGATTTCATCTTGTCCCTTTTAGCGTTGGACAGAATAAAGCCGACTGCCATTAGAGGCACGGCCAATATGGAAATGTCGGCCTTGAATCCAAAGATGGAGATAATCCACGCGGTCATGGTGGTACCGATGTTGGCACCCATAATCACGCCGATGGCTTGAGAAAGAGTAAGTAGGCCGGCACTGACGAATCCCACCACCATCACTGTGGTGGCGGAAGATGATTGTATTACAGAGGTGATTCCGAATCCGGTAAGGACTCCCTTGAAGGGATTTGAGGTGATTCTCGAAAGCAGGGTGCGGAGTTTGCTTCCCGCGGCTTTCTGTAATCCGGAGCTCATCAAGTTCATTCCGTAAAGGAACATTCCTAAAGCTCCAAGTAGAGTTAACACACTTAATATCATATTCGTTTCATATAATTTCAAGTGCAATTTTAACTCCACTCTCCGGATAATTGTCCTGCCTTATCGTAAACTTAATTGAAACTTAATATTCTTAACGGAATTGTAACAATGCGGGGCTACTTAAACACTTCCATAAGCACCTTTCCTCCGCTCCCCTCCTTAAGGCTTGCGCGAAGGCCCATTTCCGAGGCTTTCAATGCCACTATCTGAAAGGCTCTTCCTGCGTCGAACTCGCTGTCCATCAGAAGTTCCAGAGCGAGCGAGCCATCGCCCTGACAGGTGTCGTATGAAGCTTTCGCCTCAGGGAAAGCGATTCGTAGCGTTCGTATAAGAGCTTCTGCCTGAAGGGGATGCACCTTATAGGAAGAGTCTCTGTCGGCATCTTCGCATTCCCTTTTAAGCCAAGAATCTATGGAAGGGCGAGTTGAAACTCTCGCCCCTCCATTATTTTCAAATACTTGCGCGTATCTGGTTTCCAAATAATTATCTGCCATAGGATTAGATACGGCTTAGTACGCAAAGCACCACGCCGGCGATTAGGAATATCGCGATTATGTAAGGAAGCGGCGACTTTTTCTTTATGGCGAACGGGTCTCCTGCCGTGAGGATCTTAGGATACTTGGCCAGGGATGTCAAGGTGACTCCGAAGAGGCTGTTTACCAGCACTGACGAGTTGATGGCCCAGCCATTGGCATTAAGGATAGGGCCCAGATTGCGCTTGCGAAGCTTAATCCAAGCGAGAAACATCGAAGGTCCGGAAATCACCAGGCACAGCCCGACGATGACTAAAAGCAGTGTGTACCACGGTTTTACGAGCTCAGACACTGCATTTAGAATCACTCCGGCGCCCACTCCCGCACCGGCTGTCAATGCCAGCAGGGTCGTAGGTTCGAAGGCTTTTTTAGGTACTGCGCTCGTCACCTTGCTCTCCTTTTCAGCGACCTGCTTGTTGATGCGATCGCTTATGGCCTTGGACAACTTCCTGTAAGGGTGGAAGAAAGCCTGGCGGATGCTGGTAGGATTATCGATTATCTTAGTTACCGTGGCATCGTAGTCGAGCCCGTCCCTGTCATAGAATACGGCATTCATACCCACGCTGAGGTTATCCGAACTGCCGTCGGTCAAAATCGCCGCGATGTTGGCGGTCTTCCCGGTCTTTTTCGAGATGCAGTCGCAGTAAAGTATGTACATTCCGCTCTGTGGGGCCATCATAGCCTGTTTTCCCATATCATTTACCCTTATGCAGAGTTTCAGGCAGCGCTGGTCGATATAGAGCTCGCCCGCATCGAAAACCGACTTCTGCTTACGGTCGTAAAATGCTCCGAAGCGCACGAAATTGTTAAGGAATGCGTAAAGATAACGATAAACCAGCAGAAGATTGTGCACATCGTCTATCGAATCCGACTCTTCCTTCAGGGACAAGTCCTTTTCTATCAGCGACAAGACTTCAGCTTTTCTGTTCTCGGCCAATAGCTGCGACACCTTTTCCGGGCCCAGAGCCTCTACCTGCTCGCCTGCCTTCGCCGCCAGCCAATCCTGCAGTGGTGCGAATTTCGCCTTCAGTGCGTTCCAATCGGCCTTAGTGAGCACCTTGACCTCGCTGTCCAGGGCCAATTTTCTCAACTCTTCCACCTGCGCAGCCCATTTCGGGTTGATTTTGTCCAAGTGAAGCAGGATGTCGGCATTAGGGTGGGACAGCGAATCCGCGCTTTCCTTAGCCTGCTCGCATTCAGGGTCGTAGGCAAAGTATTCACACTGGGTGAAATATCCGTCGACAAGAGATTTAAGGGCCTCTACCGATGCGAAAACCTTCTCGCTGTTCGCCCCGAACGGAGAACACTCTTCGCCCTTAGAGTCATTCCATGCCTTATAGGCTTGAAGCGCAGCATAAAAAGCCTCTACCGTAGCCGCATCCACGCCGTCCTGGCCGCTTCTGTCGAGCGATGCCGGAAAGCATTTGAGCGCACTTTCTATGGCATCCTTAGACTTGGCGTCATCGCCTGCCGAGAGCGGAGTCACGATGCCGTCGCCGTTAAAGCGCGTTTTCGAGAATATGGCCTTCGAATCGATCGTATCTTCCATACTGATAGCTTCTTTCGAGGACTTGCCAATGCTTTCCAGCACCCTTCTCGCGCTCTTTTCCAACCTCTGACCATCTACGCTGTCAGTATCGAAGGCGGAAAGAGGCAGGGTGTCGCTCGAATTAAGGAGCAAATCCCTATCTTTCAATATGCTGCATATCCATTCGCTGGCTTTCACGACCTCCTTTACACGGATTCTTCCGTCGTGGTCGCCATCTAGGTACTCTAAAAATTCACGGTTGAATTCCAGACCATCTACCGGGCAACTAAGTGCCGTCCAGAGTTTCTGGTCCAATTCTCCCAAATGGGCGATGTCCTCGCCACTGTCAATACGCACTCTGGCTACGCCTCCCAAGGAACTGAATTTCCACGGATAATTACAGTTGTTCATCGTTTTTTCATTTTTTAAACAATGAAGCAAAGTTACAGAAAATAATCGGTATATTTGCAGAAAATACGTACGTTTATGGGAGTAAAGATATTTCAACAATTGAAGGATTTGGTTAATATGAGCGACCAAATCGACATCGAATCTGCAAGCATTTCCATTAAAAAGGGCATTTTCTTCAAAGGCCAAAACGTCTTCATTCTGACCTGTGCCATAGTCATAGCATCCGTGGGATTAAATCTTAACTCAATTCCTGTCATAATCGGTGCTATGTTGATTTCCCCTCTTATGGGTCCTATCCTGGGACTGGGATTGGGAATCGGCACGAATGACCTCCCGCTTCTGAAGGATGCACTTAAGAACTTCGCCATTATGGTGGCCATTAGCATTATAGCGAGCACCATATACTTCATACTCTCTCCTCTTAACCCTGCACAAAGGACCGAGCTCCTGGCCCGCACGAACCCTACCATATACGACGTGCTCATCGCACTGTTCGGTGGCGCTGCCGGTATGCTCGAGAACACCAGAAAGGAAAAGGGTACTGTTCTTTCGGGCGTAGCCATCGCCACCGCCCTTATGCCTCCTCTCTGTACGGTGGGCTACGGACTGGCGAACCTCGATTGGCCATTCGTATTCGGAGCGCTCTATCTGTTCATAATCAACAGTATATTCATCGCGTTGGCGACCTTCCTCGTAGTAAAGTATCTTCGATTCCCGACAGTGGGAGTGACGGACGAGACGAAGAGCAAGAAAACTAAGAGAATCGTGGGAGTGGCTATGCTCCTCATCATAATCCCGTCCATACTCTCGGCTATTAACATCGTGAAGCAAAGTAACTTCGACAAGAGCGTGGAGACTCTGGTCGATAATAACAAGGTGCTGGGGAGGAGCTATATTTTCGACTACACCGTACACCATAACGCTAAAGTTCCTACAGTAGATATCTTCGTCGCAGGAGAGCAGTTGGAATCTACCGAAAAGGATAGAATCTACGCTTCCGCGGAGAACCTGGGCATAAGCCGCAATCAGGTATTCATTAAGGAAGACGCTACCGTAAAGGGCTCTGGGCTGGATTCAGACCTTATGAAGGGCATCTACGAGCATAATACCCAGACCATCAATGCGCTAAATAAGGAAGTGGATTCACTTCGCACCCTCGTTTCGGGATACCGCAAGAAGGAATTGCCTACAAAGTTGCTCACGATGGAGATCTGCGCCCAGCATAAGAACGTGTCGGACGTGATAATAAGCCGTGGCGCCGATGTAGACCCTAACACCGGACTTAGCCGCGAGACTGTGGTAGCCATCCTAAGGGCAAAGCAAACCCTCTCGGACGATGAGATAACGACTCTACGCGACTGGCTCAAGGTTAGGCTTGGCAGCGACGAGGTGATAGTATTACAGCAATAAACCATTTGAATTTAGAATATGATAGCAGACATTATCGGCTGGATAGCCACCATTTTCAGAGGTGCAGGTATGCTCGCAAAACATCCTGACGCAGTTAAGTACTTGGTTAGCATAGGAAACCTGTGCTGGATGATTAACGGCATAATAAGCCATAACACCCCGCTGATCGCAAGTAACGCATTCTGTCTGGCGGTAATGCTCTACGAGATAATCTCAAAGCAGATTAAAAGAAAAAAAGAACAGACGACTACTCCACAAGCCTAATGAGAATATTGGTTGTCGACGACGAGGCAGACCTTAGGGAAATACTCCAATTCAACATCCAGTCTTGGGGTTACGACACGCTTTGCGCCGAAAGTGCCGAAAGTGCGCTGGAAATCATAAGGAGCGGCGAGAGCGTAGATTTAATCCTGCTCGACGTGATGCTTCCCGGGATAAGCGGGTTCAAATTGGCCTCCATAATCAGGGGCGAGATGAATCTTAGCATTCCGATAATCTTTCTCACTGCTAAAATCAGCGAAAACGATATGCTTACCGGTTTCTCCGCCGGGGGCGACGACTACATCACCAAGCCATTCTCGATTAACGAGGTAAGGGCTCGAATCCAGGCCGTGCTCAAGCGAAGCACTGCCACCTCGGACACGGCTCAGGAGCACACGATTCACCTGCAGAGCCTTACGCTAGACCTTATGGCCCAGAAAGCCTTCGTGGACGGAAAGGAAATCGCCCTGTCTAAGAAGGAGTACGACATACTGCACCTGCTGGCAGCGAACCCGGGCCGATGCTTTTCACGCGGCGAATTTCTGGAAATGCTCTGGAAAGACAGTCCCTACATCACCGAGAGGACGGTGGACGTGCATATAGCCAGGATTCGGGCCAAGCTGGGAGCTAAATGTAAAGACCTTATCACGAACAGAATAGGATTCGGATACTGCATAAACAAGTAAGCGCTATGACTTGGTTTTACCTTACTCTCGCAGGACTGCTTCTCCTTTTCGCCTTCATTCTATACTTCATAGTGAAGAGCGCGAAGGAGCAGATGGACGAGAAGCTGAAAGCCCAGAAACGCCAGCTAACGAGTAACATAGCACACGAGATAAGGACTCCCCTGGCCAGTGTCAGGGGCTATCTCGAGACTCTGGTGGAGATGCCAGAAATGGATGAGGCGCATAAGCGCCAGTTCATCGAAAGGGCCTATTCGCAGACCATCAGGCTCTCTAACCTTATAACCGACATCTCCCTCATCACCAAGATAGAGCAGGACCCTGCGGCCCTGCCTAAGGAGTATATTGGCGTAAGGAAACTGGTTGACGACATAGTGACGCAGCTAAGCGGAAGAATTAGCGAAAAGGGCGTAAAGGTAGAAAATGAGATAGGTGAAGAAGTGTCGGTAAGGGCGAACCAGCCCCTTCTCTATGCCACATTCAGAAACCTTATCGAGAACTCGCTACGATATGCAGGACAGGACTTTACGATAAACATCTCTTGCGATGCGGAATCCGACGACAAGCTGCATTTCCGCTACTACGACACCGGGAAAGGGATAGATGCTAAGGAGTTGGAGAAGATATTCGAGCGATTCTACAGGGTCAAGGGCTCGTCTAACTCGGAAGGCTCGGGACTGGGCCTTTCCATCGTAAAAAACGCCGTGGAGTACCATGGCGGACATATCACTGCGAGCGAGCACAAAGGAGGAGGGCTCGAATTCAACTTCTATCTGACTAATAAAACTTCTTAAGAGTCTCGGAATAGTGGAATCCGGCATCGGCCAATTTCCTTTCCAACTCTGCGCGATCTTCGTGATAATAATCGCAGATTTCATCCAAATTGTCGAATTCTTCGTCTCGAAGAAGAAAATTTATGGCCGACACGAGCATCGGCATATCGTTTTTAGGTAAATGTTCCATTTCTTACATTAGTTTGTTCAATTCTTCTACGGCCTGCGCCAAATCCCCTTCGAAGCCATCGTGCTCCATCAGAAAGGAAGGCTTTCCCTTAGAGATGTATCGGTAAAGCTCCGAGTTCATACTCATGGCATAGGAGGCCACTACGTTCTCGATTTCGTCTCTCTGTCCAGGGTCCGACGAATCCTTATAGACGTTAAGCTTCTGGTGGAAAATGCAGTAGGCCCACTGCACGCTGTCTTTCGAAAAAACCGGCTTACACATACTCCGAAAGGTTCTTTCGTATAAAATCCTTCACGTACTCCACGAACTCGGGCGAATCCACTATCTTAATGTCGCTGCTGAGCCCGAGATAAAATCGTCCTATGCCCTCGTAGCCATGCACCATCGTATCCAGAATCCACTCGTCCCCGCTGCGAGTGATATCCTTCTCTGCGAGCGGATACTCCTCTACCAGAAGGGTCTTGGCCAAGACCGTCATCCTCAGCACCACCCTCGACGGCTTTTTGCCGCTGCTCATACGGAAAACATCCATTCCGAACTTCCTGTGGCTGCTTTCGGCTATCCAATCCCTGTCCCTGATTTCTACCTCCCCTATTCTCGACACCTTGAAGATCTTGTTCTTTCCATCCTCTATGTCATAGGCCCACACGTCTACATAGTCCGTAGTGAATCCGAACGGCTCCACCCATCTGTCTCGAATCGTGTGTGAATTACCTGACTCATAATCTTTAAGCGTCACTTGCTTTTTCTTTTTAGCCGCTTCCGAGAGCCTTTCCACGTGAGTGGCGTTACTGCGCTCATCCACGAAGGTGTCTATGGCCGTGGAATCGTAGATGACTGCCAATTTCTCCTTAAGCCCCTTCTTCAGGGAATTGGAAGAACTGAGCCTGTCTATGAGACTGTTTACCAGATAGGCCTCTTCGTCCGAGAAATACAGGAGGCCCTCGAGCTTGGGAGCCTCCTCAGGTATGGATTCTATCTTATAGACGCTGCCGTAGAGCCTAACCACCGCAAATCCGGCATTCTTAAAGGTGTCGATATAGCGATAAATCGTGCGCGGCGACATCTGCAGCTTCTCTGCCAATTCGTCTATAGTATAGTTGAAACTGCCTGACATATAATTCATCAGACGAAGTACGCGTTCTATCTTAGGCTGATCCATTACTGCTTTTTCAATCTGTTATGACGTGCCACGTAAAACAAGAGCACGCTCACCGCAAATATACCCACTCCCAGGTACGGAATGCAGGCGTCGCTGAGGTTGAATCCTATCTTGGCAGTGAAGATGTAGGTAGTCGTAACCGAAGTCATAAATGCCGCGGGGAAAAGCGTGAGCATATAGGCCCCCTTCCCCTTGCGCTTCGACAGGTAGGCCGTTATGGTCCACAATGCCAGCGCCGCGAGGGTCTGATTGGCCCATCCGAAATAGCGCCAGATGCGGTCGAACCCGTCGGCGTCGGAGATATTGAACCACAGCAGCGCACCGGTGAGCACGAAGACAGGTATGCTTATGGCCAATCTGTTCTTAATCGAGCTTTGGTCCAGATGCAGCGCTTCCGCCACGATGAGACGCACGCTTCGAAGGGCAGTGTCGCCGCTCGTTATAGGAGCCGCTACCACGCCCATAATGGCGAGCAGGCCGCCCAGCACTCTGAGCCAATGCTTGCTCACTATTGTGACTACTTGCGGAGCTGCGGTGACCCCTTCCGCACCCATCTCCGCATTACCTCCGCAGAAGAAGAAATAGGAAGAGACTGCTGCCCAAATCAGGGCCACGATGCCTTCTGTGACCATAGCGCCATAGAAGATAGGCCTGCCAAGCTTCTCGTTATCCATACATCTGGCCATAAGTGGTGACTGGGTGGCGTGGAATCCGCTCACCGCGCCGCAGGCTATGGTGATGAAAAGACAAGGGAAGATGTGGCCGGCAGAAGGATTACGGTTCTGAAGACCATCCCAAAGTTCCGGCATATTCGTAGGCCATTTAATTATAAGACAGAATAATAGCGATACTGCCATAAATAGCAGAGCAAACGCGAATACGGGATATATCTTTCCTATTATCTTGTCGATGGGAACGAAAGTGGCTACTACATAGTAAACCAGTATTACGGCCACCCAGATGAAGGTGGTATCGAAGGACTTGGACGTCAAGTCACCTATTATCAACGCCGGGCTGTACACGAATACGGCACCTACCAGTAAGAGCATCAATGCCGAGAATCCTATGGCGAAAGGCTTGGCCTTACGGCTGAGGTGCTCCCCGACCAGCTCCGGGAGCCCCACTCCGCCGCTTCTGACAGAGAGCATGCCGGTCATATAGTCGTGGACCGCTCCGCCGAAGATACAACCCAGCACTATCCACAGATAGCACGAAGGTCCGAAACGGGCGCCGAGAATGGCACCGAAGATGGGTCCCGTTCCCGCGATGTTAAGGAATTGGATCATAAACACCTTCCACGAAGGAAGGAGCACATAGTCGATTCCGTCGGCCTTACTGTGCGCCGGGGTAAGCCTGTTCTTGTCCGGTCCGAACACTTTCTCCACGAAGCGTCCGTAGACGAAATAGCCTAAAATCAAGGCTGCGATGCTTATCAGTAGTGTTATCATAGCGTGCGACTAAAAAATCCTTCCTATGAAATCCGTGAGGTAATCACGCACTGGGCCGGTAGCGTCGTTCACCTCCGGCGATACCAACTCCGATCCGGGCCAAATGGATTCCTGAGCCGCAGCTCCTAATAGGGCTAATGCACTGCCTGACAGTGCGAGGAAAAGTCGTTTCATCTCCTTATGTTTCATTTGATTATACACTCGTCTACCAGGCATGCATCGAGTCCGCGGGCCAATTCCTCCTTATCGAGGTGCTGTCCTATGAAAACGAGTTTCTGCATTCTGTCGCCGTAGGTCCTATCCCAATCGCGCTGAAGCACAGGGTCGGCTTCCAGCATCCTCTCGAGCTGCGCGGCCGGCATGGTGGCATACCATTGGCCTGCATTCTTAAGGCTCATCTGCTTGCCTGCCTGCTCGAAAAGGTAGCATATATCGGTATTTTCGGTAAAATAGCAAAGACCCTTCGTCCTAATCACGTTCTTAGGCCAATTCCGCGACAGGAAGAAGTCGAACTTGTTAATGTCGAAAGGCTGACGGCGATAATAAACGTATGTGCCTATGCCGTACTCTTCCACTTCCCCGCCTTCGTGGTCGTGATGATGGTGATGGTGGTGCTCGTGGTCATCGTCATCGTGATGGTGCTCGTGCTCGTCTTCGTCGTGGTGCTCTTCGTGCTCCTCGTGCCCGAAGTGTTCCACTTCGTCGTCGGCGGGAGCCCCGCCTTCCACCTTGCTAATCCAGGTGGCACTCGTCGCCACCTTCTCGAAATCAAACAAATGCGTGTTCAGAATCTTATCCAAGTCGACCTCGCCATAATCGCACTCGATAATCTGAGCCTTAGGCTGAAGCGTACGAATTATCTGCTTTATCTTTCCAAGCTCCGAAGGACTCACCTCCGACGCCTTGTTAAGAAGAATGATGTTACAGAACTCTATCTGCTGGATGACGAGGCTCTCCAAGTCCTCCTCACCTATTTGGTCGCCCACGAGCGAATCTCCGCTCTCGAACTCGTCGCGCATACGCAGCGCATCCACCACGGTCACTATGCAGTCGAGTCTCGCGATGCCGTCCTTTATGAACTGCACGCCCATGGAAGGGATGCTGCAGATGGTCTGGGCGATAGGCTCCGGTTCGCAAATGCCGCTCGCCTCTATTACTATATAGTCGAACTTACGCTGGGATACTATGTCGCAGATTTGCTGGACCAAGTCCATCTTAAGGGTGCAGCAGATGCATCCGTTCTGAAGCGCGACCAGACTGTCGTCTTTCTGTCCCACTACTCCGCCCTGCTCGATGAGCGAGGCGTCTATGTTAACTTCACCTATGTCGTTAACTATTACGGCGAACTTTACCCCTTTCTTATTATTTAGGATTCTGTTTACGAGCGTAGTTTTGCCGCTTCCGAGATAACCGGTCAGAAGCAGGACCGGAATTTCATTCAATGCCATAATCAAAACAAGTTTTATGATCATACAAATTTACGATTATTCTCGAAATATACTATCTTTGCAAACCTCAATTTCAGATACGATATGAGAATGAATGTCATACTATTTACCACTCTTTCCCTAATTTCGGCCTTGGCGAGTTGCGGGGACAACTCTACACAGATGCTTGTAGCATCTCCATCCCCATATACCACTCTTTATTCCGCCGACAAGAAGACCGGAGAGCTGAAAGCAAGCGATTTCGCGGTGCGTGGCTCTTCAATCAAGGTTTTCCCGGATAACACCATCGTATCCGATGACAGTACTTATGTAGAGATAAAAAGCGCCAAATCACAGAAATACTACATTAACAAGCATAATCTCACGACTGACAGCCTACAGGTCGTGCAGGAAAAAAGGCTCTACGCCCGCAGCACGGTTTCAGTGCTGAGCGACACCTTGCATTCGAAAATCGGAGGTCAGATAAAGAAAGGAAAGAGCGTGCAGATCGTAGGCAGCACTTGGCCCGACCATAAGGGCGAGGTGCACCGCTATAAGGTTAAGTCGGGCCACCTCGAAGGATATGTCTACGGGAAGTATCTTACCCGCTCTCAGGAGAGCGCATTGGCCCGATACAAGCCCGAAGTCTACGATTCGCTGCATCTGGCCGTAAGGAACAGTTTCGGAGGCGGAAAGGCCTATGACTGCGACTATTACCCTTACGAAAAGCCTTCGTTTGAGGATAACGTGATGCCGCAATCCTGCTATTCGCTCTACATTAATTTCGCACCGGGCAACATCTCGAACATCGACGCCTACATAGCATTGGCGAAAAAGACTAAGATCAACACCTTCGTCATAGACATAAAGGATAACGAATGTCCTGGCTTCAAAGCAGATGCGATGCGCAGGCACTCCCCTACGAACTACGCCAGAGCCTCGGCTAGGGGCGAGGAACTCTATCGCAGGGCCGTGGCCAGACTACACGAGGAGGGGTTCTACGTAGTGGGACGAATCACCTGTTTCAAGGATACCTATTTCGTGAAGGACAATCCGCAGAGCGCCATCACCGAAATCGCCACCGGAGAGCCTTACAAGCATAACAAATCCTACTGGCCAAGCGCTTATGACAGAAAGGTTTGGCAGTTTAACGTGGAATTGGCCCGAGAGGCAGTCGAGAAGTTCGGCTTTAACGAAATCAATTTCGACTACGTGCGATTCCCGGACCGTATGACTAAGATCGAGAGCCTGGTGGACTACCATAACGTCTACGGGGAATCGAAGGTACAGGCCATCCAGAGATTCGTCAGATACGCTTGCGACGAGATTCACGCCGTGGGAGCCTACGTGTCCATAGATGTCTTCGGCGAGAGTGCCAATCCGGGCTACACCACCGCCTACGGGCAGTATTGGCCGGCTCTGTCGAATATCGCCGACGTGATGTGCGGCATGCCTTATCCGGACCACTTCCCTGACGGGTTCTACGGCATCAGCAAGCCTTGGAATCACCCGTACGAGCTGTTATTGGCCTGGGGAAAGAGGGTTCAGGGCAGGCAGGCTGCGACTCCTAATCCTGCCAAGGTGCGCACTTGGATACAGGCCTATCACGTGATGAAGCACGTGGACCCGGAGGGCATCGACTATAACGCCGAGAATCTGGAAAAAGAGATACGCGGACTGTTCGCAGCCGGTCTGAAAGACGGTTATATCACTTGGCTATCTTCTTCAAGTCTAAAGAGATACACCGAGCAGGCGCCGGCATTCAAAATAGATTATTGGAAGGAATACGATGAATAATAACGACATCATCTGCGCACCTGCGACCGTTCCGGGTACAGGGGCCATTTCCGTGATAAGAGTCAGTGGGAAAGGCAGTTTGGAATTGGCCGATAAGGTCATTAGCCTGCGAAAGGGCTCGATAGCCCAGTCGAAGGGATATACCCTGCACTTCGGAAGCATCTTCGCATCGGACAGCTCGCTTCTGGACGAGGTGATAGTCAGCGTGTTCCGCGCGCCGAACTCCTATACCGGCGAAGATGGCGTGGAGATTTCGTGTCATAGCTCGAAATATATTGTCAGCGAGACGATTGGCCTGCTTTGCGAAAAGGGATGCAGGATGGCGGGGCCGGGTGAATTCACGCAGAGGGCTTATTTGAACGGGAAGATGGATTTGGCACAGGCGGAGGCAGTGGCCGATGTGATCGCTGCGGATTCGAAGGCTGCGCTTAGGGTCGCCCAAAGCCAGCTGCGAGGCGAGTATTCCGCTGCTTTCAAGGAACTTAGAGATGCTCTGGTTAGGCTCTCGGCTCTGGTGGAATTGGAACTGGATTTCAGCGAGGAGGAGGTCGAATTTGCCAGCAGGGAGATGATTATAGGATTGGCCGAAAGCGCGATAGCGAAAATGAGCAGGCTCAGGGACAGCTACCGGGTGGGAAATGCGCTGAAAAATGGCGTGCCGGTGGCGATTGTGGGGGCGCCGAACGTCGGGAAGAGTACGCTGCTGAATGCCCTGCTCGGCGAGGATAGGGCGATTACTTCGGACATTCCGGGAACCACGCGCGACACGGTAGAGGAAAGCATTGTCATAGAAGGAGTTAGATATAGGTTTATAGACACGGCCGGCATTCGCGAGACCGAGCAAATGATAGAGAGGCTGGGAATCGAGAGGAGTCTGGCGAAGATTCGGGACGCAGCCATCGTGATTTGCCTTCTGGACGCGACGAAAAAGGATGAAAGCGAGCAGATGCTGAGTAAGGTCGAAAGCCTGATAGACGCTGAGAATCAGAAGATTATCGTCGTGGCGAACAAGAGTGACCTGAATGGCCATGTTAAGGAAGAGCTCTCCGGCCTAAGCGAAGGAGCGATAAGCATCTCGGCGCTTCGAAAGGAAGGGCTTCGGGAGCTCGAAAAGGCCATAGTGAAGTGCGGCTTCGCAGACACCGATGAGCATGTAATCGTCACGTCTGCAAGACATTATAACGCCCTAAGCAGCGCCGTGGAAAGCCTTCGGGCAGTCGTTCGCGCCGTACGTGAGGGCATCAGCGAAGAGCTACTCGCCGAGGACCTACGCGCCGCCATCTGCGACATAAACTCCATCTTCGCCTCCACCTCCGACGCCATCACCCCCGACGAAGTCCTCGGCGAAGTGTTCGGGAAGTTTTGTATCGGAAAATAGAAGTTCCCTTAAACGCACTAAATCAGATATTGTTATCCCACTGCATCGCGGCAAAATCGCGTTGTAGAAGGC
>OIWM01002291.1_pt1 | contig 16309 bp, 7 predicted proteins | sample 1587451 | NCBI WGS metagenome assembly OIWM01 (sample SAMEA3888907, study PRJEB22519) | human gut metagenome | biome: human gut; feature: human-associated habitat; material: faeces | place: Denmark | collected 2011
CATAGTTAATATCCCCGTTATGCCAACGTTTATCATCACAGCCACCGAAGAAAGTATTACATTTGAATACTACTTTCCAATCGGAAGGAACATAAATCTCAACTCCTCCCCAGCTACAGTCCAGATCGATATAAGTTTCTCCCAACGCAATATGGGTATGACGCAAATCAATAACTGTACCCCCGAACGAAGTACGAACAATAGCTCCTTTGAATAGCTCATCAAGTACGACATGACGTGCCGCTCCCCAAACATTTTCCGAATGCAAAAAGCCATCGACAGACTCGCATTGTTGCTGTTCTTCTTTAAAGTTCATACCCAGACCTCTCCGTTTCATCCATTCCTTGCGATGATGTGCCATATGGCTATGAGACCAAGGCCCTCTTCTTCGGGATTTGAAAATCAACAAAACACCCGCTATTATCAAAGCAAGAGGCCAGACCATTGCCTGAGAATTCTCAGGCAACCATGAAAGCCCACCCAATAAGAAATAGACACCAATCAACAAAAGAATTATTCCTCCTACAAAATGGCAACGTATCATCGAATATATACCTAATATAATAAAAAGAGAATACCAGGATACTATCGTGCTAAACAATTCAGCAGTAATCCATCCCATATTGCGGGCAAACAGTAGTATCCCCGAAAGGATAAAAAGTGAAGCTACCAGATATTTACCGGAAAAGCCTGTAGCAGACAAAGTTTTTTGTTTCTCTTCCATTATTTCTATTATTAATTGATTAATGGTTCAAAGATACGCCATTTCTTTATGCTTTTACAGGCTTTTCTGCTGATTTACGGTCAATAATCCGATGAATACCGGATAAAAACCGATGAAACTTATCATAATACTCATTGTTTTACCTGCTTTCACAAGCAAATAGAACTAAGAAATCTAATCATTAAAAAACAATTATTTGGAATGACTTGCCGGAAAAGTATTCTCCACCAAGCCATTCAGATACACCTCTAGATTTGTATAAGCAGCACTCAAATTATACTTCGCCCCGTCAGACGCATCATTAGGATTTAAGCCTTTTGCTATTTCCCATCCGTCCGGTATACCGTCCTTGTCTGTATCGACAAGAGAAGAGGTTTCAGTTATATATTCGTCCCACTTTTCTATAGTATCCTCCTGACTGTCTATCAAACCATATCCACCACCTTTAGATGCATTAGTACTATAAGTACCATTAGCAGTTTCACTTACAATACGCCTATCAATCTTATCTCGCTCCGGAATGATATACTTATTATCCTTCCAGCCACATGTCCATGCCCCTGCATACGCCAGCACAGTTTCGTAAGCGTCTGTAGCAGATTGCATAAAACTGTAATCAGAAAGGATATCAATGCGCATGTCCAACAATAAGTCAGAAGATGTTCTTTCGTCATTCTTTACCTTGAATGCAGTAGAAGAAGTATTATTGGCGTTGGCGCTGGCAATCTCCTTCTGCTGTTCGCCTGACAAGTCCACACATGTATTGTCCATTATATTGCCATTCACATAAAAGTAACCAAATACTCCGGCATCTTGGGCATTCTTTCCATCATCTATATAAGCGGTGAAAAAACGTGCATGGGTTTTATCCTTGGCGGAAGCAGGACCTAGTTTATAATAGTTATTCATAATATTGTAATAACCTCCCTGAGCTCCATAAGCACCTTCATTAGTCCAATTATAAATTACATTATTACATAAGTCCACCTTTTCCACATCTGCCCGATTCGAATAACGACTTCCACAAAGACGCGGAGTCCGATTACTGTGATGAGCCAACAAATTATGATGGAATGTGGCAGGTGAACCACCCCATATTCCACCATAACCATGAGCCTCTTTTTCATGTATCGAATGCCACAAGCTTTCGCTGAGAATACACCACTGCATTGTAAAATTAGTATTCCCATAAAATGAGGCACATTCATCAGTGCTCCAACTCATGGAACAATGGTCAATAATAATATTCTGCTTTCCGAGATAATTATTCTGATAACCATTCATCGCATCATCCTCTATTCGTTTTTCATCTCCCATACGACAACGGAGGAAACGAATAATTACATTATTGGCATTCACCCGCAAAGTATTGTCCTTCAAACAGATTCCCTTACCCGGAGCTGTTTGACCTGCAATAGTAATGTCATCGTTGGTGATAACTAGTTGTTTCTGCAATTCGATCACTCCTCCGACTGCAAAGACTATTGTACGTCTTCCCTTCTGCTGTATAGCATGACGTAAAGTACCCACCGCCCCATCATCAGCTAATGAAGTCACTATATATACAGTACCTCCCGCACCTCCTGTTGTATACTTTCCTGCACCATAAGCTCCCGGAAAAGCAACAATGGTGGTACGGTCGGGGGTAGGATATTCCGGTAGCCCCGATTCATCTGTCAACTGTTTTTCTGTTGCCTGTTCGGATGAACAGGCAACTACTCCCCCAAAAAAGAAAGCCGACAATATAATTCCCAATATATTTTCTTTATAAACCCAAATAACAAGTTGTCCTTTTATTAGTCTTTTCATGTTCCTGATAGTTTAAAGTGATTATCCTTTTTATTACGAACGAGTTCACCTCACAAAAGTATGGAAACAGAAATATACTCATGTGCAATATTTGTTTTTCACTTTGTATTTATTGTTGATTAATTATGGTTGAATTAAAAAAAAGACAAGTTTCAAATAACAATAAATACTATGCGAATAACAATTATTACACACGTAGCTACCTAAATATTCATACCTTTACGCCATTAAAACGAAAATCAGAATAAAGTTCCATATCAAAACAATAATCAACTAAAGAAAGAGCATGAATAAAAAACTACCGGCAGCACTGTGCATTTTACTCACTATACCTATAATGGTAAGTGCGACAACCTATATATCCATTGATATACAGGATAATAAAAGTGTCAATAATGAGAAGAAAGACTATCCGACCCCTGATCGAAACAAAATTATAGCTTTTCCCGGAGCAGATGGTGCCGGAAAGTATACAACAGGAGGTGCCGGAGGTACTGTATATATAGTGACTTCACTAGCCGATGACGGTTCCGAAGGAACTTTCCGTTGGGCTATCAACCAAAAAGGTACTCGCACAATCGTTTTTGCAGTAGACGGAATCATAGAGCTGCAAAAACCTCTGAGAGTCAACAATGGAGACCTAACCATTGCCGGACAAACAGCTCCAGGTGACGGTATCTGCCTAAAAAACTATACTTTCTCCATTCAAGCCGACAATGTAATTGTCCGTTTTATCCGCTCACGCATGGGAGTTGACATCAAACAAAAAGGAGACGACGCTATGAACGGCATCAAAAACCACCAAAATATTATCATTGACCCCTGCTCCATGAGTTGGAGTACCGATGAATGCGCCACTTTTTATAATAATCGCAATTTCACTCTCCAATGGTGCATCATCAGCGAAAGCCTTGCCAACTCCATTCATGAAAAAGGAGCTCACGGCTATGGAGGCATTTGGGGAGGACAGACTGCAACTTTTCATCACAACTTATTGGCTCATCACACCAACCGTACTCCTCGTCTTTGCGGAAGCCGCTATACTGGTAAACCGGAAGAAGAAAAAGTTGATTTATTCAATAATGTAATCTATAATTATGGTAGTGACGGAGCTTATGCCGGCGAAGGAGGTTCCTACAATTTCATTAACAACTATTATAAACCGGGACCTTTCAGCGCTACAAAAGGTTCTTTTAAACGTTTGTTTACCGCATACGCCGACGATGGAACGAATAAGAATGAAGCCGGTGTCCACGGTATATTCTACTTTAATGGTAATTATATGGACCCTACTTGTTCCAAACTCACCGACAAACAAAAAGAAGCTCTTTACAAAGTGAACAGAGACAATACCTACGGACTGGTAATCAAGAAAGACTTTGCACCTGAAAAAAAGTTGTTGTCCTCTAAAGCTTTCAATATAGCCGAACGTACTTCCTTGCAATCTGCGAAAAAAGCATATAAAGACGTGCTCGAATATGCCGGTGCTTCGTATCGTCGTGACATAATAGACAAACGCATTGTAGAAGAAACCCGCAAAGGTAATTATACTTATGAAGGTTCCCACGGTAGCACCAACGGCATGATAGACCAGCCATCGGATGTAGGAGGATGGCCGGAATATAAATCGGAAGTAACTTTAGTCGATACCGATGGTGACGGTATGCCGGATGAATGGGAAAAGAAAAATAATTTGGATCCGAACGACCCTGCCGATGGTACTAAGTATAGTTTAAGTCCGGAATACACAAATCTGGAAGTATATATGAACAATCTGGTCAATCATTTATTCCCCACAAAGAAATAGAATTTTGACACATAACACTTCCAAACAGACACAGGAAAGCGGAAAGTATATAGCAATACTTCCGCTTTTTTGTTACTCAGAGGTGGAAAAACAATATTTCCCATGATAAAAACAATTATTGCACATAGATAGCGCTGTCGATGACTTATTTTTGCACAAACAAAGCCTTACAAGTAACCGAATGTTTATAATATTAACAATCTATATATTAAAAGAAAAATGATGTCTAAAAGAATGAAAAACATGCGAGTTTTACTGCTAATGATATTAGCAGTTTTTTCGCTAAGCGTATCAGCGCAGACTATTACCGCAACCGGTAATGTGAAAGATGCAACCGGAGATCCAATTATCGGTGCTTCCATCGTAGAAAAAGGAAATACCTCCAATGGTACGATTACCAATCTGAATGGTGATTTCTCTCTCAAAGTTCCTGCTAATGCCACTCTTATTGTTTCATACATCGGTATGAAGACACAAGAAATTGCAATCAAAGGAAAAAACAAAATCGACGTAACTTTGTCTGACGACACCAAAGCATTAGATGAAGTCGTTGTTATCGGCTATGGTACAGCCAAACGGAAAGATATCACAGGTTCCGTTGCTACGGTTAGTTCCGAAGTATTGAGCGCCGTTCCCGTAGCTTCGGCAACAGAAGCCTTGCAAGGTAAAATGGCGGGTGTACAAATCACCACTACCGAAGGTTCTCCTGACGCAGAAATGAAAATTCGCGTACGTGGTGGGGGTTCTATCACAGGTGACAATACTCCGCTGTTTATCGTAGACGGTTTCCCGGTAGAGTCTATCAGCGACATTCCTGCATCCGATATTGAGGATATGACTGTACTGAAAGATGCATCTTCTACAGCTATTTACGGTTCCCGCGGTGCAAACGGTGTAATTCTGGTAACGACTAAAAGCGGAAAGGAAGGAAAACTGAGTGTATCTTATAATACCTACTATTCCTGGAAAAAAATGGCAAAGACCTTGGAGACATTGAGCGCAACTGATTACGTAAAATGGCAAAGAGAATACGCCTTGTTGCGAGGTAATGAAAGCAAATTTACCAGTCTTTTCGGCAACTGGCAAGATGCAGACTTGTATGAAAACGCCCCAACCAATGACTGGCAAGACCAAGTATTCGGCCGTACAGGAAATACCTTCAATCATAGCTTGACAATTAGCGGTGGTTCGGACAAAACTAAATTCAACATGGGATATGCCCACATGAATGACAAAGCTATCATGCTGGGGTCTTCTTTCCGACGTGATAATTTAAGCTTAAAACTTAACCACAAGGTAAATGATAAAGTCAGCCTCGACTTCTCTATGCGTTATGCCAATACCACAGTAAACGGTGCAGGTGCCAATGAAAGCAAGAGTGAAGTATCTTCAGCCGACTCACGCATGAAGAACGTTATGATCTACCCGATGTTTAACTTTCCTGATTTGAGTGACAGTTATGACCCGGATTTTCAGTTGACAAACCCGATTACATCAGTATATGACACAGACCGCAAGCAGAACCGTCAGACTTTCAACATGAATGGAAGCTTTTCATGGGAAATCTTCAAGAACTTCAAGTTCAAAACAGAGTTCGGTCTGGACTGGTACTACAATACCGATAAGAAATATTATGGTCCAAGTACTTACAATGCACGTACCAACAGTTCCGATACAGAAGGTGTTCATCCGATGGCTTATTTTGCCGACACGCAGCGTAAGACTTTCCGCAATACCAATACAGTAAATTACAACTTCAAAGATATCATCAAGAATAAAGACCACAACCTGAATGTATTGGTTGGTGAAGAGACTATCAATAAAAAAAGTTCATTGAATGATGACCGTCTGAGCTTCTTTCCTGTCAGCTTTACTGCTTCTCAGGCTTGGGCCTTGTCTTCACAAGGTACTCCTTATAGTGTAGACAAATATACTAACGCAGACGACAACTTGCTTTCCTACTTCGGACGTGTCAATTACGATTTCCAAAGCAAATATTTGATTAGCGGTACATTCCGTGCCGATGGTTCTTCCAAATTCTCTAAAGGCAATCGTTGGGGATATTTCCCTTCAGCTGCCGTAGCATGGCGTATTTCCTCAGAAAAGTTCATGGAGAAGACCCAGAATTGGCTTGATGATTTGAAAATACGTTTTTCTTATGGTACCGCAGGTAATAACAATATTCCCGCCGACCAGACTTCTCCCGTATGGTCTTCCGGTTCTACTACTTGGCTCAATCAATTCCCTTCTTATTGGACAAGCGGCATTGCCTCAGGTCAAAGTGGTTCCTACGCATCCAATCCGGACTTGAAATGGGAAACGACCGTTACCCGTAACGTTGGTTTGGATTATACCTTATTCGGTGGCAAGCTGACCGGTAGCATCGAATATTATAAGAATACGACTAAAGATTTACTAATCGCATTCCCTGTTTCCGGTTCCGGTTATGACTACCAGTACCGCAACCTCGGTAAGACTGAGAACAAAGGTTTTGAAATATCTCTTACCTGGAACATCATCAGCAAGAAAAACTATGAGCTGAGCTTCAATGGTAACGTAGGTTTCAATAAAAACAAAGTAAAGAACCTGGGTACATTATCACAATATCCGGCATCATCCGGTTGGGCCTCAACACAGATTCAGGATGACTTCATCGTGAAACCAGGCCATTCAGTAGGTGAGATCTACGGATATGTAACTGCCGGACGTTATGAAGTAAGTGACTTTGAAGACTATTATGCCAGCGGTGAAAAATGGGTATTGAAACAAGATGTAGCAAGCAATGCAGGTGTTATCGGTGCCAGTTATCTCCGTCCGGGTGCCTTAAAACTGAAGAATATAGACGACAGTGACAATGTCATTGATGAAAAAGACCGTACCGTTATCGGTAATACCAATCCTAAAGCCAGTGGTGGTTTCGCCCTTTCAGGTCGCGTATATGGTTTTGATTTGAGTGCAAACTTCACTTACAGTATCGGTAATGACGTTTATAATGCCAATAAGATTGAATATACTTCGTCCTATCAATACTATTACCGTAACATGATCGACATTATGGCCGAAGGCAAACGTTGGACAAACCTTGACGCCAACGGAAACTTGGTAAACGATCCCGCACAGTTGGCTGCATTAAACGCCAATACTACCATGTGGTCACCCTATACCAGTTATGTATTGACCGACTGGGCTGTTGAAGATGGCTCCTTCCTACGTCTGTCTACATTAACAGTAGGTTATACTCTACCGCAGTCCCTGACTAGAAAAGTGGGTATTAACAATTTGCGTTTCTACGCCACATGTTATAATGTATTTTGTCTGACCGGTTATTCAGGCTTCGACCCTGAAGTTTCCACCCGAAACAAAACAGCTCTTACTCCGGGAGTAGACTACTCCGCATACCCGAAGAGCCGCCAGTTTGTAATAGGTCTTAACTTAAACTTCTAAAACGAAAAAGAAATGAAAAATATAACGATTAAATCATTGACAGCTGTCGCCCTTCTTGCTAGTCTGTCTTCTTGCAGTGATTTCTTAGATCAAAGTTCTCCTTCATCTTTAGACGGTAAGAACATTTTCAGTACTTATGAATATGCACAAGGCACCATTGCCAATATCTATCAGGAATTTGGAGAGCAAAACTATCGTGCACGTGCCATTTGGTATGGATACAATACAGATATAGAATACTATAACAGTTCGGACAAGGCCGACGGAAAGGCAGACTTGGCAACATACAATGCCGGAGTCGGAAACGATCAAATGAACACCAGTACCGGGACCGACCTTTGGGCTAAGATATATGCCGCTATCGAACGTGCCAATCTGGCTATTGAAGGTCTTCGTGAATATGCAGACCTGACAAATGCCAATATGAAACAATTGTTGGGGGAAGCGCTCACGCTACGTGCCTTACATTATATTGACCTGATTAATATGTGGGGAGATGTTCCCGCACGCCTGACTTCATTAAACGCCGACAATATGTATTCAGGACGCGAAGACCGTGATGTCATCTACAAGCAGCTCATCATTGATTTGCAAGAGGCACAAGACCTTTGCGCGTGGCCTAATGAGATAGACGCCACAAAAACAGTGGAACGCGTGAACAAAGTCTTCGTAAAAGGTCTCCTGGCCCGCGTATGCCTGCAAGCATCCGGCTACGCTCAGCGTCTTGACGGAGAAAACCGTTTAAGTACGGATCCGGAACTATCCAAAGCACGTCTCTACCCTATCGCACTGCAAGCTTGTAAAGATGTAATGGAACAGGAAGGCACTTACGTGGCTTTGAAATCAAATTTTGAAGATATCTTCAACAACAACGGAATCTCAGGAGATGTTATCAATGCAGGCAGTGAATCATTGTTCGAGATAGGTTATAGCAATAACCCCGCACGCGGACGTATCATGTACACTTTCGGTATCAAGCATACCACTGCCGACAATATGACAACCATGCTTCAGGGAAGCCAGGTTGGTCCTACACCAACTTTCTTCTTTGACTATTCAGTAAAGGACTTGCGCCGTGATATAACTTGCTGCCCATTCCAATGGACAAAAGGCGTACAAACTCTTCAGTCTTTCAAAAGCTGGAGTTTCGGAAAGTTGCGTTATGAATGGACGAACCGTATGATTCCTACCGGAAACGATGACGGTATCAACAGACAATATATGCGTTATGCCGACATCGTACTGATGCGCGCCGAACTGGAAAACGAGTTGAATGGTGCATCTGCTGCCGTTCCTTACCTGACTAAGATTCGCAACCGCGCTTTTGCGACCTCCGACCGTGCAACAGAAGTTACAGCTTATGTTGCAGAAGCAGCTCTCAGTAAAGAAAAGATGTTCCAGGCAATTGTTGACGAGAGAGCTTATGAGTTTGCCGGAGAACTGATCCGTAAAGCTGACCTTATCCGTTGGGGAATGTTGAAAAGTAAAATGGACGAGACAAAAAACAAGATGAAAGCTATTGTGAGTTTGACCGATTATGATTCTAAACATCCTTACAGCCAGCTATCAGGCCATGCATATTATAAAATGAGCGCATATACCTGGACTCGTAATGGTATAGAGACTACCGAAAAGGATGCAAAACTGAACCTTTACGGTCTGAACTATGGTGAAATGGATATTAATCCGGAAGGCTATACCGAATTTTCAGACAGTAAGGGCGAAGCATCCACTTGGATCAAAGATAATGCCCTGGAAGATGTTATTGACTATCTCTATGTTCGCGACCCAGACAAATATCAATACTGGCCTATCTTTAACGTCAACTTGAATGATAATCCTAATCTTTCTAATTACGAGTGGTATTAACTAACTAAATGATTAAACAACAATGAAAAAATATATACTATCAATTTGTACATTAGCTGCCGTTTGCCTGGGTAGTGTTGCAGTGACATCATGTAGTGAACCAGATGATATCAATGATTTAGTTCTTAATCGTGTCTTGTCGCCAACCGGCATCACTGCACGTATTTCACAGGAAGTAAACATCATTGTCAGTTGGAATGAAATGTCAGGAGCTACCTCTTACGAACTTGAAGTTTATGCGGACAGTCCCGACTATGACCAACGTACACCGGATGCCTCATATACCACAACTTTAACCGAAAAGACTTTAACCAATCTTATCGGAGAGACTGATTATTACATCCGCGTAAGAGCCATTGATGAAAACAATTCTTCCCGCACATCCAAATGGGTTGACATCAAGCGTACAACCAACCCCGAACAGAACATGAAAAAGGTAAAAGCCGGCGACATTCAGAGCACTTCTGTAAAAGTAACATGGACACCGGGTATTGAGGTCGATGCTGTCATCTGTGCTCCTACTACCGCAAACTCCAGTGCCAATACTGTGACGTATACGCTGAATTCAACCGACATATCTTCCGGCTCCGCCACTATCACAGGTCTTACACCGGAAACCAATTACAGAGCTACATTGAAGTTAGGTGAAAAGACTCGTGGTTATTCTACTTTCACCACTAATCTGGATTTGAGTGATGCTATCGAACTTACTCCTGCTGACGATTGGGTTTCTGCTATTCAAGATGCAACACCAGGCAGTAAATTTGCTCTTACACCCGGTGAATATGTGCTGACAGCAGCCAAATTACAAATTAATAATAATGTAGTCATTGCTGCTAAGAATTCTGCCGAGCCACCGGTAATCAACACTTGTATCCATATCTATAACGGCGCTTCACTCTATCTCTATCAGGTTGTGTTAGATGGAACGAATACTGATGGCAGTCAGGCTATTGAATACAAAAAGGAAGGAGGATTCGGTGACCTTACCATTAACGGGTGTGAAATAAGAAACTATATTAAAGGACTTATTTACATCAATGTTGCAGCAGTACCAAATACTATCAAGATAGAAAACTCCCTCATTCATGATATCGTGTGTGACGGTGGTGACTTTATTGATAGCCGTAAAGGTGGTTGGAACAATCTCACCATTTCAAGTTCCACAATCTATAACTCCGCCTCCAAGCGGGACGTACTACGTGCCGATGACGCATCAAACAGCGTAACTGCAAACATGGTAACTTCGATTGATAAATGTACATTCTATAATGTAGGTAACGGTGAAGCCAACTATCGCTTCTTCTATCTGCGATTCAAGGGTAACACCAACACGTTTACCAACAACGTAATTGCCAACTTCAACAACAAACGCGGCTTTGCCAACTCAAGTGCCGTAGGAAAGCCAACCTACTCGAACAATTATTACTACAACTGTAAGAACTTGATCTCATTGGCTGAAGGCAATACGGACACAACAGTAACGTGCTTCGACACAGAAGGAAATGTTCTTGAGAACAATCCGTTCGCCAACCCGGACAAGGCTGATTTCACTATCACTGATGAACTTTATCAGAGTTATGGTTTTGGTGACCCGCGCTGGCTGCCATAAACCACGAACAACATAGATACTAAAAAGAGAGGTCACTTCATTCCGATGAAGTGACCTCTCTTTTTAGTATCTTCACATGAAGGAAGAACTCTGTGCCTAAACTCGTATTATCTCCCCACTTTCTCTTTATACTCCGTCGGCGTCATCCCCACCTGCGCCTTGAAACATTTGCTGAAATAACGCGGGTCATTGATCCCGACCATATATGAAATCTGCGTCATATTAAACTCTCCGGTTTCAATCAATTGTGTAGCACGTTTAATACGGATTTCTTTGATAAACTCGATAGGCGCTAATCCGGTAAGCATTTTCAGTTTCTTGAAGAATACCGAACGACTGACAGCCAGTTCGCGTACCAAATCATCCACCACCAACTCGCCATTATCCATGTTCTGCTCCATTAGTTCCACCAATTTATCCATAAACTTACGATCGTTGGGAGACATATCGGGAACAGCAGGTTGTGCTTCCTGCTCCGGTTCAGTCCTGTTTTCTTCTCTTGATTCCCCCTCTGCCGATACAGGCAGATCTTCAGGAACAGCAGCCATGTTGATATGCATCAGGCTATCGCGATAGAAACTTTGCAGTTTCTTGCGCTGTATCAACAAGTTTTCTACACGGGCTTGCAGATAGGTGGCACTGAAAGGTTTCGTGATATAGTCATCTGCACCGTACTCCAGTCCTTCTAATTTGCTTTCGATAGTAGTCTTGGCAGTAAGCAGAATAATAGGTATATGGCTGGTCATCATATCCGCACGCAGTTCACGTGTCATTTCGATACCATCCTTTTCGGGCATCATCACATCACTGATAATAATATCCGGCAAATACTTCAACGCTTTACTCCAGCCTTCCATTCCGTCGGCCGCCTCCACCACCCTGTATACCGGAGTAAAGATGCTGCGCAGAAACTCACGCAACTCCTGATTATCTTCGACTAACAACATTAACTCTTTAGAAGTATCTTCCGCTAACGGTTCTTCCTCCGAAGACGATTTCTCAAACTCCGGACCAGCTGCCGTTACAAGAGTTTCAGATTGAAGCGATGCATTGGCAATGTCCACCACCTGCCCCATTCTTACCGGAGCTTCCGCATCGTCAAGGATAAATTCGACTTCTTCGTCATAATGTTCTTTCCCTTTCAGGAAGTCAACCTTGAAACAACTCCCTTCTCCCAAACGGCTGTCAACGGAAATTGTAGCCTTATGCATCTCCACAAGTTCCTTTACCAACGAAAGCCCGATGCCCGTACTAGCCTGATTGAAAAGATTCTTATCCACCAGATTCTCGAAGCGGACAAACAACGACTTCTTCTTGTTTTCCGCAATACCGATTCCCTGGTCCTGTACACCGATCGAAACGGTATTCTCATCTTCACGAATAAAAATCGTAATCATCTTGCCGTTCGGCGTATATTTGAAAGCATTGGAAAGCAGGTTAAACACAATCTTTTCCAACTTATCCACATCCACCCAAAGAAACAAATGCTGTTTCTCCGTCTCAAACAGGAAATCAATCCGATGTTCCTCGGCTACGGCTTCGAAATTATCCATGACCTTACGGACAAAGGGCACGACATCCACACGTTGCACCTGCATCTTCATCTTCTTGTTCTGAATCTTGCGGAAGTCCAGAATCTGATTGACAAGACGAAGCATACGGTTAGTATTCCTCTCTACCACCACCAACTGTTCACGGACGTCCTCCGGTAACTTATCATTCTTCAAGACTTGTTCAACGGGACCCGCAATCAGCGTCAGCGGCGTACGAAGTTCATGGGAAATATTAGTAAAGAAACGCAGCTTTATATCCGAAATCTGCTGTTCTATGGATACCTCATGCTTCAACCGATAAATAGTAAACAGGATATAAACTGCCACAAGAATGATAACTAGAATCAACAGCACATAGAGTACGTATGCCACCGGGGTTTCCCAAAACGAGGGAAGAATGACAATATCCAGCACACGTTCATTCTCTACCCACACACCATCACTGTTTGTAGAACGGACACGAAGCACATACTCCCCTTTCGGAAGATTCGTATAAGTCACACTACGTTGCTTGTCGGCAAAGGTCCATTGTTTTTCAAATCCGTCCAGAATGTAGGCATACTGCACATTCTGCGGATTGGTATAATCGAGCGCTGCAAACTGTACAGAGAAGATATTCTCATCGTGCGAAAGCACCAGCTGCTCCGTATCATCAATATCTGCCTGCAACAACGATTGTTCCCCGGGCACAACATCCTCATTGGCTACTGTTAATTTAGAAAACACGATCGGAGGCACATAACTACTCTTACGGATAGAATCCGGGTTGAAGATAAAAACCCCTCCACTGGCACCGAACAGCATATTGCCTTTCGCGGTCAATGTGGAAGCCGCCTCACTAAAACGTACCGGGAAAGTTATACTACGCTCATCATAACTTTCAAACCGTTCTTCGGAGGGGATGAATTTACAGATTCCATTCTCCGTACTAATCCATAAGTTCTGTTTATCGTCCTCGCGAATGGAAAGCAGTACATCCGAAGGAAGCCCGTCCTGCACCGAGTAAGACTTAAACGCCCCATGTCCGTCTTCACTGATAGAGATCAGTTTGTTGAGTCCGCCACCAAAGGTAGCCAGATAAAGTTCCTTATCCGTAGTGGGGATAATCCAGTGCACATCATTGTTACTCAAACTTTGTGTATCGTTCGGCATACGGGAGAAGTGATAGAACTGTACATCTTCCGGTTTCTCGAAATTCTCGTCAAAGGCTACGGCACCCGTCGTCGTTCCCACCCACAAACGGCCGTTATTGTCGGAAGTGATAAAACGAGCCTTGTAGCAGGGATCAATAGGATAACCTTTCAAATGGTTACGGTGATTGATAAACAAAACCTTTCCGTCCTCATTCTCCGTGAGATAATTGATACCACCGGCAAAGGTAGCCGCCCAGATTCTCCCGTTATGATCTTCGTACACACAATACACATTGTTATCGCTCAAGCTATACATATCATCCTCTTGGTGAAGATAACGGGTCAGCTTGTACGACATTCCCGAAGGAGAGGTTGCCTCGGCACGGATCAGCCCGTCACCTTTTGTCGCAATCCAGATCACTCCTTTCGAATCCTGAATGATAAAATAGGCTGTTCCCTTCACGGGAGTGCCGACAGTGGAAATTATGCCGTTTTCCGTCAGATATCCCTTATAAGTTCGATCGGCGTCATATATACGAAGTATACCGTCCTTCACACCGACCCAGAGATTCCCCTGTTTGTCTTCACAGAGGGCACGTATCTCATTATGCAGTGATTCATATTCCTGCGGTACGGGAGTCATCATCGAAAAAGGAACATTACGGTAAGTCACCTTTTCCAATCCCTTGGAATGGGTACACATCCACAAATTCCCTTGTTTGTCGGAGAAAGCCGAGTGAATCTTATTGGAGAAACGCCAGTCACGGCTGCCCAGTCCGTTATAAAAAGGAACCAGCCGCTTCTTCTGAGGATCAAAATATGAGAAACCACCTCCATACGGGTGTACCCACAGATAGCCGTTCACATCCTCATGGATATGAAAAGCAGGACGTGAACGTTCAGGATTACTATATTCAATAAGAATCTGCTCACGCGTCACTACTCCGGTAAACGGATTGAAATGAGCTACCACACCCGGTTCTTCCTGTTCGAACCAGACTTCCGAAGAACGGTCTACATAAGCCGATAGAATGGGTTTGGCTGGTAACTCCTTGCAAGTCAGAAATGAATAGTGTACCGATGCTTTCGTTTTCAGATTACAGGTAAAGAAACCGTCCGAATCCGTAGTGATGACCGACATATCCGGTGCAACCGTATGAATAGAGGTGATCCGCCCTTTGGTCGGAAGTTCGAGCAATACAAATTCTCCGCTTCCTTTCTGATATACCCAGACACGTCCGTGGTCCGAAGCAAAGCAAATATCCTCATCACGTTCCTGCACGGCATAAAAAGCCTGGTTCATTCCGCTAAGCTTTCCTTTGGTTTCCGTAAAATAAGAAACAGGTTCTTTGTCTCCTGGACGAATCATGCCCAACCCGTTGTCTGTCAGCAGCCAGTCATTACCGGCTTTGTCCTGATGTACTTTAAACACGTGTAAAGAGGGAAACAATTCCGTCTTATTGGAATAAATATCCCATGTCAGCCGATGATTCTCGTCGGGATGAGTCAGAATGCGAATCGCACCGTCGTTTTCAGTCAGCAGCCAGACAGTTCCGTTCGGCATTACTTCAATGGTATGTACATTGAATGCACTCCCCTCCTCACCGGCTGCGGGCACTTGCTCGAAAGTTTCCGTTTTCGAATCAAAGCGATGAACGCGGTTGTCATAGGTCAACAGCCAGAGAAAACCGTAACGGTCTTCATACATACGGTCCGCCCGATTATTGGTCAGACTGATGTAATTTCCCTGTCGTGCCTTGTAAGTTTTGAAAGTGTACCCATTAAAACGGTTAATACCATCCCAGGTGGCAAACCAAAGATTGTCTTTATGGTCCTGAAGAATGCTCATGACTGTATTTTGCGACAGTCCGTCCTCAGTAGAGTAATGGGTGAAAAAGCAATGCTGCTGTGTATGTGCCGTGAACACAATAGCTAGCAGGAGAATCACTGAAAGTAAAGTTTTCTTCATCATATCACTCGGTTCTGTGGCGTAAAGATAGAAAAATAACAGGATTTTAATACTATCTTTACCAGCTATTTAGCAGAATCAGGTTATTCAATAAAACAAGTTTTCAGTTTCAGGCATAAGAGTTCAACGTTTTACATCTAACAGATGATTTCCGTTTTTTACCGGATTCCACCCGTCATCACCGGCCAGCACTGTTTCTATCTCATATCCTTTAAGAATTTTCAACTGATGGGAGAAAGAGGCACGTGCCTTCGGATTGGCACCTTCGCCACGACTGTCATACTCTGCATAAAAAGCAGTTTTCTCGTTTTCCTTCTTCCCCCAGTTGTTCCAGCCTTCGGGAAGGACGTGCTGTCCCAGTTCGCAACGGACAAATACGGCTTGGGCAT
>OIWM01002293.1_pt1 | contig 16305 bp, 15 predicted proteins | sample 1587451 | NCBI WGS metagenome assembly OIWM01 (sample SAMEA3888907, study PRJEB22519) | human gut metagenome | biome: human gut; feature: human-associated habitat; material: faeces | place: Denmark | collected 2011
GGACGGAGTCCCGCGTGCTTTTTGGTTACTTTTTGCACGACGCAAAAAGTGACAATCCGTTCCCTTACAGGGAGCTCCGAAGTTCTGCGAACCTCGAATCAGCGCACAAAGGCAACAAAAGGAGCCGTGAAACCTCGTTTCACGACTCCTTTTTCTGTTAACTCCGTTAACCCTTTAACTTGGCGGCATTCTTCATGCGCTGAACATTCGAAAGCACGGCTTTGCGAAGGCGTATCGACTTCGGTGTGACCTCAATCAGCTCATCATCGTTGATAAACTCAATGGCTTCTTCAAGGCTGAAAATCACCGGCGTAATCAAGCGTAACGCTTCGTCCGCACCGGCCGAACGAATGGCCGTCAAATGCTTCTTCTTGCAGACATTGACGCTGATATCGTCCGTCTTGGGCGATTCGCCGACAATCTGTCCTTCGTATACGTCCTGCGACGGCACAACAAACATCGTGCCGCGGTCTTGGGCATTGAAAATGCCATACGCCGTCGTTTTGCCGGTCTCGTAAGCGACAAGCGAACCCGTCACACGCTTGGGAATCTCACCCTTATACGGCGTGTAGCCGATAAACAGCGCATTGATAATGCCCTCGCCGCGCGTGTCGGTCAAGAACTCGTTGCGGTAGCCGAACAAACCGCGCGTCGGAATATGGAACACCACGTTCATGCGGTCGCCGTGCGGCACCATGTCCTTCATTTCGCCTTTTCTGGCACCAAGCTTTTCGATGACCGAACCCACAAACTCCTGCGGCACTTCGCAGGACACTTCTTCGAGCGGCTCGCTCTTGACGCCGTCAATGTCCTTATACAACACCTTCGGCGCGCTGACCTGGAATTCATAGCCTTCGCGGCGCATGGTCTCGATTAAAATGGAAAGATGCATTTCGCCGCGTCCCATCACGCGGAAGTTTTCACTGGACGTACCGTCCTCCACACGAAGCGAAACATCCTTTAATAGCTCTCTGTACAAGCGGTCGCGCAGATGACGCGACGTGCAGAATTTGCCTTCCGTTCCGGCAAACGGCGAATCGTTGACCGAAAAGGTCATTTCAAGCGTCGGCTCGGAGATCTTGACAAACGGAATGGCTTCCACCGCAGACGGATCGCAGACCGTGTCTCCGATAGTGATGTTTTCCACACCCGAAAGGCACACAATATCGCCTGCCGTAGCACTGTCCACACTGACACGCTTCAAGCCGTCAATCGTAAAGAGATTGGCAATCTTGGCGCGGTACGGCTCATGCTGGCCGTGATGATGGCAGACAACCACCTCTTGATTCTTTTTGATGACACCGCGCTCAATGCGGCCGGTGGCAATGCGTCCGACATAGTCGTTATAATCGATGGAGGAAACAAGCATCTGCGTCGGGCCGTCGATATCCACATCGGGTGCCGGAATGTGATTGATGATGGTTTCAAACAGCGCGGTTAAGTCTTTTTCGTCGCCCTCAGGGCTGAGAGATGCGGTGCCGTTGCGTCCCGAGCAGAACACAACCGGACTGTCGAGCTGATCGTCGGTGGCGTTTAACGAAATGAGAAGCTCGAGAACCTCGTCCACCACTTCGTTGACACGAGCACCCGGGCGGTCAATCTTGTTGATGACCACCACAACGCGGTGACCAAGCTCCAACGCCTTTTGCAGCACAAAACGCGTCTGCGGCATGGTGCCCTCGAACGCATCCACAAGCAGCAATACGCCGTTCACCATTTTTAAGATACGTTCGACTTCGCCGCCGAAATCCGCGTGGCCGGGCGTGTCGACAACGTTGATTTTGATGCCCTTGTACACAAGCGACGTATTCTTTGCCAAAATCGTGATGCCGCGCTCACGTTCCAAATCGTTGTTGTCCATCACGCGGTCGGCAACCACCTGATTTTCACGGAACGTGCCGCTCTGCTTGAGCATTTCATCCACAAGCGTGGTTTTACCGTGGTCAACGTGTGCGACAATGGCGATATTTCTCAAATCTTCTCTGATCATACAGTTCCCTCTTTAATTTCTTTATGAAAACACTTTATTTTATCACATCTGACAAAAAATGACGCAGCAATTTGTGATTGTTTACCAAACAGCGCGTCATTTTTTACAATATATTCGATTTTTACCGTCTGCCGCTGCAAGTTCCGCACGTGTTTACGCTTTTTTCGCGGAAAACAAGCGGAAAAAGTCATAAATGCGTGCTAAACTACGGATATTCCTCTGGGAAAAGGACGGTTCTTATGGCAAAAAGCAAGCTTGCGGCTCTCAAAGCCGCCTTTCCGGCAACCGTGCCGATTTTGGCCGGATTTCTCTTTTTGGGCATGACGTACGGAATTTATGCGCACACACTCGGCTTCAATTTTCTGTATCCGCTTTTGATGAGCTTAACGATTTTCGCCGGAAGCATGGAGTTCGTCACGGTCAATATGCTTTTGGGCGCATTCGACCCGTTTTCTGCGTTTCTCATGGCTCTGATGATCAACGCCCGTCACTTGTTTTACGGCATTGCCATGCTTGACAAATTCAAAGGCACGGGTCTTAAGAAACTCTATTTGATTTTCGGTATGTGCGACGAGACCTTTTCGATAAACTGCACCGCCGACATTCCGGAAAACGTTGACAAAGGCGATTATATGCTGTTCGTAACGCTCTTGAACCAGCTGTATTGGGTAACCGGTGCGACGCTCGGCGGCCTTTTCGGCTCGCTTCTCACCTTCAATACCACCGGCCTTGACTTTGTCATGACCGCTATGTTTACCGTTATTTTCACCGAGCAATGGATGAAGGACAAGAACCATCTTCCGGCACTTGCCGGGCTTGCATTGCCGCTTATCTGCCTTGTGCTTTTCGGCAAAGATAGCTTCATTCTGCCGTCGATGCTTGCCATTCTTGCATTTTTAACGCTTATGCGCCGGGCACTTGACCCCGATAGCCGTAAAGTGTCGAAAGGAGTACCGAAACAATGACCGTTACCCAACAGATTCTCACGGTAGCCGCCGTCGTATGCGGCACGCTTGCCACTCGCTTCCTGCCGTTTTTGGTATTCCCGGTCGGAAAGCCGACGCCGAAATACATCACCTATCTCGGACGCGTTCTGCCGGGCGCGGTGTTCGGAATGCTTGTCATCTACTGCTTAAAGGGCGTGGACGTGTTCACGGGCAGTCATGGGCTTCCCGAGCTTATCGCCATTGCGGCAGTCGTTGGATTACACCTTTGGAAAAAGCAGATGTTGCTCTCCATTGCCGGCGGAACGGTGCTGTATATGCTGCTGGTGCAGTTTGTGTTTGTGTAATCCAATTCCGGAATATTAAAAATCGCACGGATCGACAGTTCGGTTCGTGCGATTTTTTATTTACCGTATATTCGCTAATTTAATTACCGTATATTCGCTAATCTCTTTTTCAACTCCGCCCGGTAACTGTTTTTGTAGCTTTCGACCTTCGCGGCAATCGCCTTGTCTGCCTGCTCCAAAAAACGCTTGCCTTGGCCGCTTGAAGCGTCGATGCCGTTGTTGAGCAGCCATTCGACAACGCTTTCACGCGCTTTTTCGGCCGAAGCGATCTTGCGATTCAGTTCTTCGCCGAGCTCCTGCACCACAGCAAGCTGATCGGTGCGCTTGTTGCGTCGCGTCACATATTTTTTCTGCGTGCCGGAAGCGGCTTTGCCCGTGCCGAGCACACGGTCGGCATAACCGGTCGTGTTGACGGCGCTTTCCGGTATACCGAGTCTTTCGGCGTTTCCTTTGTTATACGCCGTGCTGACGCGGTCGATCCAGGCACGCTGTTCAGACGTGTCAAGTCCCAATTCCTTGCGCGATTTTGCAATCTCCGCCGAACGGGCGATTTCGCTTTCGTAAACCTCTTTGTTTCCGGCGCGGATCTTGCTCAAACGCTCCTCGGCCGGAAGAGACGCATAGTTCCATTTAGATGCCATACAAATTCCTTTCTGTTCCTATCGCTGTTTTTTCATGGTGCGGTAATCCGCACGCAGATTCATAAAGCCCACATTTGCCGCATCTCCGGAAAGAACAAACCGAAAGCGGTTCTGCACCTGATGCGGAAGAGTCACGCAAATGCGTGCAAAGCCGTCCTTCTGCGGCGCAACCGGCACCACCGCCCGAAAATACCGCTCACCGTCGGCATAGAACAAAAGATGGATGACCGTCTTGCGCGAAAGCTTGCATTCCGCAGAAAACCGGCAAAGCGCCTTGCGCACGTGCGGCAAGCCGAGATCCATACCGCCCGAATCGAGCACAAACGGCACGCTTCCGCGTCCTTCAGCCGCGCGCACCAAAAGCTTGCAGCCGCTTTCCGTCTCCTTCCATGCCGCAAGCGTTTCACCGCACACGCAAAAGCGTCCGCCGTCCAGCCCGTCAAACTCCGTCCAAACAAGCTTCTTTTCGGCCTTGCCCGGGTCGGAACCGGCATAATCCGCCGCGCCAAAATCCCACACAAAGGCCGCATCTCCCATGCAGAGCAAATATTTGCGGTCATACACGCACGCGCTTGCCGCCAAACGCTTTGCCGCACTTTGTGAAAAAAAGCCCTTGCCGCCGTCCGAATCGGTGATGTTGTGCGAAAGCGGCACAAGGTTCATGCGGTCAAAAAGAGCCACGCTGTCCACCAAATACACGCCGTGCGTGCTGCTTGCAAACACCGTGCGGTTTCCGGCAAGCGCCACGCTTTCGGGCATATCGCACCCGATGCCGGTATGAATGGCTTTGGTGGAAAAATAGCCGCCGCCCTCCGCCTGATATTGATAGCTCATGCGGCTCACCGAGCAATCGGTGAAAATAAGAAGGTCGCCGCTTTGCTTGGAAAACGCCGTGATGCCGCCCGCGCTTTCGCCGAGCGAGCCGCCTTCGCCCTCATAAAAGGCAAGCGGCTCTCCGAGCGCACTCATGTAATACACGCCGCTTTCATCCGGATTACCGGCCAAAAACACCCGTGTGCCCGTGACAGTTCCGCCGCCGAAGGCCACACCGACCGTGCATTTTGCAAGCGTATCGCCGCTTTTCGCCGCAGACGCCGTGGAATAATAGCAAAGCTTCACCGAATTTTCCTTGGTTTGCTTCAGCGTTTTGAAGCTGAACCGCGTCTCCTCGACGGTAAGCTCTTCTTCCTCCACCAAACGATTCTCAAAATACACGTCAAAATGGCGTGTTTTGTCCATATCCGCCGGAAATCGGTAGCCATACGAGCCATTGACCTGCCGTTCGCTCTCAAAGGTGACCGCAACATACGGCGCAAGCAAATTCGGCTTGAAACCCGAAACCTGGTTGCCGCTTGTCGAAGTGCTTTGCCGCCCTTCGGCGTATAACGGCGCATACGGATACACCTCTTTGGCCGCCAAGGTGCGGTCAACGCAGTATATATGGCCGCCGCAGTACAGATACAGCTTCCCGGCAAATTCCACCGGCACGCTCTTTTGGTCGGGCAGACCGCGAAGTATCGCCACCGCCGCCGCATTTTGGAATGTATACAACACAGTGCCGATATGCAGTAAAACCACGCCGCAGAATTCCTTTGCCATATGCCGAACACCGGGCAGCGTTTCGCCGATTTCGGCAAACGCCGGCCGCGAGGTGATAATGCCGCCCGACAGCCACAAATTCTGCGCCCGGTCGCTTTTTTCGCCGTTCGAAAGTCCCTGCGCGCCATAATCCACACCGCCGTCGGCACTGTACAGCAGAAGTGAGCGCGTGCCGGAAGCGGATACGGTCGGCGGCGTATGAAAGACGTATCCCATACGCTCACCTGCCCATCCGGCACAGCTTTTGCTTCAAGCCCGAAAGCCCTGCAAAAAACGTGTTGCGGCCTTTTTTGGGCGGCACGGCGTTGTAGAGATTGTACGCAAGGTCGCGGTAGTCGTATACCAACCGCGCATAGCGGTCGCCCTCCTCTTGCGGACATAGTTCCGCCGCTGTCAGATATACAAGCGCGTCGCACGTCACATCCGGCAGTCCGACCGGTGCGTCAAGTGCCGTCGTTTCGTCAAAGCCGTTCGGCGCGGACGCATACACCAAAACCGCTTTTTCGCCAACCGCCGCCTCCGGGCAATACAGCCTTCCGTCCCGCACGGTAAAACGCTCACAGCCGACCGCTTCTCCGCCGACAGAAAGCGTATGCACCGCAAAAAAATCCTCCGGCAGCGCAAGAAATGCACACGCGGCCGTCGGCTCTTGTTCAAAGCTTGCGCTCACCGTTTTGGCAACAAGCGGAAAGCTTAAGCACACGCGCCGCAGGCAGCGGTTGAGCGTCTGCAAAAAGCTTGTTTCGGCGTCTGCCGCCGTGCCGAGATAAACCGACACGCGTTTTCCGTCAACCGAATAGGCACCGAGTGCTTTATACACGGCCTCTTTTAGGGCTTCGAAGGTGTAGCTCTGTCTGTTCACCGTTGTTCCTCCTTTCGTTTTGCGTGCGGACAGAGAAAAGCTCTCTGTCCGCTGTGATGGATCCGGTCCTTACAGAAGCTTGCAGAACAGCAAGCGCACATCGGCTTCCTCTGCCTTCACAAAGAACGTTCCGCAAAGCCGGACGCTTGTTCCCGAAGCAAGTACAAACGCGTCCGCGTCGGAAACGCTCTCGTTTGCTTTGATCAGCACATCCGCGCCTTTTGCAAACACCGTCGCTTCAAGGCCGGCCGTATCCACCTTCACCGCTTTTCCGGCAAGCGTGATGGCCGCGGTTTTCACCGGAATTCTCTCGTAATACATTCGCTTTCACCTCTTACGCCGGATTGGAGAAAATGATCGGACGTGCGTCGCCAAAGCCGAATGCAAAGTCCACATAGCCGATATAATCGGTGATGAGCGGATTATCCTGCGGCGAAACCAGCACGGTAGGCTTGGTGATATACACAAGCTTTAACACCTCGGAAAGCATAAGCGAATCCGCCACCGCCCACTGCTTGCCGGTAAAGCCGCATTCGCCGCCGCCGACAACCAAATATTTCATGCCGTAAACGGGATTGGCCGCATTTTCGGGCGCATTCGCATCGGGATTGGCCGTCGGGCAGAGCTTGGCGTTCGGGCCGCAGATTTCACGCGCCTTGGCTTCAAGCTCCGGACTGACAAGCAGTAAATCGAGATTGCAGGAGAACGGCAGACCGTCCGGCGTGACAAAGCGCGAAGCGCGGCTTTGCGCCTCGGTAATGGCCGAAACCGAAAGGTTGGCTTTCATCAGATTCGAAAACGTGCCGCTGTCGCTGTCGCGGCTTATCGGGTGCGCCTCACTTGCCCACGGCACACCGTCCGCGCCCTTATTTTTTGCGTCAAACGCACCGCCGAACAGACGGTAGAATTCGTTTAACACCGTCATGTAGGCGCTGTCGGCAAGACGCGTGCCGATCTTTTTGGCTTCGCCGGAATAGTCGAGCTTTGCTTTTTTGTAGCTGACCGTCACGCGCAATGCGTGTTCCTTAGGCGTAATGGTGGTGATGAAGGTGCGCTTGGAATCGGCACTTGCCACAGCAGTGCCGTCGTAAACCGGCAGCTCACCGTAGCCGCCGATGCCCTCCAAACGGTAATCGATGTCGTCGCGGCAGACCACATCGGTCACGCGGTCGATGACATCCAGCCGTTTGGCATAGCGTAAATCAAAGCGTTTTTTGACAAGCGGATATAAGTCGTTGTGCCAGGTGTAAATATCGTTCATAGTCGTATAAATCCTTTCTTACGTATGGTTTCGGTTTGAGAAGCTTATGCAAGCAGCGGTGCTTTGAGCTTGACGCCGACCACACCGCGCGCCTTGTCGGTATAAGCGCAAATAAACTTGACGGTCGTGGCGGCGCGGTAAAACGCAACGCCCGTGCCGGAGGCATCCAAAACGAGCTCATCGCCGACATCGGGAACAATGCGGTAAATGTCGCCGGCCGCCGGTGTGCCGCCGCTTGCAAGCGTGATGGTCGCCGCCGAGCCGGAAATCGTGCACGCACTGATACGGCGCGATGAGCCGACTTGATCGGTGTTTGCGGAACCGGCCGCTTTGGAAATCAGAACGGCACAGCCCGAATTTAACGACGTCGAAAGACCGCTCGCCGCAGTCACAAGCGTGGTCTCTGTGCCGCCGGTGGCGGTGAAGCACGGCAGTGCCGCTTCATAAACCGCCTGCGGCGCAATGTTGACGCGAAGCTTTGTTCCGTCGGCACGGGCATTCAATTCGTCGTGCTTGCCGGTATGTTCTTCGGCACTCACGCCCAAAAGGCTGTCGGCACTGTCAGCTTTGACCAAAAGGTTATCGGCCGTTCCGACAACTTCGCCGGCATGGATGACCGTCGAAGACGCGATATCGTATTCACGGATGAGCGGTGCGTTGGCACCGGATGCATTGAAGGTAAATTTCATAAGTCTGTTTCCTTTCTGTTTTTTGTTTGATGAATAGCGGATTCATTGACAATTGAAAGTTGAAAATTAGGGAACGGTTTTTAGCCAAAGCTTCGTGCGCTGATATAAACACTGCGGCAGCAATTCGCCGTCCCTGTGCTTGGTATAAAAACGCGCTTTGGCAACCGTCCGGAAAATCAAAACTCTCTGTTTTCCGTTTTGCGGCGTCCGTTTCCCTGCGGAACGGAGTGTAACAGTTCGGCATATTCGCGGTAGCTCATGCCGCTTTGACGCGCCATCAGCATCTGCCGTGCCGTCAGCGTTTCACCGTAATCCGACACCGGCAGACCGCCCGAAAAGCTGCTGTAAAACCGGGAAAGCCCGTCGTCTGCCGCTTCTTCGAACGTTTCGGCACGCATTTGTGCTTTGGCACCGTTTTCCGAAGCGCCGAATGCTTCCCGCAGTTTCAAATACGCCTGATAGATATGCTTCATGTCGCCGTCCCTGCCGTCGGCAAATAACCGAAACGCCTTGGACGAAACATCGTGTGCCACATCGTTGTCCGGGAAAGCATCCGCCAGCGCATACAACGCGCCGAACGCACTTTCCGAACCCGTCTTTTCCTCCCCAACCTCCCGGGTGTTTTCGTCGGCGCACGGCACACCCTCCGCCGTTTCTTCCGTTTCTTCCGGTTCTTCACTTTCTTCGCCCTCGCCCGTCTGCGGCGGCTCTTCGGCACACGACCCGGCTGAAGCACCGGCTTGGGCTGTTTCGGCATCCAGTAAAGAACATTTGTTCGTCAAGTTTTCTGCATGAATGCCTGCTTCGACGTCCGTATCGATGCCTGTTTCGGCCAAATCGGTTTTCATCATCGAACTTTCGGACGGCTTCATGGACTCGTCCGCATGGTTTGTAAGCACATCTTTCATTTTGTCACACCTCCGTCGGTACTTGTTTGTTGACTGTCGGACACGCCGTCCGTATATACATCGTTTAAGAGAACAGCCGCGTTTTCGGCTTCCGCAAGCGTATCACCTGCCGCCCGTTCCGGCTCACCGAATGTTTCCTCCAAATGCTTGCAGATTTCCGCACGCATGGGAAGCCCCAACGCCTCGACATACGCCTCGACTAACTTGTAGTTGTCGGAATCGATATGCATTCCGATGAGTGAGCTGAGAGCCGACACGGTGAACGCCTTGGAATTGGCAAGGCCGTCGCCGATATGGATCTTGATATCCAAGCGCGGAAAACGGCCGCCGGGTTTGTCCGTATACGCGTCCGGGTCAAACGTAAAACCGTTTGCCGTATCCACAAAGCGGCCTTTTTCGTAGAATTCCAACGCCGTCGCGTCGATTAGGCTGTATAAGCGGCAGAAGCCCTCGGTGCGTCCGGCTTTTTTGAGCGATTGACGGCTTGTCGAACGCTCGTTTAATAAGGCAATGCCGGTAGCGGTTGTCACACGCGTTGGTTCTTTGCCTTGGTTTAGGTCAAAGTTGCCGGTAGTCTGCTCCATTAAGCTTTGGTAACGAGCATAGCTCGAAAGCAAAGTCCCTGCGGTGCTTGAAAGATTGCCAAGCCGCTCGACCTTGCCCATCATGCCGGGACGTAATTTCCACAACGCACCCGGCGAATTATCCGGCACTTCGCCGTCACTGAAGGCGTTTTCCTCGGCCAAAATCACATCGTTTGAGTGGAAAGCGGCGTTGAGTTGGGCAAACGTCAGATCTCTGTCCGCCGCGTCGATAAGGCCGATGATCGGCTCCAGCTCGCTCTTGCCCCATAAGCTGTTTTCGTTCGGCACCTTGTGATAAATGACAAACGGATAGGAGCTAAGCGCGGTCTTTCGCCAATACTTCGGCATATATTTCACTTCCTTGCCGCCGATGAGCACCGACAGCGCAATATCACCGGCCGCATAGCTTTCGCCGCCGCTTTCGCCGCCGCACGGCTGACGGAACCAAAATTCGGTCACCGTCACGGTGTCTTCTTCGGCATATCCGTCGCCCGACACAATGCCGCGCGCCGTGTTTTCCAAATAGTCCGAAAACCGTTCGCCCCGACAACGCATATCGTGCTCGAACAAACGAAATGCTTTTTGCTTGTGTAAGCGGTAAACAAAGGCAATGTATTCACAGCCGTCCACCGTCGATGCCGTCGGGTCGGCATAGATCTGTTCGGGCGACGGCGCTTCCACCGTCACCTCCGGCTTGCCGGAAAACACGCCATCTATCATTCCCCAGCCGATTTTCCAAACCGCACTGCCATAAATGCCAAGTCTGCGTTCGTTGCGTGTGTTCAACGCGGCAAGGCGGTTCACATCGCAAATGCGGCGCACGGTCTCCTCGCGCCTTGCGGCCGCTTCGGCACTGTAGGAGGCACGCGGCGAGAACTCAAAATCCGCCGGCTGCGGATCAATTTGGCTTTCAACGTGAATGTAGCCGTCGGGCGCCTGCGCCGGTGTCCACGGCAGATTCATATCCTCCGTAAAGCTGCCCGAAAAATAGCCGATGTCGTGCACGCCGTCGTAATAGCGGCGCATTTTGCGCCAATACACGTCGGTGTTCTGCCTTGCAAGCGCGCTGTTTTCCGTAAGGGCGCTTGCTGTGTCCTCTCTGGCGGCCGGCGACGAATAATCGTACAGCCCTTCGGTTTGCTTGACCGTTTTTGCGAATAATCCGTATTTTTTCATCCGGTATTTGTTTCCTTTCTTAATTCTTACTTGATTGATTTGTCGGGTACGCCGTTTGTATGCATAAGCCGCCGTTTGCGGCACTTTTCTTTTTCCGGCAGAAGCCGCTCGGCAAGCCGCGGCACGCTTGGCTTCTCCGGCACAGCCGCCCGTCCGATGCGGGAAACCGCAAAATAGCGGAGGGCGTCCGGTGCGTGCGTGATTTCATGTGGCACGGTCGCCGCATCGCCGGGACGGTTCTTGTCGTATAGCAAGAGCGGCAGACAGCGAATCAAATTGGTACAGCGGCGCGTGATGTGTAAACACGTCCGGCGCGTGCCGTCCGGCTCTTTGGTCACCTTCAGCCATTCCTTTAGGCAGCTCCAGCCTTGAATGCGTTCGGACGCAAGCTTGGTTAAATACACGCCGTTTTCGGCGAACAGCTCGGCCATGCTCCGGCCGCTGTCCTTTTGACGCGACCACAAATCGCTCGGTGCGATAAACGTGTCCACACCGTCCGCCTTGGCAAGAATCTCCTTTGCCGCCGCGCTGACCACAAGGCCGCTTTTGTAGATCTCATCGTAAACATACGCGTGTCCCTTGCCGTCCACGGCAATGAACAAAGCGGCCAGCATATCCAGTCCGTAGTCGATGGCGCAGACCCGGCGCATAGGCTCTTCCGGCACAAAATCGGGAATCGTGTGTACCTCCCAATCGAATTCCGGAAAAAACTGCCCTTCAAACCCGCCCCAGCTGCCGTCGAGCCAAGCTTCACGCAAACCCTGCGGCAGGCTTTTTAACTGCTCGAGATAGCCCGGATCGGCCTTTAAGAGCACCGGGTTGTCGTAGACACTGGCGCGGATAAAGGCATAATCACTGCCGTTTTCGCCGGTGCGGTAGTCCCGGTCGATAAACAGGCGTTTGACCCAACCGTGTCCCACGCCGCCCGGATTGCAGGTCAAATACATCCGCTTCGGATAGCCGTTGGTGCCGCGCACGGTGGCTTTTAGGGTTTGAAACTGGTATTCGGTGAGCTGGGTCGCTTCGTCAATGGCGATGATATCGTATTCCGTGCCTTGGTAGCGTGTCGTGTCGTTTTCGTTGTCCAAATAGCCGAGCCTTAACAGCGAACCGTTGAAGAACTCAAAGCATTTGCGCGAATCGCTGTAAACGGCAAGTCCGTCAAGCTCCGAAAGCAGCACACGCACATGGTTGGATAATAACTCACCGTAGGTGCGGCGCACCAAAAGCACCGATAAACCCGGATAGCGCAAACACATTAACACGAGCTTGCGCCGTAATGCCCAGCTTTTTCCGCCGCCGCGCGCACCGCCGTATGCGGTGTATTTGGCGTGCGAAAGAAAAAATTCCAATTGCTTTTCCTGCGGCAAGCCGGGCAGACGGAGCTTGGTTGCGGCCGATGAAGCGGATACGGCGCGGTGTTTTTTGCTTTTACTATTCGGCAAGCCGCATCATTTCCTCATCGAGTACCAAACGGATGCGTGCCGTCGGCGTTTCCTCGGAAAGGGCTTTGCTTCCCCAACCGAAATTGTATTTTAAGCTGTTGGCCGCCGCGCTTGCCGACAGCGTTCCGGCAAGCGCATTTTCTTCGGTAAATGCTTCAATGCGCGCCAGCGTCCGTGATAAAAGCGGCTTGTAGCGCGGCGAAGCATACAGCTTTTCAAATTCTGCTCTTGTCAAACCGATGGCTAACAGTAATCCCGAAAGCGCATACGGCTTTTTGACCTTCTTATCGTCTTTCTTGCCGTCCTCCGGTGCATTTAATGCATCACAGGCCGCAAAATAGGCATCGATCCGCTTCTCCAAAGCGGCCATGTCCATCAAGCGTTTTCTTCCCATGGGTTCTCCTTTCTTAAATCTTAATAATCGTTCGTATCGGATACAAAAAATTCTTCAGCATTGTCGGCCGCGTAATCCTCCCAACAGGCGCGATGAATCAAATCGCCCGTGTCGGAGACAGTCACGCTGTCATCCTCCTCATGCACGGCAAAGCCGCAGGCGGCACAGCGTCCGATGATTCCGCCGGACGAATGCAGCTGCATGGCGTCAGTCAAATCGTTTAAGTATAAGCTTCTCAAAGTGTCTCCTCCTTTGGTTCAGACCTTTTTATTGTTTTATTTTGTTTTTATCGGCATTTACTTCGTGTTCACCGTCCGCGCTGTACGTTATTTACAGGGCATCGATTGACACAATTTGCAGTCTGTAAGCAGCAGCGAATTTCCTCGATTGTCATTTTGCGAACATTTGTTCTTTTTAGCGGCTTAAAAATGTGCTATTTATTTGTAATAGCACGTTTCTATCGGTAAAAATTGGTTTTCGGGAAACCGGCTCCCTACAAGATACACCCCTTCCGTCGCACTTCGTGCGTCACCTTTCCTTGCACAGGGACGGCAAAAGTACCGCCGCAACTTCTATCAGCGCACAAAGCTTCAATTGAAAACCGTTCCCCCAATTTTCAACTTTCCACTTTCAATTTTCAATTGGTTTGCCGACTGAGGGATTGTCGGAAACTCACACTAACAACCCTTCCGTCACGCTTCGCGCGCCACCTTCCCTTGCACAGGGACGGCTACTATCGCCGCGGTTGCGGTAATATGCACCGGTTTAGGCGCATTTTTCGGCGCTTCGAAAAACTGTCGGTTCTGTCGACCTTTTTGTGTACCGGTATATTATTATTAGTGATATCGGCTTTGCGGCACATTCAAACAAAGATTCGTCTCTAAAATCTAAATCGACAGGCCGCGCGTCAGCTCGGATGAGGCGCAGTCCCAAAAGACTGCTCGCCAAATCTTTACGGAGCACATTATAACATGAGTAAAAATGCTTGCTGCTGGGGGCATTTTTGCGAAATGTTATATAGCGCAGGCCTTGCGGTACGCAAGGAGCACGTCAGTGCAAAGATTTGCTTGTCAAATCTTTACTGCGCACATTATACCACAAAATCCCCATTTTGTCAAGAGTTTTTCGAACAAAAGTTCGATTATTTTGCAAAATCCGTATTGAGACATCGACTTTTTATAAACCTGTATACCAAAATCGCCTACACAGCCTTAAAGCATTTCTTATACCTGTATACAAAAAGCTCGCACGCTTTCTAAAACATTCTCTAAAATTCTTCTTCAAATTCATCCATATGCTCTCTGAAAAACGCCGCATAGGTTTTGGCGCCCTCCAACGCACTCCACGGCTTGACATCCACCGGCGTTTCATCAAAATCATACACCTTCGCCCGTCTAAGCGATAAAAAGAACACCGAATGCGTGGCGATGATAAACTGACAGCCGAACGACCGTGCCGATTCCTCGATAAACGCGGCAAGCTCGCGCTGTTTCGCCGGTGAAAGGCTGTTTTCCGGCTCGTCGAGCAGATACAGCCCATCATCCTTTAGCAGTTCCGCAAAGATTCGCAAGGCCGTTTCGCCGTTGGAATGCGTGCGCACATTACCCGGAAGGATTTGGCGCGTGAATTTTGAAACGGTCTTGTGCCGCGCGGCGTTCAACCGCTTCAAGGTATCGTAATCCTCCATGCCCTGAAAGCGGAAATCGGTATACTCGCCCGATGAACGCAGTCGGAAGTATTCCTCAAAAACCTCCGCGCGGCTTGTGTCGATGTGTTCATTGGTGCGACGCAAATCGAGCATATAATCAAACACATCGTCGCTTGTGATGACCGCGCTCTGCGGCGGCAGTGCACACGCATGGAAATCGGTGCATTTGTCAACGTAATCCTGAAAAAATTCGGTTTTATTGAACACACTGCGCCGGTTTAAGCGCAGTTTTTCGGCAATCACATTGAGTGCCGTCGTTTTTCCCGAGCCGTTGGAGCCGGAAAGCACCGTGATCGGCTCAAAATCCAAGCGCGAAAGGCGGCCTGCAAACGTCTGAAACGGATAAAATGAAGTATAGCAATTGGCGCGCTTTTGCATAAAAAACGCGTGTTCCGCGTCGGCGTCCGGAAACCGGAAAGCGTCTAAAAACACGGTCCTTCCTCCTTTTCATGCTTCGTTAATGCTCTTGCGACAGGATTTCGAAAATGGCTTTTTCCGCGTCGCGCACCTCTTTATGAAAGGCTGCCGCCGGAATGCGCAGTGCGCCGGAGCCGAGAATGATCATCTGCTCCGACCCGTCGGAGGTCGCTACCCGCACGCGATGATTCTTGCTTAGCTCGTGGCTGACGCGTTCGATATACGTGTCCGCCGTCTCGGCCTCTTTGGTGTAGACGACGTGGATGTTGTGGTACTGCTCAATGCTGCCGGGGCTGCCCGGCACACGGTAGGCATCGAACACGAGGATGAGGACACACTTTTTGAAGCCCTGATAGTTGCAGAGAATGTCCATCAGCCGGTGGCGGGCGGCGTCGAGGCTCTCCTTGGAGAGGGCGTTCAGCTCGTCCCACGCAAAGATGATGTTGTAGCCGTCCACCAGCAGATACTCCGGGGCGATCTCCCACTGCTCTGCGGCAAAATCCGGGCGTTCGGTCTTTTGCACCGGGCGGAACGCCGCCAGTGGATCGCGCTTGATAGGGCCATAGGTGCGTTCAAAGATCTTGAGCAGCTCAGCATCCTCCTCCAGTGTGGCACGGTAAGCCATGGCGCGGCGCTGAGGCGCAGCCTGCACCTCCGGGCGGGCGGGCTTTGCCTTGCCCCAGCCGCTTTCAACGTGCATGTGGCTGCGCACCTCGCTCCATGGCACCACAAAGCCCGCACCATGGGCGCAGAATACGGAATCTGCGGGGTTGTCCAGATCATGCTCCGGCTGGTAGCCGATCTCTGCAATGACCTGCTGCGCGTTGTGGCAGGGGCGGTAACCATCCAGCGTCAGGCTCAGACGTCCCCTGCCCCGGGTGTAGCTGACCACCTCCATGGGGTAGCTGCGCATAGTGGCAACCGGCGCAAAGCCGGTCAGGGTGGCGGTCTCCGCACCGCTTTCCGGCGGGTCAAAGCTGCCCTCCATGCGCTGGATATCGCTCATGGCGCGGCCGATGTTCTCCACCGGCACCTCCAGCCGGAAGGCATACCACGGCTCTAACAGCTGGCTTTTTGCCAGCATCAGCCCCTGCCGCACGGCGCGGTAGGTGGCCTGCCGGAAATCTCCGCCCTCGGTGTGCTTGAGGTGTGCCTTACCGGTGAGCAGAGTGATCTTTACATCGGTCAGCGGTGCGCCGGTCAGAACGCCAAGGTGCTGCTTTTCTTCCAGATGGGTCAGCACCAGCCGCTGCCAGTTTTTGTCCAGCACTTCTTCCCGGCAGTCGGCGGCAAACTGCATCCCGCTGCCCCGGGGCAGCGGCTCGAGCTTCAGATGCACC